>Ga0326597_10012279_pt1 | contig 11294 bp, 10 predicted proteins | sample RVTome_12_FD_203789 | JGI IMG/M metagenome (GOLD analysis project Ga0326597, IMG submission 203789) | Soil microbial communities from uranium-contaminated site in the Upper Colorado River Basin, Wyoming, United States - RVT100D185 | ecosystem: Environmental > Terrestrial > Soil > Contaminated >... | reverse complement strand
TGCGCACGGCGATGTTGCGCACGGCAACTCCGCCCGTATTATGAGTAGCGATCCAGTCGAGGTCCGCTTCGCGCCGCGCGGCGTTGATGCAAAGAAAATATTTTTCCTCGCCGATCTTGTGGATGAGGAAGTCGTCAACGATGCCACCGCGCTCATTCATCAGCGCGGTGTATTGCGCCTGGCCGTCCTGCAATCGCGACACGTCATTGGAGGAAAGTCTCTGGAGCAGCGCGAGCGAGCCTGCACCTTCTACTTCGACCCGGCCCATGTGGCTGACATCGAACAGGCCTGCCTGCGTGCGCACGGCCATGTGCTCGGAGACGATGCCGGAGTACTCGACGGGCATGTCCCAGCCGCCGAAGGGCACCATGCGCGCGCCCATCTTGCGATGCGTTTCATTCAGCGCGGTCTTTCGCAACTCGGTAGTGGAGGCAGCCAGGCTCGTCACGAAAAAACCTCTCCGGCGGGAAAAATTCGAAGGAATCTGAGCGTAGCAAACCCCCCCGCAGGCAGTCAAGGTCGGGACACCCGCGGCGATTTGGATTCTCGGTGATGAGCGCTATTCCGAGCTTGTGAAGATGTAGAATGCAAATGACCGGTCATGCACGGAGGAGTGGATGGCATTCGACCCTGATCTCGCGGAACGAATTCGCAAGGCGATAGAGGGAGACTCAGGCTGGACGGAGCGAAAAATGTTCGGCGGGATCGCCTTTATGCTGCATGGCAACATGTGCTGCGGAATTGTCGACCACCGCTTGATGGTGCGCGTCGGTTCAGATGCGTACGAGAAGGCGCTGGCGATGCCGCATGTCAAGCCGATGGATTTTACCGGAAAACCGATGCGCGGATTTATCTACGTCGAACCAGCCGGTACGAAAAAAATTGCAGCACTCCGAAAATGGATCGCGCTGGGAGTGGCAGCTCCAAAGCCCGCGAAGGCGAAGAGCGGTAGGGGACGCCATTGATTAAATCAACACAGGATTTATTGCGGCGGCCGCTCGGCAATACCGGCCTGAATTGTCATCCGCTGGGGTTTGGTTGCTACCGCGTAGTAGAGGGGAACGCGATGCACGAAGCAGCTTTGCGCGAGTATCTCGCGCGCGGCGGGAACCTGATCGACACCAGCGCAAACTACGGCGACGGCCGCGCGGAGCTGATGGCCGGAAATATACTCAAAGAATTCTCCGAAGATAAAGCCATCGTCGTAACCAAAGGGGGATACATCCAGGGCCAGAACATGGCTCTGGCCCTGAAGCATAAATTTCCGGATGTGGTCGAGTACGGCGAAGGCATCTGGCACTCGATCCATCCGGACTTTCTGGAGACACAGGTCCGCCGCAGCGCACAGCGGCTGCGCCTCAACACCATCGACGTGTATCTGCTCCACAATCCGGAGTATTACCTGGAAGACGCCGCGCATCATGGAAGCGTAACGGAAAAACATCACCGGGAATTCTACCGCCGCATCGGCGAAGCGTTCCGTTTTCTCGAAGCGAAGGTGGCCGCAGGGGAAATTCGCTGGTACGGAATCAGCTCCAATAATTTCGGCAACCCGCAGTCGGACCCGCCTCAATCGGACACAACGATGACCAGTATCACGCGGTGCTGGGAGGCTGCCGAAGCGGTCTCCGCGCAACACCATTTCCGGGTGGTGCAATTGCCTTTGAATCTCCATGAGAGCGGCGGGGCGTTGGAGGCGAATAATGCGGGCCAGACGGCGCTGGAGTTCTGCCGCGAAAAAAACATTGGAGTGCTCATCAATCGCCCTCTCAACGCCATCACGTCCGGGCGCATGGTGCGGCTGGCGGATTTCGTCAAGCCGGGGGAATCACCCGGCGGGCGCGATGGATTACGCGCGGCGCTTGCGCCGCTGCGCCTGCTAGAACAGGAACTGCGCGAACAGTTCGACATCCCTCTGCTCTATAGCACGCCCGGCGGCATCGCCGAATACGCCGAATTCATGGTTCCGCAGATCACTTCCGTGGCGCATTGGGAGCAGGCTTTCCATCCCTATCTGATCCAGCCGATTGAAAAGTGGGCGGTGGAATGCCAGCAGCTTTACGGCGACCGGGAGGAGTGGCGGAACTGGTGGCAGCGGTTTACGGCGATGTTCCCGGCAGTGCTCGATCAATTGGCGCGGCAGATCGCCGCCTCGCAACAGGGCGCCTCTGACAAAGTGCGTGAGCAACTTTATCTCGCGGGTTATCCGGAGAACGGCGCATCACTCAGCCAGATGGCGCTGAGCCTGCTCACCCACTTGGATGGCGTCTCCTCGGTGCTGGTCGGGATGCGCAGGCCGGAGTACGTGATAGACGCATTCGGCGCGGTTGAGTTAGCCCGCTGCGATGCCCGCTCGATCCTGGCCCGCTTCCGCGACACAAAACCATAGAGCGATCCACGATTCCTGAATTATGCTTCACAGGCGAGAGGGGATGGGTGCATTCCGCATCGCAATTATGTTTTAATTCCAAAGAGCCCTCGGCGCTGGCCGGGCTCATCATCAGTGCTGGCGATCGAGTGCTGACGATCGGCGCCGATTTTCGCACCCTTCGTCGGAACGCTCGGGACTGGGCAACGAGAGGAACCATGACGATTCGGAACATTGCAGTGGTTGGATCCGGCCTGATGGGCCGGGGCATTGCGCACGTCTCTGCGCTGGGCGGATACCGCACGACGGTGGTGGACATTTCGGATGAAATCCTACAGAAAGCCCACGCCAACATCCGCAGCGAAATGGAAAAAGCGGTCTCCATCGGAAAGCTGACTGCGGAACAAAAAGACCAGGGGCTTTCGCTGCTGGTGCTGAACACGAATCTCGAAAAGGCTGCCGAGGATGCCGACTTGGTCATCGAGGCGGTTCCGGAAGAGATGAAGCTGAAGATTGACACCTTCTCGCGACTCGACCGGTCCGCGCCGGCTCACGCCATCTTCGCTTCGAATACATCCTCTATGAGCGTAACCGAAATGGCCGCCGTCACCGGCCGGGCGCCGCGTTTCTGCGGCATGCACTTCTTCAATCCCGTTCACAAGATGAAACTGCTCGAGATCGTCGTCGGGCTGGAAACCGCTCCCGATACCATCCAGGTCGCCGAGCAGGTTGGGCGCCAGATGGGCAAGGACACCGTGGTGATCAAGGAATCGCCGGGATTCATCACCAGCCGCATTAACGCCATGATTGGAAATGAAGCGTTCTATATGCTGGAAGCCGGAGTGGCCTCCGCCGCCGATATTGACAAGGCCGTCAAGCTCGGCCTCAATCATCCCATGGGGCCTTTCGAAATGGCCGATCTGGTGGGCCTGGACACGCGGCTCCACACGCTCGAATATCTGGAGAAGACACTCGGCGAAAAGTTCCGGCCCTGCCCGCTTATGGTGCAGTACGTGAAGGCTGGGCGGCTGGGACGAAAAGTGGGCCGCGGTGTCTATGATTATCCGGCGGACAAGAAGTAATTCCTGACGAGGCGGGTCAGTTAAATTTGCAGGAGTGCCATGGAGAAGTGGAAAAACAACAAGTGGATAAACATCCGGCTGGAAGAGCGCGAATCGATCTGGACGCTAACCGTGGACCGTCCCGAGGCGCGCAATGCGTTGGATACGCGCACGGTTCAGGAACTGAATGAAGCGCTCGACACCCTGGACACCTCCAAGAACGGCGTGCTGATTCTGACCGGCGGCGGGGACAAAGCCTTTGTTGCCGGAGCGGACATCGCCTCGCTGCGCGAGCGCAAAAAGGCTCAGGCCTTTGACCGCATCAATCAGGGCTTATTCAACCGCATTGAGGAGTTCGCCTGGCCGGTGATTGGCGCCGTCAATGGCTATGCGCTGGGCGGCGGCTGCGAATATGCCCTGGCTTGCGACATCCGCATCGCCAGTGAGAATGCCAAGTTCGGACTGCCCGAGGCCTCGCTCGGCATCATTCCCGCAGGCGGCGGCACGCAGCGGCTGCCGCGGCTGATCGGACTCGCCCGAGCCAAGGACTGGATTCTCACCGGCGACATCTACGACGCCCAGGAGGCCTGGCGCGTCGGGCTGGTCAGCAAAGTCGTTCCGATAGACAAATTGATGGAGACCACGCGCGACATCGCGAAAAAAATTCTGGCGCGCGCCCCGCTCGCCGTGCGCCTCGCCAAGATGTCGCTCAATCAATCGGCACGCTCGCCGCTGGACGCCGGACTGACTTTCGAGACCATGGTGCAAGCAATTCTGTTCGAATCCAAAGACAAGTACGAGGGCATGACCGCGTTCTTAGAGAAGCGCAAGCCCACCTTCACCGGCGAATAACGGTCTACCTGCTCTCGCAAGCTGTCATCCTGAGCGACCTGTCCCGGCGTGCCGTGGAAGCGAAGGATCTGCTTTTCTACTGGTCGCGGCGAACCAAATGGCGCAAATTGAGATCATCCAGGGAGACATCACCGAGGCGGACGTGGACGCGGTGGTGAATGCGGCGAACAACGACCTGCAACTGGGCGGCGGCGTGGCGGGCGCGATTCGCCGCAAGGGCGGCCCGTCGATCCAGCAGGAGTGCGACCGCATCGGCCGCGTCGCACTGGGGGAGGCGGCAACTACGGGTGGCGGTAATCTCAAGGCGAGATATGTGATCCACGCCGCGAGCATGCAATTGGGGGGACAGACCACGGCGGAGAATTTGGAAGCCTCCACGCGCAACAGTCTCCGTCGCGCCGACGAGAAGCGGCTAAAGAACATCGCATTTCCGGCCATCGGGACGGGCATCGCCGGCTTCGATTCGCAGCGCTGCGCCGAGATCATGCTGCGAGTCGTCTCCGAGTATCTTAACGGACCGACTTCGCTCGAGCGGGTCGTCTTTGTCCTCTACGACGAATTATCACGCAAGGTCTTTGAGCAGACATTGGCCGCAATGCGAGCAACAGAGCCGCGACAGTAATGGAGCGTCCACTCACTTCCGCCATAGAGCGCGTTCGCAAGGAACTCGAAAAATACGAGCACCCGCTGTTTACTTTCTCCGCGCGGGAGAAAGGCAAGGCGGTCGAGGTCATCATCGATTTCCGGAATAAGGATTTGGGCCTGCACACGTACTACTTTGAGATGCATCCGCGCGACCTCGACCATCCGCAATTCGAGTGGACTTTTCAGCGGCAGATTTACGATTGCGTGCACGACTACATTGTCGAGATGTTTGTGCGCACCCCGCAGGAGCGGAATCCGTAGACCACCGTGGATCAAAGCGATGTCATTCCGAGTCCCGGCGCGCCGGGACGAGGAATCTGCTTTGTGCACACGAATCGAACAACGGCAGGTCCCTCGTCGTCCCGGCGCGCCGGGACTCCTCGGGATGACATGGTGAGGGCATGGCCACTGAAACTCCACTGATGCCGATCCTGCGCGAAGAGATTCGCTCCGCGGGCGGCAAGATCACCTTCGCGCGATACATGGAGCTGTGCCTCTATCATCCCCAGCTCGGCTACTACAACACCGAACGCATCAAGCTCGGCAAACGTGGCGACTTCTACACCAGTGCGCACACCGGCCCGGTCTTCGCGCGCCTGCTTGCCCGCCATTTCGAATTGTTATGGAATGAGTTGGGCAAGCCCGACCGATTTGATCTGGTGGAGCTAGGGCCGGGGGACGGCTGGTTCGCGGCGGAACTGCTCCCGTGGATCGCCAAGCGGTTCCCGGCATTGTATTCCCACCTCCTGTACATCGCAGTCGAGCAGAGCCCGTTGCAGCGCGCCCGGCTGAAGCAGATGCTCTCTGCGCACGGCGACAAGGTCATCGTTACGCATGAACTACCCTCGCCCAGAAGCATTCCCGGAGGAATGATTGGCTGCATCTTCGCCAACGAATTCTTCGATGCGATGCCCGTTCACATTCTGGTATGGCGCAACGGCCGCTGGTTGGAACGCTACGTCTGTCTCAACGGCGAGAACGTATCATGGTGCGAAGCGGGGTGCGAAGCGGGACCAAGCTCTGCGGACGTTGAGCGCTTGGCAGTTCGTTGCTTAGGCACGGTCCAGGAGGGTTTGGCGGGGGAAGTTTCCGTAACGGCAGGGGAGTGGATGGAGGAAATCAGCCAATCACTTCACCGCGGGGAATTGATGGTTATCGACTACGGATATGAAGCGGAGGAATGGCGGGCGGGCCGGTTTCCGAAAGGAAGCGCGCTGGGCTACCGCGAACATCAGGTCGTTGAGAACCTGCTGGCGAATCCGGGCGACCAGGACCTGACGGCTCACGTAAATTTCACTCATCTGAAAATGGCCGGCAGGAAGTGCGGACTGGAGCCGGCTCTGCAGATGTCGCAAGCCAAGTTCCTGATGGGGCTTGGCGAGGCAGATGAATTCCACGACGTATTCGCCGATTGTTCCACCGACCGCGAGCGGCAGCAGCGCGCGCAGCAGCTCAAGACGCTGATCCTGCCGCAAGGAATGGGCACGACGTTCGAGGTGCTGCAATTCCGCAAGGGGATCTAAAAGCAGATTCCTCGCTGCGCTCGGAATGACAGCGTTGCGGGTATGCTCGCCCCACTCGGCTAAGGGCCGAGCGCAAAGGCCGGGGTCGCTTGGGGGGCGCAGCACTACGGCAACGGCAGGAGCGGCTTCTGGCCCTCGGGCAACTGCATGTCGAAGGCGTTCAACAGCGCAGAGGTCGCCGAGTAGTGCGCCATCAGCGAGACCAGGTCTACCAAACCCTTCCGGCCAAACAGGCGTTGCGCCTCGGCGTAGGTTTTCGAGCTGACTTTGTGCTGGCCAAATAATTCCCTGCCGAACTGGATCACGATCGTTTCTTTGTCGCCGAGGCCGGTGACTGGCTTGCGATTCTTGATGATGTCCACGATGGCCGGCTCCACGCCTGCCTTCAGGCCGGAAACTTCGTGCGCCGTCCACTCGAACTGATTCTCCATCTCGCGCGCTGTGGTCATGATGGCGATCTCGGTGATCCGGTCGCCGAAACCCGTCCCGGAGCGCAGGTAAGCGTTGGCGTCGCCCATGGCTTCGGCGATGTGCGGGCTCCACAGACGGATTCCGGTGGGGCCTTGCAGCCCGGCGAGCGAAGGACGGCTGGGATCGAGCAGCTTGTCGAAGACTTTCTTCCCGTAGTCGTCCATATCTGCTTTCTTGGGCAGGGGCAGACGGGAGCGCGACTCCGGATAGACGTCCGAAGGCAACGGCGCCTGCGCCGCTGCAGTAGCGATCCAACCTAAGCTCGCGACCCAAGTCAGAAATAGAATTCCAACGTTCTTCCACGCATTCATATGCTGTCCTCCGTAGACGGTTGTTCCATTGGTTCGAGCTCGATTATATCGCTATGCAGGGGGAACGAATCGATTTTCAAAAGCAGATCCTTCGCGGAGTTTATCCCGAGCGACGCCGAGGGGCTCAGGATGCGGGGTTTCCCCTCTGGGACCGCGAAGGGCTCGGAATGACATCGGAGATGGATGCCCGCAGGTGCGCAGCACTTAACCGCCGCTCTCAGCCTGCTGAGTGACTCGCTCGTACGGCGTCTTGAGGTATTGATTGGCCTGCTGGATGGCGCCTTGCGTGTCGTCCTTGGTGCGTACGGCCTGCTGGTATTCGTTCACGGCGCGCTCGCGCTGGCCGGTTACGTCAAAGATTTTGCCGAGGTTGACGTGGCTCCACACCTCGGTCCAGGACGGGTCGAGGTCGCCGTTGAGCGCCTCGCGGAAGGCGTTGGCGGCGGACTGGTAGTTGCGCAGCGCGAAGAAAACTTCGCCCACGCGGTAGTGCGCGAGCGAGCTGATGCGGTTGACGTCGATGGCCTGCTGGTACTCTTCCAGGGCCTGGGTGTAGTCGCGCTCGGCGACGGCCTGCTCACCGCGGGCGATGGCCACGCGCACGCGGATATTGTCGTTGTACTTGAGCACGCGGTTATTCGGGTCCACTACCATGGCCTTGGGCATATCCGCCGCACTAATCGAAAACTCCGAGGAGCGCCCAACGACATCCACGCGGGTGGTTACCGGCTCGCCGACGGTTTCGACGCGAACTTCCACCGGCATGCTGAACAGATCCTTGTCCTGGGAGATCGATCCGGCGATGCGGAAGCCGTTCTTGACACGGTAGACAGTGTAGTCAAGCGTAAAATCCGATGCCCCGGTGGAGTCGAACCATTGCAGGAAAAATCCATCCAGATTTTTCCCGCTGGCCTGGTCTATGATTTTGGCGAAATCATCCGTGGTGGCCGCTTGATAGCCGTAGCGCCGCGCAAAATCCTTAATGGCGTTGAAAAAAGTTTCATCCCCCACGATCCAGCGCAGCATGTGCAGGACGTAAGCAGCCTTGTCATAGAGCAGCGTTTTGTAGCCGGGAGAAAACTCCTGCAGGCGGCTCGCAGCGCGGATCGGAACGGTGTCATGCGTGAGCGCGTCGATGGCCATCTCACGGATGCGGGAATCCATCGCTTGGGTCCCGCCAATCTCTTCGAGATAGAGCGCTTCGGAATAAGTCGCCAGGCCGTGATCCAGCCACAGGTCCGCTTTGGTCGCCGGGCTCACCAGGCCACGCCACCATTGCTGCGCCACTTCCTGCGCCAGCAGGCTGACATTGACTTCGCTGCCGATGGCGCGCGAGGCCAGAAAAATCGTTTCCGCGCCAGCGTAGCCTCCGAGCGAGTTATCGTCGATTTCGATAATGGAAAGATCGGCTCCGGCAGGCGGCCCGAACTTGCCGGTGAAAAAATTCACCATGCGGGCTGCCGCCTCGCCGTAAGCCTGCACCATGCCTTGGTGAGCCGTCGAAAAATAAACGCGTATGCTTACGCCAGCCGATGTCACCACTTGCGCCGGGCGGCGGACCAGTGCGATGCTGCCCGGAAATTGAGGCCGGTCAAAGACAATGTTATACAGAATCTTGTCGCCGGCGAGCTGGGACGAGATCTGGCCACCGGAGGCCACTTGATAGCCTGCGGGAACGGTCAGATGAAACTCCGCTGTATAACGGTTCACGCGGTAACCGCTGAGCGGAAACCAGCGCGCGGGATACAGCAGGTAGGAGTTTTCCCCGCCAATGTAGGCGAGCTGCACCCCCTCCACCGGACTGTGTTCGGCGTCGGCCAAGGGACCTTCATATTCGAAAACAATCGTTGCGGTTTCGTCCTTGGCCAGGGGCTTGCGAAGGCTTACCTCCAGGATTTCGCCGTTGCCGAGCCGGCGGCTGGAAAGGACTTCGCCCTGGCTATCGGTAATGTTGGTCGGAAATAGATTCTTGTTCAGCTCCAATTGAACATCGCTGACGGTCTCGCGCGCCTTCAGGCGAATCTGGGCCTTCGCTTTTATTTCCTGAGTGGCGGGCAGCAGTTCCGCGTCAATCACATAATGCGTCACCGCGATGGGGTCGAGCTGCGCCTCCATTGCCGTGGAATAGTCGTCGGCGACCAGGCGCGCGGAACTCGTCTGTGATTCCCGGTATTGGGACCACAGGGAGACCGGGAGGAGGCAAACCATAAGCCAGACGGCGAACCCAAGCCCATCTGCGCACTGCCTCATGTAACCTGTGTGCCTGGAGATATTTGTGTGCGATGACATCTTCATGATTCCCTATCCCTGCCGTCTATTCGAAGATAGCATCTACAATAACATCTGGCCCTCACCGAAGCGAAGCGGATTCCCTGCCTGCCCGACTACCTCATCAGCGGAGTCGATGGGGCATTAAAGTTGGGTCCGGCAGTCTTGTACATTCATGAATGCCTGTCCGCCGCTCTTACTAGCATAGATTCAGCGATTGCCGCTGCCCGTTGTATGGGATCGATAATTTCTCTTTGCGCCGGACCGCCGGACTCGCCAGAAATTTCCCCCGATGAGGGCATCCTTTGCAGACGATTCGCGAATTTCCTCAGGTTCACCTTCATGGTTTGGCGAAGTTCGGGATTGTCGAGTAAGCGCCGGACCTCCTGGGCTACGGTCTGGGCCTGGAAACGGTCTTGGATCAGCTCGGGCACGATCTCCCGGCCGGCCACCAGGTTCACCATGCTGAAATACGGGGTGTGGACCAGCCAGCGCCCCAGCATCCAGCTCGACCCGCGGACACGGTAGACAATCACCATCGGCGTTCCGAGCAGGGCCGTCTCCGTGGATGCAGTCCCGCTGGCGACGATGGCTGCCTGCGAATGTGCCACGGCATCATAGGTGGCATTTTCGACGACAAAGAGAGGCAACTGTGCCGGCGCCGCCTGATCGCGGAGCCAGCCTCCAGTCACGGTGGAAGCTGCCGGCAACACGAACGAGCATTTGCGCTCCGCGGCCAGCAAGCGGGCGGCTTCGAGCATCGGAGGCAAATTCAGCGAAATCTCCTTTTCTCGACTCCCCGGCAGCAACGCGATCAATGTCCCCTCGTGCGGCATCGCGAATCGGATGCGAAACTCTTCGGCTGTGAGACTCGCACGAACCCGCCCGACCAGGGGGTGGCCCACGAATTCCACATGGACACCCGCCTCGCGGAAAAACGCCTCTTCAAACGGAAAAATGCAGAGCAACCGGTCCACCGAGTTGCGAATGGCTCGGACGCGCCACCTTCTCCAGGCCCAGACTTGGGGAGCAACAAAGTAGAGGACGGGCACACCGGCGCGCTTCAGATGTTTTGCCAGGCGAAGATTGAAATCGGGAAAATCGATCAGGATGGCAAGGTGGGGGCGCTCGCGGTCAATGGCTTGCCGCAGGCTGCGCAGCGCATTCCAGGCACGTTGAATGCCCGGTATGACTTCAACCAGGCCGACCATGGAGATCTGGTGGGCATCCACCAGCGTGCGGCAGCCAGCGGCGCGCATGCGGTCGCCACCGCAACCGAAGAAATCCGCGCTTCCGAGCCTCGCTCTGAGGGCCCCGATCAGGCTGGTGCCGTAAGCGTCCCCGGAGGCTTCTCCCGCTGAAATAAATATGCGAACCGGCGCAGGCACGAGACCCCATTCGCTCGACGAATTCTACTAACGCGCCCCATTATAGGGGCGCGTTCCGCTTAGCCGCAACTGAAGGCGCAGCGGAGTAACCCCGGAATTTGAGTACAATCGAGATTCGTCTTATGGGAGATTCGGCCAGATGAGAGCGCGGGAAGGGCAAGATAACATCGAGCAGTTGTACCGGCAGCGAAGCTCGCCCCGCTCGTATGACCGTCTGCGCCGCTGGCTTACGCCTCCAGACCCCTTCGTCGCCAACCCGAGGGAGCTCGCCGTGGAGGCACCCTTGGGGCGGTGGAATCTGTATATCGGCGGAGCAGGCTCCGAAGTGCCCGGCTACGTCAATGTAGACCTGTTTCCGCTGCCGGGAGTGAACGTGGCAGCCTCCGCGGAGCAACTCCCCTTCCCGA
>Ga0326597_10012278_pt1 | contig 11294 bp, 10 predicted proteins | sample RVTome_12_FD_203789 | JGI IMG/M metagenome (GOLD analysis project Ga0326597, IMG submission 203789) | Soil microbial communities from uranium-contaminated site in the Upper Colorado River Basin, Wyoming, United States - RVT100D185 | ecosystem: Environmental > Terrestrial > Soil > Contaminated >... | reverse complement strand
ATCCCGACGTCATCGATCTGATCCCCGACGGCGGCGCCTTCGACATGACGGAGCTGTTCTCGTCGGTGGTGGCGGGGAAACACCTGACCGCGGCGTTCCCGATCCACGAGTACTGGCTGGACGTCGGCCGCATCGACGACCTGAAGCGCGCCAATTTCGACTTCGCCAACGGGGTGAACTCGTGAGGGCGCTGGTCGTCGGTTACGGCGCCAGCGGCGCCCGCCACGCGCGGCTGCTGGAAGGCCTCGGCCACGAGATCGCCGTGGTCAGCCGCCGCAAGGTCGAGGCGGCGCGAGTCCATCGCACCGTCGCCGAGGCGATCGCCGATTTCGCCCCCGCCTACGCGGTGGTGGCGAGTCGCACCGACGAGCACAGCGGCGATGTCGCCGCCCTCGCCGACGCCGGGTTCCGCGGCATGGTGCTGGTCGAAAAGCCGCTGTTCGAGCGCGCCCAAGCCTTGCCCGAAAACGACTTCGCCGGAGTCTTCGTCGCTTACAACCTGCGCTTCCATCCGGCGCTGCGCCGCTTCAAGGAGATTCTCGACCAAGCGCGGCCCTACGCCGTGCACGCCTACGTCGGCCACGATCTTTCCAAGTGGTGGCCCGACAAGGACTATCGCATGAACTTCCGCGCCAAGCGGGCCGAGGGCGGCGGCGCGCTGCGCGACCTCAGCCATGAACTCGACTACCTCAACTGGATGCTCGGCAGCTGGACGCGGCTGACGGCGCTCGGCGGCCATGTCAGCCGCCTGGAGACCGACAGCGACGACGTGTTCTCGCTGCTGTTCGAGACCCGCCGCTGCCCGGTGGTCAGCGCCCAGCTCAACTACCTCGACAGCACCCTGCGTCGCGAGGTGCTGGCGCTCACCGACAAGGGCACGCTGCGCGCCGACCTGGTCGCCGGCTCGGTGGAGTTCGCCGGCGACACCGAATCCTTCGACGTCGACCGCGACCACACCTTCGCCGCCGAGCACCGGGCGGCGCTGGCGGGCGGCGGCGACCTGTGCACGGTGGACGAAGGGCTCGCCGTGGTGCGCATGGTCGAGGCCGCCGAGCGGGCGGCCGCCGGGCACCAATGGATCGCCGCATGAAAAGGCTGGCCGTGATCTGCGCCCGCGGCGGCTCCAAGGGCGTCAAGGGCAAGAACCTCAGGCGGCTCGCCGGCAAGCCGCTGCTCGCGCACTCCATCGAGCAGGCGAAGCGGTCGGGCGTGTTCGCCGCCGTCGCCGTCTCCAGCGACAGCGCCGAGATCCTCGAGGCCGGCCGCGCCTGGGGCGCCGACCATTTGGTCGAGCGTCCGGCGGCGCTGGCCACCGACGCGGCGCCGAAGGTGCCGGCCATCCGCCACTGCGCCGAGACGGTGGAGAAACGGACCGGCGAGCGGTTCGAAGTCGTCGTCGATCTCGACGCCACGGCGCCGCTCCGCGACGTCGCCGACATCCAGGGCGTGGTACGGCTGCTCGAGGAAAGCGGCGCCGCCAACGTCGTCTCCGGGGCGCCGGCCCGGCGATCGCCCTATTTCAACCTGGTCGAGCGCGACGCCCGCGGCCGGGTCCACCTATCGAAGCCGCCGGCGCGGCCGATCGAGCGCCGGCAGGATTCGCCGGAGTGCTTTGACCTCAACGCCTCGGTGTTCGCGTGGACCCGCGCGGCGCTGTTCTCGAACAACGATTCGGCGATCGGCGACGACACGCTGCTCTACGTCATGCCGGAGGAGCGCTCCATCGACATCGACACCGAGACCGATTTCCGCTTCGCCGAGTTCATGATGGCGCGCCGGGAGCCCGCCGCATGAATCGGGCTGCGGCCGTGAAGCTGAAGGTGGCGCGCAAGGAGTCGGCGTGCGGCCGCGTGGTGTTCGTCGACGGCTTGGCGCGCTCGGGCAAGGGGCTGGTACTGCGGATCCTGTCTCACCTGAAGGGCGGCCAGCATTGGCAGCTGCAGGGCTCGATCCAGAACATGTGCTTCGCCCACTTCCTCGGCGGCGTCACCACCGAGTTCGCGGCCGGCTACATCCAGTGCATCGTCGAGGAGAACACCTACAACTGGATCATCGGACGCAATCTCAACACCCGCGCCAGCGACGAGAGCTGCATCCACAGGGCGGCCGACGCCGGCGAATTCATCCGGCGCGCTTCCGAGCCCGACGGCTGGGCGGCGGTCGAGAAGTTCCGCGCCGACGGCCTGTTCCCGGTGTTCGACGTGCACAGCACGCTGCGCAGCGCGCCGTTGATGTTCGAGGCGCTGCCGTGGGCCGAGTACGTCCACGTGGTGCGGCATCCGGTCGAGTTGGCGCACCGTTGGCACGCCCGCGGCTGGGGCGTGCGCGAGATCGAGGATCCGTTGTCGTTCGACCTGTTGATCGAAACGCCGGAGGGCCTAGTGCCGTGGTACGCGGTCGACTGGGCCGGGCGCTTCCTCGGCCTCAAGCCGATGGAGCGGGTGGTCGAAGGCGTACTGCGCCTGCACGCCGACGACGATCGCGGCTATCAGGCGCTCGGCGACAAGCGGAAACAGGTGCTGCGCATCTGCTTCGAGCACCTGGTGTTCGACCCGGACCCGGCGGTGGCGGAGATTTCCGCGTTCTTGAAGGCGCCGGCGCTGGCGCCGATGCGCTCCATGCTGGCCGAGGAGCGTTGCCCGCGGCCGAACGACCTCGACGCCCGCCGACGCACCTTCGACGAGATCGCCAAGCAGATTCCCGCCGACGCCGCGGCCCGCCTGCACCGCGCCGCCAAGGCCCACGAGGCGCGCTGGTCGCTCCCCACCATCGTACCATAACCCCATGACACAAAAGGATCTTTCCAACCTGTTCGACCTCACCGGCAAGGTCGCCGTGATCACCGGCGGCACCGGCATCCAGGGTCCGCGAATCGCCCGCGGGCTCGCCGCCCACGGTGCCGCCGTCGCCGTGGTCGACCTCGACGCCGGGGCGACGGCGACGCTCGCCCGCGCGCTCGAGAAGGAATACGGCGTCCGCGCCGTCGGTGTCGCCTGCGACGTCTCCGACCCGGAGGCGGTGCGCGCCATGGTCGACAAGGTGGTCGACGCGCTCGGCGGCATCCACGTACTGCACAACAACGCCGCCTCCAAGACCAAACGTCCCGAGGACTACTTCAGGCCACTGGAGGAGTTCGACTTCGAGGTGTGGCGCCAAGTGATGGCGGTCAACATCGACGGCATGTTCCTGGTCGCGCAGGCGGTGGGCAAACAGATGGTCGCCCAGGGCACCGGCGGCAGCATCATTCAGACGGCCTCCACGTACGGCGTCGTCGGCCCCGACTTCCGCATCTACGAGGGTTCCGAGTACATGGGACTCCGCATCACCACGCCGGTACCATACGCGGCGTCGAAGGGGGCGGTGGTGGCCTTGACCCGCTATCTCGCCACCTACTGGGGCGACAAGGGCATCCGCGTCAACACGCTGGTGCCGGGCGGCATCGAGTCGGGGCAGAACGAGACCTTCAAGGACAACTATGCGCGCCGTGTGCCGCTGGGCCGGATGGCGCACGTGGACGAGATGGTCGGCGCGGTGGTGTTCCTGGCCTCCGACGCGTCGAGCTACATGACGGGCCAGATGCTGGTCGTCGACGGCGGCTGGACCGCATGGTGACGATGGACCGCATTCCCTACCCCGCGCCGGTCGATACGGCACCGTTCGAAGGCGACGGCGGCGCCGAGACCCGCTACGGCCTGCCCCGCGAGGTGAAGTTCTGCAAGCGCTGCGTGATCTCCAACCAGCGGCCGAACTCGGCGATCGAGTTCCAGCACACCCGCGAATCGAAGAAAGCCACCATCGGCTTCGACGCCGAAGGTATCTGCGACGCCTGCCGGGTGACCGAGCGCAAGCGCGACATCGACTGGGCCGAGCGCGAGCGCGAGCTTGTCGATCTGTGCGACCGGTTCCGGCGCACCGACGGCGGATACGACTGCATCGTTCCCGGCTCCGGCGGCAAGGACAGCTTCTTCGCCGCCCACGTTCTCAAGAACAAGTACGGCATGCACCCGCTGACGGTCACCTGGGCGCCGCACGTCTACACCGAATGGGGCTGGCGGAACTTCCAGCGCTGGATCCACGCCGGCGTCGACAACCAGCTCTATACGCCCAACGGCCGCGTCCACCGGTTGTTGACGCGTCTGGCGGTGGACATGCTGTTTCACCCGTTCCAGCCGTTCATCCTCGGCCAGAAGAACCTGGCCCCGAAGATGTCGGCCCTGCACAAGGTGCCGCTGGTGTTCTACGGCGAGAGCGAGGCCGAGTACGGCAACCCGAAGGTCGACGCCGAGAAGCCGCAGCGCGACTGGTCGTATTTCACCGCCGCCGACGATTCGCAGATCTTCCTGGGCGGCGTCTCGCTCGCTGATTTGCGCGACAAGTTCGGTGTCGGCCGCCACGACGTGCTGCCCTACATGCCCGCCGACCCGGACCGGCTGGCGGAGACCGGCACTGAGGTCCATTACCTCGGCTATTACCTTAAGTGGCATCCACAGAGCTGCTACTATTACGCGCAGGAGCACGGCGGCTTCGAGCCGTCGCCCGAGCGCACGCCCGGCACCTACAGCAAGTACAATTCGATCGACGACCGCATCGACGACTTCCACTACTACACCACCTTCATCAAGTTCGGCATCGGACGGGCCACCTACGACGCGGCGCAGGAAGTCCGTTCCGGCGACATCGACCGCGACGAAGGCGTGGCACTGGTACGGCGCTTCGACGGCGAGTATCCCCAACGCTTCGCCGAAGAGATCTTCCATTACCTGAGCGTTGCACCGGAGGAGTTCCCCGTCGCCTCGGCGATGTTCGAGCGACCCGTGATGGATCGCGAGTACTTCGACCGGCTGGCCGACCGTTTTCGCTCTCCGCATCTGTGGAAATTCGAGAACGGCACCTGGGTTAGGCGTCATGCCTTGTGGAAGGACGCATGAACGTGCGGCTGATCGCGCGTCTCGACGTCAAGGCGCCCCACCTCATCAAGGGCGTGCACCTGGAAGGACTGCGCAAACTCGGCGACCCTCGGGAGTTCGCCGAGCGCTACTACGCCCAGGGCATCGACGAGATCCTCTATATCGACGCCGTCGCCAGCCTGTATCAGCGCAATACCATCACCGATCTGGTGCGCGGTACCGCCGAGAACGTGTTCATCCCGATCACCGCCGGCGGCGGCGTGCGCTCCGTCGACGACGTGCGGACGCTGCTCCGGGTCGGCGCCGACAAGGTTGCCGTCAATACGGCGGCCGTCCGTCGGCCGGAGCTGATCACCGAGATCGCGCGGGCGCTCGGCTCGCAGTGCATGGTGCTCTCCATCCAAGCCAAGCGTCAGGGAGACCGGTGGGAAGCCTATTGCGACCAAGGCCGCGAGCACACCGGCCTCGACGCCGTCGAGTGGGCGCGGCGCGGCCAGGAATTGGGCGCCGGCGAGATCCTGATCACCTCGGTCGACCGGGAAGGCACTCGCGAGGGCTTCGACATCGAGTTGTTGCGGGCGATCACCGGCGCAGTCACCATCCCGGTTATCGCCAGTGGCGGTATGGGCACCATCGACCACCTGGTCGAGGCCGTCGTCGATGGCGGCGTACACGCGGTGGCGATGGCGCACGTGCTGCATTACGGCGTCCTCGGCGTCGGCGACATCCGCGATGGCGCCCGCCGCCGCATCCCGATGCGGGCCGCATGAGCATCCCCGTCACGGTCGTCGATTATGGCAGCGGCAATTTGTTCAGCGTCACGCGCGCGCTGGAGGAAAGCGGCGGGCGGGTGACGCTCAGCGGCGATTTGGCCACGGTGGCAGCCGCAGAGCGTCTGGTGCTGCCCGGCGTCGGCGCATTCTCGGCGGCGATGTGGGCGCTCGCCGAGCGCGGCCTGACCGATGCGATCCGCCGGTTCGTCGAGACGGAACGGCCGTTCCTGGGCATCTGCGTCGGCATGCAGGCGATGATGGACTACAGCGAGGAATTCGGCCGCCACGACGGCTTCGGCTTCGTCAGGGGCGGCGTCGTCGCGGTGCCCGCCACTGGCGCCGACGGGCGGCCGCATCCGGTGCCGCACATTGGCTGGAACGCCCTGAAGCCGGGGGCGAACGGTTGGGACGGCAGTTGCCTTGCCGCGCTCGAACCGGGCACCGCCGTCTATTTCGTGCATTCGTTCGCCGCTTGCCCAGAAAGGAGCGAGAACGTGCTCGCCACCTGCGACTACGACGGCCGCACGCTGACCGCCGCCGTCGTCAAGGACAACATGACCGGTTGCCAGTTCCATCCGGAGAAGAGCGGTCCGTTGGGACTTAAGATTCTCGGTCGCTTCCTGAACGGGGCGCGCCCGTGACCATGCCGCGGCAGGAACCCGTCCGCGCGCCCGCCGGCCGGACACGCATCCCGCCGGTCGTCATCGGCGCCGCCTCGGCGGACGCCGGCGAGACGCCCCGGTGCCTTTTCCCCAATGCGCTGCCGGCGCACATCACGGACCGCTACCGCGCGCTGGCCCTGGTCGTCACCCCGGCGCACGTCGAGCGGCTCGACCCGGCGGACGAAGATGTGCTGATCGTCTGCTGCGACTGGCTGCTGTGGCAACGGCTGATCGGCGAGCGCCGCCATGCCGTCCATTACGAGCTCGGGCTCTTGGACTGGGACGGAACCGATTCCCTCAACACCGACCTATTCAATCACGCCAATGACTGGATCCTCGACATCGACGGCGGCGACCCCAGCGTGTTCCGCGACGTATCGCTGGGCCGCTTGTTCGGCGCCGAAATGACGATGGCGGTGATGAACTTCCACCGGCTGAATCGTTCGCTACGGTCACTGATCCGCCGGTTCCATCCGCGCGAGTTGTGGTTTTATGATTTCAAATACGACATCAACCACCTCACACCGGCGCTCAGGCGGCACATCGTCAGATTAGTGGCCGGCGATTGCGCCGTCGGCTTCGTCGATCGCAGCAAAGCGCCGCTCGCCAGTGACCATGGTAAGGCGCTGGCCACTTACCGCCTTAAGGATCACGGCCGGCTAGCCCGCATGCTGCTGGCCATTTATGCCTTCGTCATCGAGGCCGCCACCCGTTTGCGCCGCGCGTTCGGGCCGCCGGGAAATCGGGTGCTGGTGTTGGTCAATACCAACATGGCGGTGCCGCTGGTGCGCGGCTTCGCCGGCGGCCGGCTGACGCCGATGTTCCTCGGCCGCACCATCCCGAAACGGCCGGGCCTGCTGTGGCGGTGCCTCGCCCGCGGGATCCTGCTGGTCAATCCGTGGCCGGCGTCGCTGACCGCGGCGGATTCGGCCCGCGTCGTCGAAATTCGCGACGCCCTCGACCGGGCGACGTCGAGGGCGGCCGACGGCATGCTCGCCTTCGCCCACGCCTACGTCCGGGAAAACGTTCTCGATCTGGCGGCTTTGCGAGAGGCGGCCGAGGAGGTGACCATGGCGGCATCGGTTCTCGACCGCCTGCAACCGCGGCGGATCGTCGTCGACGGAATTCGCTCGCGGCGGCACCTCGCCTACGCCGAGCTCGCCCGCGCCCGCGGCATCGCCGTCGACTACATCTGGCATGCGCCGCTGACGCCGCAGAACATGAAGACCGGTGGCCTCGGCGGCGATCCGCGCCAGCCGACTTTCGTCAGCCGGTGCCTAAGCTGGGGGCGCACCAACGAAGAATGGCTCCGCCGCGTTGGGGCGCAAACGTCCGTGGTGCGGGTCGGATCGCCGCTCCGCGACAAGTTCATCCGGGACACGCGGCCAGCGGCATCGCGGCCCGCCCGCACGGGCGCGGAGCGAAACGTGCTGGTTCTCCAGTACGGCTTCAACGTCCTCGATCTGGCGGGCGTCAACGCCAACATGTATGGTACCTTTGTCAACCTCATGCGCATGCTGCGGCGGCTCGGCTACGCCAACGTCCGCTTCAAGATGCATCCAGGGCCCGGCCGGTGGCAGAAGAGCTATTTCGCAAAAATCGCCGACTTCTTCGGCGTCACTTGCGATATCCTGCAATACGAGCCGTTCGAGGCATGCCTGGAATGGGCCGACGTGGTCATCGGTCCGTCGCACACCGGCGCCATGTTCGAGACCTTGGCGGCGGGCAAGCCCTATCACGCGCTGATGTTGCCGCCGCACAATACGTTCGACGTGCGTTACTTCGAGGGCTTCCCGCTGATCAACTCCCTCGATCAGCTTCCGGATGCCCTCGAGCGCGACACCGACGCGGCAGGGCGGAAGCTCCTCGACGACCTTTACGCCACCGACGAGATTGCCAATCCCTCGGAGCGTTTCTGGCAGGTCCTGGCCGACGACGTTCGCCGAAAGGACATAGGCTAGTGCGCTCGATCGTCACCGGTGGCGCCGGTTTCATCGGATCGCACCTCGCCGAGCGGCTACTCGACGGCGGGCATCGCGTCACCGTCATCGACAACTTCTCGACCGGCCGGCCGGAGAATCTGGCGTACCTGGCCGGCCGGAAGGGACTCGACGTCGTCGAGGCCGACATCAACGAGCGGCGCACCGTTGCGCCGCTGTTCGAGGGCGCCGACTGGGTGTTCCACTTGGCGGCGCTGGCCGACATCGTGCCCTCCATCGAGCGACCCCTGGAATACGCGCGCGCCAACGTCGATGGCACGCTCTCGGTGCTGGAGGCTGCCCGCGGCGCCGGCGCCAAGCGGTTCGTCTACGCGGCATCGTCGTCGTGCTACGGCGTCCCGGACGACTTCCCGACGCCGGAAACGGCGCCGGCGCGGCCGCAGTACCCGTATGCGCTGACCAAGTATCTCGGCGAGCACTGCGTGATGCACTGGCATCGGCTGTACGGCCTGCCCGCGGTGTCGCTGCGGCTGTTCAACGTCTTCGGTCCGCGGTCGCGGACCGGCGGCACCTACGGCGCCGTGTTCGGGGTGTTCCTGGCCCAGAAGCTGGCGGGCCGGCCGTTCACGGTGGTCGGCGACGGCACCCAGACCCGCGACTTCACCTTCGTCACCGACGCGGTGGAGGCGCTGATGGCGGCAGCGGCATCCGACGTCACCGGCGAAATCATGAACGTCGGCTCCGGCGGCACGGTCAGCGTCAACCGGCTGGTGGAACTGCTGGGCGGCCCCGTGGTCCACATCCCGAAGCGCCCCGGCGAGCCGGCCTGCACCTTCGCCGACACGGCGAAGATCAGGAAGCTCCTGGGATGGCGGCCGAAGGTGTCGTTCGAGGACGGCGTCGCCGTGATGCTCGACAACATCGATTACTGGCGGCAGGCGCCGGTGTGGACCACCGATACCATCGCCGACGCCACCGAGGGCTGGTTCAGGTACTTGGGACGGGAAAACAGATGACCTCGAATGACAAATCGCCGGTGCGCGAGGCGCGCACCAAGGTCAAGCCGTTGGACGAGATCGCCGCCATCGCGGAAGCGGCGCGCGGCAACGGTTTCAAGGTCGTGCTCGCGCACGGCGTCTTCGACCTCGTCCACATGGGCCACGTGCGGCACCTGGAGGCGGCGCGGCGCGAGGGCGACCTGCTGATCGTTACCACCACCGCGGATCATCTCGTCAACAAGGGCCCGGGCCGGCCGATCTTCTCGCAGAACCTGCGCGCCGAGATGCTGGCGGCGCTCGAGTACGTGGACTGGGTCGGCATCAGCGAGGCGCCGTCCGCCGAGGCGGTGCTCGACGTCATCAAGCCGGACGTTTACGTCAAGGGTGCCGACTACGAGAACCCGGAAGACGACATCACCGGCAACATCGTAAAGGAGCGCGAGGCGGTGGAGAAGCACGGCGGCCGCGTCGTCTTCACCAGAGACATCTCGTTCTCGTCGACCGAGCTGATCAACAAGTACCTCGACGTCTATGACCGGCCGCTGCGCGATTACCTGGATGGGCTGCGCAATTCCGGCGTTGCCGAGAAGATCATGGCGCTGATCGAGTCGGTGAAGGACTATCGCGTGCTTCTGGTCGGCGACGCCATCATCGACGAGTACCAGTACGTCCAGGCCATGGCCAAGGCGCCCAAGGAGAACATGATCGCCACTCGCTCGATCGCCGGGGAGCTGTTCGCGGGCGGCGTGTTCGCGGCCGCAAACCACGTCGCCAACCTCTGCGCCGAGGTGGAGATCGTCACCGTGCTGGGCAGCAAGGACAGCCGCGAGGACTTCATCCGCTCGAAGCTGAAGCCGAATATCACGTTGACGCCGCTCTACCGCGACGACGCGCCGACGACCCGCAAGTGCCGGTTCATCGACGATGGCTATATGCGCAAGCTGTTCGAGGTCTACTACTTCGATGATTCGCCGGCGGACGGCGCACTCGACGCGGAAATCAACAAGGTGATCGCCGAGCGCACTCGGGATTTCGATTTCGTGATCGCCACCGATTTCGGGCACGGCATGTTGACGGCGCGGGCGGTCGAGACCCTGACCGAGAAATCGCGGTTCCTGGCCGTCAATGCTCAGACCAACAGCGCCAACCTCGGCTACAACCTGATCACCAAGTATAGGAAAGCCGATTTCATCTGCGTCGACGCGCCGGAGGCGCAGCTGGCCGTCGGCGACCGGTTCAGCGACATCGAGACCCTGGTGACGGAGAAGCTGTCGAAACGCATCGACTGCGGCAAGTTCGTCATCACCCACGGCCAGGACGGCTGCGTGACCTTTGAGGACGGCGCCGGGGCCATCCGCATCCCCGCCTTCACCAAGACGGTCATCGACACGGTCGGCGCCGGCGACGCGTTCCTCGCCGTGTCGGCGCCGCTCGCCGCCGCCGGCGGGGCGATGGAGCTGGTCGGTTTCGCTGGCAACGCCGCCGGCGCGATGAAGGTCATGATCGTCGGCCATCGCCGCTCGATCGAGAAGATTCCGCTGATCCGCTACATCACGACGTTGCTCAAGTAGATCACGCGCATGCCCGCGAAGAGATGGAACGTGCTCGTCACCGGCGGCGCCGGCTATGTCGGCAGCGCGTTGGTGCCGAAGCTGCTCGAGGCCGGCCATCGGGTGACCGTGCTCGACCTCTATCTATATGGCCGCGCGCTGTTCGCCGACCTGAGGCGGAACCCGGGTTTGACGGAGGTGCAGGGCGACCTGCGCGACCCGGCGGCGGTGAAAAGGGCGCTTCATGGCTGCGACGCGGTGATTCACCTCGCCTGCATCTCCAACGACCCGTCCTATGACCTCGACCCGGCGCTCGGCAAGTCTATTAACTACGATTCGTTCCGGCCGCTGGTGCGGGCGGCGAAGGCGGCTGGTGTCAAGCGGTTCATCTATGCGTCGTCGTCGAGCATCTACGGCATCAAGAGCGATTCGCAAGTCACAGAAAACATGCCGCTCGAGCCGTT
>Ga0326597_10012277_pt1 | contig 11295 bp, 8 predicted proteins | sample RVTome_12_FD_203789 | JGI IMG/M metagenome (GOLD analysis project Ga0326597, IMG submission 203789) | Soil microbial communities from uranium-contaminated site in the Upper Colorado River Basin, Wyoming, United States - RVT100D185 | ecosystem: Environmental > Terrestrial > Soil > Contaminated >... | reverse complement strand
GCTGCAGGCAGCGATAGACGTCGAAGGTCTGCTTGCCGTCCACGATGTTCGTGGCCGGCACGACGGTGTCGGCGCCCATGTCGGCGGCGGCGTTGCGGGCCGTCACGTTGATGTTGTCCTGCACGGCGTCCGGGTGGCGCGGCAGGAAGCCCACCTTGGCGATCACGTCCGCCGTGATGCGGCCCAGGTTGGTGCAGGTGGCCGCCGCCTCGCGGCTCGCGAGGCGCACCCCCGCGCCGGCGGGCGTCAGATCCACCAGGGCGCAGCCGCTTGCCAGGGCAGTCGCAAGGAGAACGGGCAGGAAAGCGCGCATGGGGTGATCCTTTCCAAGAATGCGGAGGGACACGGGAATTTTACACGCGCCCCGTGCCAAACTAGCGTGGATGGACCGACAGGGCACGCACTCTGCAGCGCAGCAGCATGAAGCCATACGCAGCGCGCCCAGCCCGAAGTGCATCGCCTGCGGGCGCGCTGGCGTGCAGCTGTACGACGGGCTGACGGACTATCTCGCGGGTACGCCGGGAACCTGGCGCATGGTTCGATGCCCGGATGCGGAGTGCGGCATGCTGTGGCTCGATCCCATGCCGGTGGAGTCCGATTTGCTCAAGGCCTACGCGACCTATCACACGCATGGCGACTCCGGCACGCGCAGCGCGGCGCAGCTCGGGCTGAGCGCGCTCAATGCGGCCTGCAAGCTCGCCAGCCGCGTGCTGGAGCTGGGCAGCGGCCTCGGACGGCAGCGGCGACAATTGCGCATGATGTTCATCGGCGACGAGCGCCCGGGAAGGCTGCTTGAAGTCGGCTGCGGATCCGGCCGCTTCCTGAACCGCATGCGGCAGGCCGGCTGGGAGGTCCAGGGCACCGACTTCGATCCCGCTGTCGCGGCCCGCGTGAAAGAGAAGTACGGGTTGCGGGTCGATGTGGGCAATCTGGCTGCGCTTCGCCATCCCGCGGACAGCTACGACGTGGTGGCGATGAGCCAGGTCATCGAGCACGTGCACGAGCCGCTCGCGCTGTTTGCGGAGTGCTTCCGCGTGCTGCGGCCGGGCGGGCGGCTGGTGCTCACGACGCCCAATGCCCTCGGCCTGGCGCATCGCCTGTACGGCTGCCATTGGCGGGGCCTGGAGCCGCCGCGTCACCTGCACCTCTTCACGCCGACCGCGCTGCGGCAGTGCGCCAGAACGGGCGGCTTCGAGCAGATTGAAGTACGCACGCTTTCGGCCGAGTCGGCGGGCATCTATCGGGCGAGCGACGAGATCGGCGGCATGCACGGCGTGCCGGGTCGCCGTTGCGCGCCGGCGAGCGTCGTGCGCTCCTGGCGGATGCGTTATCGGGAATACCGGGAAACCCTGCGCGACCCGCAGGCGGGTCAGGACATCCTGCTGATCGGCGTCAAGCCGGCCTGAGGCAGCGCACCGGCCCTACTTGCGCTCCAGCGCCACCTCGCCGCTGCTCGTCGACACGATCGGCTCGACGCTGCTGCCGGAAGTGCAGGCTGCTAGCGCAGCCGCGCACGGATTTTCGCGGCGCGATCGGCAAGCTTCCTTGCATCCTCCAACCTGCCCATCAAAGTATAGAGCCTGGAGATGCTGTCGAGCGCGCGGGCGACGGCGAGGTGGCCCGGGCCGAGATGCTTCTCCCGTATCGCCAGCGAGCGCCTGAACAAGTGCTCCGCCGCGACATACTGTTCCTGGGCCGCGTAGAGCTCGGCCAGATAGTTGAGCGACTGGTCCAGGTCGGGGTGCGCGGGACCGAGCGCATCCTCCAGAATCGCCAGCGAGCGCTGGTGCAGGAGCTCCGCCTCCGCGTACTGGCCTCGCGCGCCGTGGAGCTCCGCCAGGTTATTGAGCGCGACGGCCACGGCAGGATGATCCGGGCCGAGACTCTTTACCGCGATCGCGAGCGAGCGCTGGTACAAGGGTTCCGCCGCTGCGTACCCGCCACGCGCCCTGTGCACGGCGGCGAGGTTGTTCAGCGAGGCGGCCACGGCGGAGTTGTGAGGGCCCAGGGCCCTTTCCCGGATGGAAAGCGCGCGCTCGTATAAAGGCTCCGCAGCCGCAAAGTGGCCTTGCACGTAGTGCACGCCCGCCAGATTGTTGAGCGAGGTGGCCACATTCGGATGGTGAGGGCCGAGGGCTCCCTCCGCGATCTCGAGCGCCCGCTGGCACAAGGATTCCGCCGCGGCGTATCGACCCTGCGTCTTGTACAGCTCGGCCAGATTGCCGACCGCGATGGCCACCGAATGATGCTCCGGGCCGAGGGCCCTTTCCATGACGGCGAGCGCGCGCTTGTACGCGTCTTCAGCCGCCGGGTACTCGCCTTTCGTCTCGCGCAGCAGCGCGAGGAAGTTGAGCGTGGTCGCCACGTCGGGATGGTCGGGCCCGAGGTCGCGTTCGGCGATCTGGAGTGCCTTCGTCACCGCTACGACGGCGTCATCGTAGTGGCCGTGTTGATGCAGGATTTCCGCCTTCTGGGTCAGCGACCGCCACGTGTCGCCCTGGGCGATCGCAGCCAGAGGAACGGCCAGCGCCATGCCGAGGCTCGCGAGGAAGTGAGCTGTCCCCATCGGTTGGTCCAAGACGGCAAGCGCAAGGATACACGACAAAAATGCCCGGTCCTCTCTCGAGGCCGGAGTTTCTCGTCTGCGTATGGCTTGGCGCCAACCCACTTTCGCGCCCCACAAACATGGGATAGCGCTCGCGCGCGTCGCGCGCGATACTGCGCGTCAGCGGTCGACGAACCGAAAAGGGGGTCTCATGTTTCGAGCTCTCGCATTGCGCCTTGGCGTCTGCGTACTTCTTTCGCTGCAGGGTTCGCCGTTCGCTCTGGCCGAATCGCCCGAGCGGCTTGCCGGCCTGCTCGAGGCGGCGACTATCAGCGTCGACGCCGAAGGCATCTCGCACGTGCGCGCCAACAATGAGCACGACCTCTACTTCCTGCAGGGCTGGGTGCACGCGCGCGAGCGCCTGTTCCAGATGGATTACAACCGGCGCCTCGCGAGCGGCACGGTCGCGGAGCTGGTCGGGCAGGCGGGACTGCCGAGCGATGTCCAGCTGCGCACCCTCGGGCTGCGGCGCGCTGCGCAGCGCTCGTACGACGCCGCATCCGCGAGCACGCGCGACGCGCTGCTGGCCTATGCTGGGGGCGTGAATGCCTGGGCATCGACCCACGCGCTGCCGGTCGAGTATGGCGCGCTCGGGCTGACGACGTTCGCGCCCTGGTCTGCGGTCGACAGCATAGTGATCGGCAAGCTGATTTCCTTCTCGCTGTCCTTCGAGCTGGACATCGAGCGGACCCTTGCGGTGCAAAGCTATTCCTTCGCGCTGGGACCTCAGCTCGGCGCAGCGCTGTACTTCCAGGACCTATGGCGCTCGGCCGGCTTCGAGCCGGACGCCACCGTGCCCGATGCGATCGAGAGCGGCGCCACGGCGCTGTCGGTCCGGGCCGAGCAACGCGACGCCCGGGCGCGCGGGCATGAAAAGGCGGGCGAGTCTGCGACACGCCTGATGCGCGGCTACCTCGACCGCGTGCGCGGCCTGCCCGTGTTCCGGGGGGTTCTCTCGCGCGAGGCGCGCGGCAGCTCGAACCTCTGGGCGGTGTCGGGCGCGCTGACGCAGGACGGCCGCCCCCTGATAGCGAACGACCCGCATCTGCAGCTCAGCATTCCATCGACCTTCTTCCCGATGGGGCTGGAACTGCAGGACGAGCCGGTGTTTGGCAGCACCTTTCCGGGCATCGCCGGCGTCATCCATGGCTACAACCGCTACATCGCCTGGGGCTCGACCAACAATCTCGTCGACGTCACCGACGTTTTCAGCGAGCAGGTCGTTCCGGATCCGAGCTCGCCGAGCGGTTTCTCCACGATGCACGAGGGCAGTCCGGAGTGGCTGATCCCGATCCCGCAGGTGTTCCGCGCCAATTTCGGCGGCATGCTCGTGCCCGTGCCGCCGAGCGATGAATCGGGCATCCCGGCCTTCACGCTGGTGATGCCGCGTCGCGACGGCGGGCCGATTATCAACCTGGACCGCGAGAGCGGCGCCGCATTGAGCGTGCAGTACGTCGGCTTCGGGCCAACGCAGGAGGCCGAGGCCTTCCTGATGATCAACCGCGCGCGCAACCTCGAGCAGTTCAAGGACGCCCTGCAGCGCTTCGATGTCGGCTCGCAGAATTTCGTTTACGCGCACGTCGAGGGCAACATCGCCTACTTCACCGCCGGCGAAGTGCCGGTCAGAGAGGATCTCCAGGCATTTACCGTCAATGGCGCGCCGCCGTGGTTCGTACGCAATGGCCAGGGCGGCAACGAGTGGCTGGCGGTGCACAACCCGCAGCCGCACCAGGCGACGCCGCACGAGGTCCTGCCCTTCGCGGAGATGCCGCAGGCCGTGAACCCGCCGGCGGGCTGGTTCGTCAACGGCAACAACGACCCGGTGGGCCTGACGCGCGACAACGATCCGCTCAACCAGCTGCGCCCCGGCGGCGGTCTGTACTACCTTGCCTATTCCTGGAACCGCGGCTTCCGCGCCGCGCGCATCAACGCCAGGCTGCGCGAGCTGCTGGAAACCGGCGACCGGCGCGTCTCGTTCGAGGAGATGCAGGCGGTGCAGGCCGACGTGATCCTGCGCGACGCCGAGGTCTTCAAGCCTTACATCGTCGCCGCGTTCGACAATGCGTCCAGCAGCGCCGCTGTTGAGCTACGGACTCTCGCGCAGGACCTCGCGCTGGCCCAGGCCGTCGCGAGCCTGCGCCCATGGGACGGCTCGACGCCCACTTCCAGCGTTCCGGCGTCGATCTACGCAGCGTGGCGCTCGCGCATGATCGCGAAGGTAATCGATGGCCCGCTGGGCATGCTTCCCAAGCCCGACGACCAGGATAGCCTCGCGGCCCTGCGCAACCTGCTCGACAATTTCGGCGCCAACGGCGGCGTCGGGGTCTCCGGCATCGACTTCTTTGCAGCGCCCATGGCGCAGGCGTCGGACCGGCGCGATTTCGCGATTCTCTCGAGCCTCAAGGCAGGCCTCGAGCTTCTCGAAGGTCTGTTCGGCTCGGATAAGCAGGACGACTATCGCTGGGGCGTCCTGCATCGCGTTGCGTTGGATCATCCGCTCGGCGGCGCGTTCAGCATTCCCCCGATTCCCACGGACGGCGGGTTCCAGACGGTCGATGCTGCTTCGCACAGCGCGCGTGCGGCCACCGCGGGGCAATTCATCTACCGCGACGGCCCCACGCACCGCTCGGTGTATGAGCCGCGCGCCGATGCCAGTCGCGCTGCCTCGATCTGGCCAGGAGGCACCAGCGGCAATCCGTTCAGCGCGAATTACAGGCAGTTCCTCGAGCGCTGGCTGACGAACCAAAGCCTGCCCCTCCTGCTAGGCAAGCAGGAGGTAAGGCGCAGCGGCGCTGTGCTCGAGCGATACGTGCCGATGACGCACTAGCGACTGCACGCTATGGGGCCAGACCAGCGTCGGTTATGATCGCCGTCCATGACCTGGTCGATCATCGCGCGCGATGCCGCGAGCGGCGCGTTCGGCGTCGCGATCGCCACGCGCTTCTTCGCCGCCGGCGCGCTCTGCCCGCACGCCGAAAGCGGCCTCGGCGCGCTCTCGACTCAGGCGCTCGTCAATCCCCGCTACGGCAAGCAGGGCCTCGCGCTGCTGCGCGCGGGCGTGGCGGCACCCGAGGTCGTCACGCGCCTGGTCGCGCCTGACGAGGGCCGCGAGCAGCGCCAGCTGCACGTCATCGACGCCGGGGCCCGCATCGGCCAGCACACCGGCGCGCAGTGCATCGGCTGGTGCGGGTCGCTCGCCGGCGAAGGCTACTCGGTGGCCGGCAACATGCTCGCGAGCGAGCGCGTGATCCGGGAAACGGCCAGGGCGTACGAACAGGGCCGGAATCTCTCTTTTTCGGAAAAGCTTCTCGCGGCACTCGAGGCGGGTCAGGCGGCGGGCGGCGACAAGCGCGGCAGGCAGTCGGCGGCGCTGCTCGTGCATTCCACGGAAGACTACGCGGAGCTCGACCTGAGGGTCGACGACCACGCCGAGCCGCTCGCCGAGCTCAGGCGCCTGCACGAGAAGGCGCACGAGCGCTTCATCCCCTACCTGCGCTGCGGCCCGAGCAAGGCGCGGCCGTGGGGCGTGCTCGATCGCGAGGAGATCGAGAGGCGGATCTCCGAGCATGGAAAGACCCGCCAGCGCGCTTCTTGAAGTGCGCGGGCTGCGCACCCTGTTCTCCGGCGAGCGGGGCGAGGTGCGCGCGGTGGACGGCGTCGACTTCAGCCTCCAGCGCGGCCGCACCCTCGGCATCGTGGGCGAATCGGGCTGCGGCAAGAGCGTGACCGCGCTCTCGATCATGGGCCTGGTGCCGCAGCCGCCCGGGCGCATCGCCGGCGGCGAGGTGCTGTTCGAAGGCGAGGACCTGCTGCGGGCCCCGCCGCGGCGGCTGCGCGACCTGCGCGGCGACCAGCTCTCGATGATCTTCCAGGAGCCGATGAGCTCGCTCAACCCGGCCTTCCCGGCGGGCGAGCAGGTCGCCGAAGTGCTGTTGCGACACAGGGCCGTCAGCAAGAACGAAGCGAAAGACCAGGCAGTCGAGATGCTGCGGCGCGTGCGCATCCCCTCGCCCGAGATCCGCGCCCGCGACTACCCGCACCAGCTCTCGGGCGGGATGCGCCAGCGCGTGATGATCGCGATGGCGCTCGCCTGCAACCCGAAGCTGCTGATCGCCGACGAGCCCACCACCGCGCTCGACGTCACCATCCAGGCGCAGATCCTGGAGCTGATGCGCGCGCTGCGCGCGGAGCTCGGCACCGCCATCATCCTCATCACCCACGACCTGGGCGTGGTCGCCGAGCTGGCCGACGACGTGATCGTGATGTACGCGGGCAAGGTGGTCGAGCGCTGCGCGGTGCCGGAGCTGTTTTCCGAGCCGCAGCATCCCTACAGCATCGGCCTGCTCGGCTCGATCCCGCTGCTGCACCTGGAGCAGGAGCGCCTGAGCGCGATCGAGGGCTTCGTGCCCGACGCCGCGGCGATGCCCGAGGGCTGCCGCTTTCATCCGCGCTGCCCTTTCTCGATCGAGAAGTGCCGGCGGGAAGAGCCTCCCCTTGCGCAGATTCTTTCCGGGCATTTCGTGGCCTGCTGGCGGGCCCCGTTGTGACCCGGCCGCTGCTGCGCGCCGAGCGGCTGGTCAAGCACTTCAAGAAGGTCCGCGCGCTCGACGACGTAAGCTTCGAGCTGCATGCAGGCGAAACCCTGGCGCTGGTCGGTGAGTCGGGTTGCGGCAAATCGACCGCCGGGCGGCTGCTGCTGCGCCTGATCGAGCCGACCTCCGGCAAGGTATGGTTCGCCGGCCGCGACCTGTTCGCGCTTCCCGAGCGCGAGGTGCGCGCGCTGCGCCGCGAGATGCAGATCATCTTCCAGGACCCCTACGGCTCGCTCAACCCGCGCATGACTGTCGGCGACATGCTCGCGGAGCCCCTGGCCTTGCACAGTCTTGCCCGCGGAAACGAAAAAAGAAGAGTCAATGAATTGCTGGGCCTGGTGGGCCTGTCGCCCGAGCACGCCTTGCGCTATCCGCACGAGTTCTCGGGCGGCCAGCGGCAGCGCATCGCCATCGCGCGCGCCCTCGCGGTCGAGCCGCGCCTGATCGTCTGCGACGAGCCGGTGTCGGCGCTCGACGTCTCGATCCAGGCGCAGGTCATCAACCTGCTGCAGGACCTGCAGCGGCGCTTCGGGCTCGCCTACATCTTCATCGCCCACGACCTCGCGGTGGTGAAGCACATCGCCACCCGCGTGGCGGTGATGTACCTCGGCAAGATCGTCGAGCTGGCGGACAAGCGCGCGCTCTTCGCCCGGCCGCGGCACCCGTACACGCGCGCGCTCCTGTCGGCGATCCCGGTGCCTGAGCCCTCTCCGGTCAGAAAAAGGATGATTCTTCAAGGCGATGTCCCCAGCCCCTACGACCCGCCCTCGGGCTGCCGCTTCCGCACGCGCTGCCCCTACGCGCAGCCTCGTTGCAGCGCGGCAGAGCCCTTCCTCGGCCAGGATCTCGTCGCCTGCCACTTCTGGTCCGGCATCGAGCCGTTCGCTTCAGACGCGCACTTGACGACGGTCAATGAGAGACTATCGCGGCTTCAGGCAGCTTTCCACGCTCCGGGAGGATCACCATCATGAAACGGTTTGCAATTGCCCTTGTGTTCTTTGTCACTTCCGTAAACGGCCAGACGCTCCGTATCGGCCTGGCTGAAGATCCGGACGTCCTCGACCCGACGCGGGCGCGGACCTTCGTCGGCCGCATCGTCTTCGCCGGCCTGTGCGACAAGCTCTTCGACCTGGACGAGAAGCTGAACATCGTGCCGCAGCTCGCCACCTCGTACCAATGGTCCTCGGACAACAAGTCTCTGGTCGTCAAGCTGCGCCAGGGCGTGACCTTCCACGACGGCGAGAAGATGGACGCCGCCGCGGTCAGGTACAACCTCGAGCGCCACAAGAACATGAAGGGCTCGAACCGCCGCGGCGAGCTCGCGGTGATGACGAGCGTGGATGTGGTAGATGCGGCGACAGTGCGCATCAATCTTGCTGCGCCGTTCGCGCCGCTGCTCGCGGTGCTCACCGACCGCTCGGGCATGATGGTCTCGCCGAAGGCGGCGGAGGCCCTGGGCGAGAAGTTCGCCACCCGGCCGGTCTGCTCCGGCCCGTTCAAGTTCGTCGAGCGCGTGGCGCAGGACCGCATCGTGCTCGAGCGCTTCCCGAACTACTGGAACAAGGGCCAGATCCACTTCGAGCGCATCGTCTACCAGCCGATCGTCGACGCGACCGTGCGCCTGGCGAACCTGCGCTCGGGCCAGCTCGACTTCATCGAGCGCGTCGCCGCCTCCGACATCCCCAACATCCAGAACGACAACCGCTTCAAGGTCGCCAAGATCGTCGAAATCGGCTACCAGGGCATCACCATCAACGTCGGCAAAAGCGACATGGCGCAGAAGAACCCGCTCGGCAAGGACCCGCGCGTACGCGAGGCGCTCGAGCTTTCGCTCGATCGCGACGCCATCGTCAAGGTGGTGATGGAGGGCGAGGCGCAGCCGGGCAACCAGTGGGTGGCGCCAACCAACCAGTACTACGGCAAGAGCGCGCCGCTCTCCAAGCGCAACGTCGAGCGCGCGAAGCAGCTCCTCAAGGAAGCCGGCGTGCCCACCCCGAGCTTCACGCTCATGACCGCCACCACCTCCGACGCGCAGAAGATCGCACAGGTGGTGCAGGCGATGGCGAAGGACGCGGGCTTCGACGTGAAGATCCAGTCCACCGAGTTCGCCACCTCCCTCAACCTCGCCGACAAGGGCCAGTTCGAGGCCTACGTGCTCGCCTGGAGCGGGCGCCCCGATCCCGACGGCAACCTGCACACCATGCTCGCCTGCAAGGGACCGACCAACTACGCCGGCTACTGCAAGGACGACGTCGAGGCGCTCATCAACGAGTCGCGCACCTCGCTCGACCCGGCGCGGCGCGCCGCGGCCTACGACAAGATCGCGCAGCAGGTCGCGAAGGACCGGCCGATCATCTATCTCTACCACCGGCACTGGCTCTGGGCGCACACCAACAAGCTCAGCGGCCTGCGCACGGTGCCTGACGGCATGGTGCGCGTGCAGGGCCTCAAGATGAATTGAGATGTCGAAGTACCTGCTGCAGCGCCTGGCGACGATCGTCCCGACGCTGTTCTTCGTCTCGGTCCTGATCTTCGGGCTGCAGCAGCTCCTCCCCGGCGACCCGGCGATCGCCCTCGCCGGCGAGGATCGCGACCCAAGCACGATCGCCTACCTGCGCGCCAAGTTCCACCTCGACGAGCCGCTGCCGGTGCGCTACTGGTATTGGGCCTCCGGCGTGCTGCGGGGCGACCTCGGCGAGTCGGTGCGCATCCAGAAGCCGGTGAACGAGCTGATTCTCGAGAAGCTGCCGGTGACCATCCAGCTCGCGGCGATGGCGATGCTGATCGCGCTCATGATCGGCATCACCGCGGGCGTGATCTCGGCGGTGAAGAAGGACACCTGGTGGGATTACGGCGCCAACGTGTTCGCGCTCTGGGGCCTTTCCACGCCCAATTTCTGGCTCGGCATCCTGCTGATCCTGCTCTTCGCCGTGGAGCTCGGCTGGCTCCCCGCCTCGGGCTACGTCAGCCCGTTCGAGGACCTCAAGGGCAACCTCGCCGCGATGATCATGCCGGCCTTCGTGCTCGGCAACGCCATCGCCGCGGTGCTGATGCGGCACACGCGCAGCGCCATGCTGCAGGTCCTGTCCTCCGACTACGTGCGCACCGCTCGCGCCAAGGGTCTTGACGAGCGCGTCGTGGTCCTCAAGCACGCGCTGCGCAACGCGCTCATCCCGATCATCACCCTCGGCGCGCTGGAATTCGGCACGCTCCTCTCCGGCGCGGTGCTCACCGAGCAGGTGTTCTCCATCCCCGGCTTCGGCAAGCTGATCGTCGACGCGGTGTTCAACCGCGATTACCTGGTGGTCCAGGGCGTGGTGCTGTTCACCGCCACGGTGTACATCACGCTCAACCTGCTCGCCGACCTCGCCTACTTCCTCGTCAACCCCAGGATGAGGGTCTGATGGCCGCGGTCGTATTTCAACAGATTGAAACGACCCCCGGCAGGCGGGCCTTACGCCGTCTCGCCCGGCGCGGCGGCGCGATGTTCGGCTTCGCAATCGTGGCGTTCTTCGTCGTGCTGGCGCTCTTGGCGCCCTGGCTCGCGCCCTACGACCCGGTGGCAACGAGCTGGGGCGCGGTGCGCGCCGCGCCGAGCGCCGCTCACTGGTTCGGCGCCGACGAGCTCGGCCGCGACGTGCTCTCGCGCATCGTCTGGGGAACGCGCGCCTCGCTCCTCGCCGGCGTGGTCTCGGTGTCGATCTCGCTCGCCCTCGGCGTGCCGATCGGCATGGCTGCCGGCTACCTCGGGCGCTGGGTCGACGCGCTCATCTCGCGCATCACCGACGCCATGCTCGCCAGCCCGTTCCTCATCCTCGCCATCGCCCTCGCCGCGTTCCTCGGGCCCAGCCTCACCAACGCCATGATCGCGATCGGCGTCTCGGCCACGCCGGTCTTCATCCGCCTCACCCGCGCGCAAGTGCTCTCGGCGAAGTCGGAGGACTACGTCGAGGCCGCCCGCGCGCTGGGCAACCCGCACCTGCGCATCGCGCTGCGCCACATCTTCCCCAACATCGTCGCCCCGCTGATCGTCCAGGCCACCCTCGCCATCGCCGCAGCCGTGATCGCCGAGGCCAGCCTCTCCTTCCTCGGCCTCGG
>Ga0326597_10012276_pt1 | contig 11296 bp, 10 predicted proteins | sample RVTome_12_FD_203789 | JGI IMG/M metagenome (GOLD analysis project Ga0326597, IMG submission 203789) | Soil microbial communities from uranium-contaminated site in the Upper Colorado River Basin, Wyoming, United States - RVT100D185 | ecosystem: Environmental > Terrestrial > Soil > Contaminated >... | reverse complement strand
TTGAAAATGAACCCTTGACTATCCGAAACCGCGCGTCACCTCCCCAGTCCCGTTGCGCAGCGGCGACTGCATCGGGATCACGATCCATCGCGATCAGCCGCCCCTGCGGCCCCATCCGTTCCAGGATCTCCCGCGCGTGTCCCCCGCGCCCGTATGTGGCATCCACGTACACGCCGTCGGCCCGGATGTTCAGGGCCTCCGCCACCTCCTTCGCCATCACCGGCCGATGCGCCTGCGCCGTCATTCAGCCGGTCCCGGGGGCTGTCTCGGGCGCCCCGTTTCCTCCCCCCCTACAGCGAGAGCTGCTCGAGGTCCAAGGGCATCGGACCCTCGTTCACCTGCTCGGTCAGCCACGCCTCGCGCAGCGTGTTCCACGTATCTTCGTTCCACACCTCGAATTTGTTTCCCTGCCCGATCAGCACGACGCGCTTGTCCAGTCCGGCAAACTCGCGCAGGGGTTGAGACAGCAACACCCGGCCGCTCCCATCCAGCTCGGCGTCCGTGGCGTGGCCGATGAGTATCCGCTTTATGCGTTGAAAGGCGTCGCCCGTGCTGGGCAGCGCGACGAGCCTGCGCTCGATCTCCTCCCATTGGGGGAGGGGGTAGAGCCACAGGCAGCGCTCGTCGCGGGTGGCGTTGTTCACGGTCACCACCAGCCGCCCCTCGCTCTGGCGCTGAAGCGCCTCCCGGTACCTGGTCGGAATCGCGAGCCGGCCCTTGCTGTCCAGATTGAGCGCGCTGACGCCTCGGAACATTGCCGCAAATCCTCCACTGGGGCATCCATTTCCCCCACTTTTTCCCACAAAGCCACACTATAGAGACGCCCCAGATCGGGTGTCAAGCAAAATGCGCCAGGCAGGTGATGTTTCTTCTTTGTAAGACAAGCGGTTAGATACGGCCGGCGAATGGACGCCACACACCGTGGCCGGCAATGCGCCCCTGGGCCGTTCTGCAAGCGGAAGAGAAAAACGTATGACGATCAGAAAATTACTGACTGCGCAACGCGACGCCGACGGCCGGCGCGGCGGGCACCGTTTTCCCACCGCCGCAGCGGCGTGGGGGAAAAGAAGGGCGGAAGCCGGCCTGTAAGCCGGGTTCTGTCGTGGACAGCCATTCCTCTGGGACGCACGTCACCGTACGCCTCGAGCGACCTACCCGGACCCGGCGCGGGCCGCGCCATCGGGTCCCTATTTGGTCTTGCTCCGGGTGGGGTTTACCCTGCCACCCGCGTTGCCGCGGGCGCGGTGCGCTCTTACCGCACCTTTTCACCCTTACCGTGCCCCGTTTCCAGGACGTTGGCGGTATGTTTTCTGTGGCACTTTCCGTCGGCTCACGCCGCCCAGGAGTTACCTGGCACCCTGCCCTTCGGAGCCCGGACTTTCCTCCCGGGGACGAATTGCCCCGCGCAGCTGTCCGGCCGACTTCCGCCCCCTATATATAGTACCCCGGGCCACCGATACAACCCGCCGCATGTCATTCTCCCCGGCGGGCGATCGCCCGCCGGTAGACGCGGTTGCGGGTGCTGCCGGTGATCCGGGCGGCAAGGGTGGCGGCCTGGGCCAGCGGCAAGGCCTCCAGGAGGATGTCCACGATGCGCTGCGCCTCGTCCTCGTCCGGCGCCGCCGCGTCAGCTCCGGCCAGGAGGAGCACGAATTCGCCCCGCCGCTGGTCCTCGTCCGCAACCACCGCCAGCGCGAGTTCCCCCAGCGGCGCGTCGAGGATCGTCTCGAATCGCTTGGTCAGTTCCCGCGCCAGCACGGCCCTGCGATCGGATCCCAGCACCGCCTCGAGGTCGGCCAGGCACTCGCGTATGCGGTGGGGGGACTCGAACAGCACCACGGTCCTGGGCTCGGCGGCCAGGCCCTCAATCCGCTGGCGGCGGGCTGCGGCGCGGGCCGGCAGGAAGCCTTCGAACACGAACCGGTCCGTGGGCAGGCCGCACACCGACAGCGCGGCGGTGACCGCGCTCGGACCCGGCACCGGGCTGACGGGCAAGCCCTGCTCGCGCACGGCCTGCACCAGGCGGTAGCCGGGATCGCTGATCAACGGCGTGCCGGCATCGCTGATCAAGGCGATGCTCTGCCCTGATTTCAGCCGCTCGAGAAGCCGCGGCGTCGTCTGCCGCTCGTTGTGCTCGTGAAACGCCACCACCGGCGTAGCGATGCCGAAGTGGCGCAGCAGCACGGCACTGTGCCGCGTGTCCTCCGCGGCAATCACGTCCACCTCGGACAGCACGCGAACCGCGCGGTAGGTGATGTCCTCGAGATTGCCGATCGGGGTCGCCACCACGAAGAGGATCGCGCTTTTGCCTGCCTCGCCCGCCACTGGCTATACTCTCTCCAACGTCTTCCGCTCACCGACCATTCCGGATGAACCCTGTACGATCCGCCACCTCGGTGATTGCCCTGGCCGGACTGCTGAACGCCTGCGCGCTGCCGTACGACCTGCGCCCGCAAATACCGGGCGCCCAGCCGCCGCAGGTCACCGAACCGCCCCGGCAAGCCGACACCTCCCCGCCGACCGAGCAGCGGGTGGACCACGTGCGCGAAGCCGCCCGCCTGCTTTCCCTCGCCGAGTCCACTCCAGGCAGCCCGGGCCAGACCTATCGGCTGCAGGCGGTGGGGGAACTGATCCTGGCGGGACGACTGCGCGAGGCGAAGCACCATCTCGCGATGCTTGACGCCGGCCATTCACCGTCCTTCCGGATTCGCCGGGGTCTGTACGAGGCGCAGATCACATTGTATGACGGGCAACCGCGCGCCGCCATGTCGCGCCTGCAGGGCCTCGAACCCCTGCCGGCCGTGGAACCGGATATCGCCGCCACATGGCACTGGACACGGGCGCAGGTGCTGCTGGCCCTTGGCCGCAACCTGGATGCAGCGCGTGAGTTGGTCGAACGCGAGCGTTTCCTGACCAGCAACCTTGAACTCGCGCACAACCGCCAGGAGCTGTGGGACATACTCGAGTCCACTGGCACCCCGGCGTTGCGCAGCGGGCGTTCGCTCACCCATGACCCCATACTGGGCGGATGGATCGACCTGGCGTTGATCAGCTTCGCGTACGCCTACAGGCCGAACCTGCTCAGCGAACAGGCGTCGGCCTGGCTGCAACGCAACCCCGGTCACCCTGCAGAATCCATCGCGGCCACCCTCGGGGTCCTCACCACCGCCTCGGCGCTGGACACCAGCCGCGTCGCACTTCTGCTGCCGCTCACCTCGCGGTTCGCGGATGCGGCCAACGCCGTCTACCGGGGATTCATGGCCGTGCACGAGGCCAACTCCGATCCGCGAAGGCCTGCCGTCGTGCTTTACGACATCGGCGACGATCCGGCCGCGGCGCCGGCGCGCTACCTGCAGGCCGTGCAGGCCGGCGCCAGCTTCGTTGTCGGGCCTCTGGGGCTCGAGGCAGCCCACCAGGTGGCGCGCAGCGGCGTGCTCTCGGTACCGACACTGCTGCTGGCCTACGTGGATGGCAACCCCGGGCCAGCGAACAGCGTCTATCAGTTCGGGCTCTCCCCCGAGGACGAGGCGCGACAGGTGGCCGAGCGCGCGTATCTCGACGGCCACCGCGTGGCTGCGCTGCTCTATCCCGCCACGCCGTGGGGGGAACGGGTACGCGGCGCATTCACCGACCGCTGGGAGTCCCTGGGCGGCGTCGTGGCCGAAGGGCAACCCTATGAACCGGCCGAGAGCGACCACTCCGGAGCCATAAAGGGCCTGCTGAACATCGACGACAGCATGCGGCGCCACGCACAGCTCGAAAATGCAATCAAGACGAACCTGGCATTCGAACCGCGGCGACGCCAGGACGCGTCCTTCGTGTTCATGGCCGCCGACGCGCAGCAGGGCCGGTTGTTGCATCCGCAGATCAGCTTCCATCGCGCCCTGGACCTGCCCGTGTACGCCACCTCGAGCATATTTTCCGGAAAGCCCGATCCCATCTATGACGCCGACCTCAACGGCATCATCTTCGGTGACATGCCATGGATGATCAGCAAGGACGAGCGAATCACTGTCCTGCGCGCGACACTCCAGGACGGATGGCCGGGCCAACATACTCAGCTCGACCGCCTGTTCGCGCTGGGCATGGACGCATACAGGATCATGCCCCAGCTCAACCACCTTCTCAATGATCCCCTGACGCGCGTCAACGGAGCATCCGGAGGAATCACCGTTGATCGCGGCGGGCGGGTCCACCGCCAGCTGATCTGGGCGAAGTTTGAAAACGGCGTCCCCAGGCTCGTCGAATGGACCCACCCGATGCAGGGAAAACAGGAGGAAGTCTATGGCATGGAAGCGCTCCCCTTGCCCGGAGACCGGGCGGCTGGCCGAGGAGACGGCACTCGTTCATCTGCTGCGCCGCGGCTTCTCCCTGCTGGACCGTAACTACCGTTGCCGCGCCGGCGAGCTCGACCTCGTCATGCGCGACGGCGACACCGTGGTATTCGTCGAGGTGCGCTTCCGCGGATCGCGGCGTTACGGCCACCCCGGCGAGACCGTGGGCCCGCGCAAGCGCGAACGCCTGCGCCGCGCCGCCGCTCATTTCCTGATGTGTCACCCGCGTCTGGCCGCCGCTCCGTGCAGGTTCGATGTCGTCACCGTGGAGCCCGGATCCGGCAGTCCACAGGTGTGCTGGTTCCCCCACGCCTTCGAGGATTGAGCGCGGTCCGGGACACGCCCTTCGGGGCTGGGATATAGTAGCCACTCATCCACGGCACCGTCCGGAGACCACAGACAGTGGACTTGACTGCCCGGGTTCTGCAGCTGTTCGATGAGAGCCGGCATACCGCCGCGTCGGCTGCGCAGAGCGTCGCCCCTGCGGTCGCGGCCGCCGCGACCCGCATGGCGCAGGCGCTGATCAACGATCACAAGATCCTTGCCTGCGGTAACGGCGGATCCGCGGCAGACGCTCAGCACTTCGCCTCGGAGATGCTCAACCGGTTCGAGACGGAAAGGCCCGGTCTTCCGGCCGTGGCACTGACAACGGACGGCTCCACGCTGACCTCCATCGCGAACGACTACACCTATGACGAAGTATTCGCCAAGCAGGTCCGGGCCTTGGGACAAGCCGGCGACATCCTGCTGGCGATCACCACCTCAGGGAACTCCGCCAACGTAGTGAAGGCGGTGCACGCCGCCCATGAGCGCCGTATGCAGTGCGTCGCTCTCACCGGGCGCACCGGCGGAGAGGTCGCCGACGTGCTATCGCACGACGACGTGAACATCTGCGTGGCCGGCCCGTCGACACCGAGAATCCAGGAAGTTCACATCATCGTCATTCACTGCCTGTGCGATCTTATAGATCAACAGCTTCTGGGACAGGGCTAACCACCATGCACGCAAATCGACTCGCTCGAACAATCATGCTGCTGACGACCGTTGCGTTTCTGCAGGGCTGCTGGGTGCTTGCCGGCGGAGCGGTGGTGAGCTCCATCGTGATCACGCAGGATCGCCGTACCGCCGGGACTGTCATCGATGACAATGTGCTCGAGCTCAACATCAGCGATCGCATCGCGCAGGACGAACAGCTGCGAAAAAAGGTCCGGATCAGCGTGACGGCAATGAACGGCGTGGTGCTGCTGACCGGCGAGGCGCCGACCCGCGCGATGCGCAATGACGTGCTTACCCACGCCCGGTCCGCGCGGCAGGCGCGCCAGGTGATCAACGAGATCCAGATCGCGCCCTACGCCGGCATCAAGACGATCACCAACGATTCGTGGCTCACGAGCAGGGTCAAGACCAAACTGTTGACGAGCAAGGGCGTCACGGACGCGACCCGGATCAATGTCCACACCGCCAGCGGCGTCGTCTACCTGATGGGCCTCGTGACGCGCGCCGAAGCAGACGCTGCAACCGAAATCGCCCGGACCATCAAAGGGGTCGCCAAGGTCGTTCGGTTGTTCGAGTACGTTGATTGAGATCCGAGCGCAAAATCGCCGCGGATGCAGTCGCGCTCGATCGGCGCCTCGGGGAGCTTTCCAGACCGATCGTATTCACCAACGGTTGCTTCGATATCCTGCATCGCGGTCACGTCGCCTACCTGGAGGAGGCGGCCGCGCTCGGCGCCTCGCTCGTCGTGGGCGTGAACAGCGACGAGTCGGTCCGGCGCCTGCTCAAGGGCGAGGATCGGCCGATCAATTCGCTGGACGACCGGCTGGCGGTGCTGGCCGCGCTCGAATGTGTGGACCTGGTAGTTCCCTTCGATGCGGATACGCCGCTCGAGCTCGTGGCCCGCGTGCGGCCCGAACACCTCGTGAAAGGCGGCGACTGGACACCCGACCGCATCGTCGGCGCGGACCTTGTCCGCTCCTACGGCGGGAGTGTGCACTCCATCCCCGTCCGGCACGGCCGGTCGACCACCGGCATCATCCAGCGCATCCGCAGGCGTGAACGCACTGCCCAGTGAGTTCGTCGACCGGCTGATCGGCGTGCTCGGTCGCGGGGCGGTCATGACCGAGGCCGCCGACTGCTGGCCCTACGGCGGCGACAACTCCCGCAAGCGGGCCCAACCGGATGCCGTCGTCTTTCCGGGGTCGCACGAGCAGATCGTGGAAGTGGTGCGCGCCTGCAACCGCTTCACCGTTCCCCTGGTCGTGCGCGGAAAGGGTACCGGCACGGTAGGCGGCGCAATCCCCAACCGCGGCGGCGTGATCCTGTCAACCGAGAACCTGCAGCGGATCATCGAGACCGATCCCGCGAACCGCCTGATGATCGTTGAACCCGGCGCGACGAATCAGGCGGTCCAGGACGAGGCGGCAAGGTACGGCTTCTTCTGGCCGCCCGACCCCACCAGCGCGGCGTTCTGCACCGTGGGCGGCAACCTCGCCTTCAACGCCGCCGGACCCAGGGCGGTGAAGTACGGCACCTGCCGCGAGAACGTCCTGGGTCTGCGTGCCGTGACGGGCGCCGGCGAGACCATCCACACCGGCGTGCTCACGACCAAGGGGGTGGTGGGTTACGACCTGACGCGGCTGATCGTGGGCTCCGAGGGCACGCTCGCCGTCATCACCCGGGCCGTGCTCAAGCTCACGCCCCTGCCCGAGGCGAAGCGCACTGTCCAGGCTGTCTACGCCGACATTGCAGACGCCACCGCCGCAGTCGTACGCGTGATGGCGCAGCCGAACACGCCCTGCGCCCTCGAGTTCATCGACGGCAATGCCATCGACATGATACGCGCCTACTCCGACGCCGACCTGCCCGAGCGGGCGGGCGCCATGCTGATGATCGAGGTGGATGGCCCAACAGCCGGTATCGAGGCGAGTGTGTCGGCGGTCTCGGCCGCGGCCTCGGGCAACGGCCTGCTGCGCTTGCAGGCGGCCTCCACGCCGCAGGAAGTCGCCGCGCTCTGGGCGACCCGCAAGGCGCTCTCCCCCGCCTTGCGCAAGATCGCCCCGAACAAGCTCAACGAAGACGTGGTGGTTCCGGTGTCGAGGATCCCCGAGCTCATCCGGGGCCTGGACGACTTGAGCCGCGAACACGGGATACCGATCGTGAACTTCGGTCACGCGGGAAACGGAAACATCCACGTCAACCTGCTCTACGATGCGCAGGACCCGGACCAGGAACGCGAGGCCCGTCCGTGTCTGAGCCGTGTGTTCGACCTGGTCCTGTCGCTAGGCGGGACGCTGTCGGGGGAGCACGGGGTGGGAAACGAGAAGCGCGACTACGTTGCGCGCGAGATCGACCCCGTGACCCTGGACCTGATGGCGCGGATCAAGCATCAGTTCGACCCGAACGGGATCCTCAACCCCGGCAAGATGCTCCCCGCGCAGGGCGCCGCGGGCTGAGGCTCGCCGCTCAACGGGGCCGGCGGGCGGACACGGACAGCCCGTAGCGTTCGAGCTTGTAGTGCAGGGTATTGGGCCGCAGACCAAGCATCCGCGCGGCTTTGGACTTGTTTCCGTTGCAGCGCTGCAGGGTCTGGTTGATGAGTGCCGCCTCGTACTCCGACACCAGGTCGTCCAGGGAACGCAACGAAGCGCCCTCCACCAGCAACTCCGCCACCGGCGGCGGCACGTCGCTCCGGCCCGATCGGTTCTTCGCTTCCAACGCATCGAACACCGCACTGTGCAACTCGGCCACCGTGCGCGGGCCGTTTGCCCCGGCAATCGATTCGATGTCGCTGTGGCTCAGGTACAGGAACGTCCGCGCAAAGCGGTTGAACTCGATCGTGAAGCAATGTATCAGGAACGGCAGGTCGTTCTTGCGGGCGGTCAGATCCGGAACGCCTATGACCGGAAGCTCTCCGCCCGCTGACGCCGGCGCAGACGCGGTGCCCGCGGTCCGCCTGCGCCCGAGGATGATGCCGATGCGATGGCCCGCGGCGCGATACAGATCGAGCGTGTAGAGAAGCGCCTTGCGCACGTCCGCCGGCACGTCGAAGAAGCTCTCGATGTACAGTGTGCCGTCTTCGCACGACGAAAGCACGCCGTTGCGGTCGAACCTCGGGCGCCAGTCGTCGTCCGCGCCCAGGATCTCGAAGGCGCCGGTACAGCCGCTCAAGGCGTGAAAGTGCGCCGCGGCGGCGCGCGCCTGCCCTGGATCGCAGTAGTCGAGGACGAACCGATCGTGCGCGCCCGCCGTCGATTCGAGATCCGACAGCAGGCGGGACAACGCGGCGCTCGGTCCGACCAGCGGCTCGTGACCGCGCGGCATCGCGCGCACCGCGCTGCTGAGCCTGGACAAGGCCCGTATCTCGCGCACGACGATTTCGTGCGTCACGGACGCCGGAAGCACCTGGACGAGGCAACCTCGCAGGGCGGCGGCATGGACATGAGCGAACTCGCCGGCCTCTGGGCCGAACAGCAGCACGGCAGTCCGAACGCCGCGCTGCGTCAGGCTGTTCACGAGACGCTTATGCACGGCGTCGCGGATGTTGCCCGAGAGATCGCAGACCAGCACGTCGGGCAGCGGCTTGCGCCGGAAGCTGGCCGAGCCCGGCCCGACGAAGCCTTGGACGGCCGGAAAGGTTTTTCGCGCGGCGCCGATGACCGCCTTGTCGCGGCCGAGTATGGTGATCGACTGACGGCACTGCGGTTCGCTGGCAGGCGCCAGCGCGCCAAGACTGTCGAACGGTCGCTCCTTGATGAGCTTCGCGTTGACGCTGCGCAGACGCTGGTTCTCCGTGCTGAGCTCATCGCGTTCGCCGACGAGCTGCCCGACTTCGGTCTTCAGGTGCGAGAGCTCGCGATTGGCGCGGATGAGCCGGGTCTGAACGGTCAGCAGCCCGTCGAGCATGACCAGGGCGAGCCGGTCGAACAGGTAGCGGGCCACGCGGACGTCCTGGGGCGTGTAGACCTCTTCGTCGAACTGGTCACCGAGCAGCAGCCAGCCCGAAGCGACCCGGCTGTCGGGAAAGAAGGGAACGACAGCGCCCACGCCGTGGCGGACCATCGTGCGGTGGCTGTCAGGCGCCTGGGCCGCGGCGTCGCTCGCCAGGGTAAAATCGTCGAAGAAGCGCAGTGCCTTGCGCGGAAATCCGCGCAGCGCCGCGGTGTTGGGCACCTCCGCAGCAACGATCCGATCCGGCATGACCAATGCGACCGGGCAGGCAAGCGCCTCGGCAAGCCGGTTCACGACCTTCTGGGAGGAGCCGAGCGTCGCGCTGTCATCGAGCAGGGCGGCTATCCGGCCGTACAACGCCTGTTTGTGCCGGCGCACGCGTGACCACGGCACAAAGAAACGGATGTCGAAGATGTGATGCTGGTGGATGGCGTAGGCCGTGACCACCAGGAACACGGTGATGGCGATGGGGCCGGTGACCGCCATATTGAACCACGGAATCTCGAGATGCCGCATCACGACCACCGTTACCGTCAGCAGGGCAAGGGGGGTGATGGCCAGGAGCACGATCGCGTTGCGCGCACGGTCGCGGGCGGCGTCGAGACGGCGCGAGCCCCAGGCGAGCAGCGCGATGACCGCCACAGCCGTTGTCGCAGCGAACAACTCGAACATGGGATACAGGGGGCCGGGAATCCGGGTGGCCGAGTAGTCCAGGCGCCTGTACCCGCTGATCAGCAGATCGGAAAAGACCAGCAACGCAATCAATACCCCCGCGACGCCGTAGGCGGCAGCCGCGGCGTAGCGCCAATTCGTGTGCGACAGGTCGCCCAGGCCCAGCGCGAGCGCGAGGTGGAAGAAGAACGCCAGCGCCAGGATGCTGGCCGCGTAGTACACGCTGAGCTCGAAACCCGGGACCTCGCCGCGGTGCAGCACGAAGTAGTGCGAGATCTCCGCGACGTTCTGCAACGACAGCGCGAACAGCGCGAGCAGAAAGATCCGCGTCAAGTGGGTGTGGGTCGGCGAGAACCGCGCGTAGCTGTAGATGGCGCCCTTCGCCAGCAACGCGAGAACCGCCGGGATGGACACCAGGTAGGGGTTCAGTTCCATGACCGCCAGCTACTCCCTGTCAAGAAGTGTGCATGTAGACGTCCGTGGCCGCGGACGCGAACCCCACGGTCGAGACGGGGTTGCCGTGGCCTTCTGCAAATTGTAACCGAAAACCGGAAGATCGCCAGACGCCCCGCCCCTGCCGGGTGCAGGGGCGTTGGCACACGTGCAAAGCGAATTAGAGCGATTCTAAATACGTCATGCGGCTTCGTCCCAAACCAGCCCGGTCTGGCTGATGGACAACCCGCTGCCGGCCGCGGAAATGAACACCTTCTGGCGCGGCTGAACCGACCCCTCGCGACGCAGGTAGTGCAGGTTCACGGGGATGGTGGCCGAGGCGATGTTGCCCAGCCAGCTCACGGTGTCCGGCATGGATTGGAGGGGCACATGGGAGTACTCGGCGTGCATCTTGAAGGCCTTCCTGCCCACCTGGTGATGCACGAACTTGGCGATGTCCCCGGGCGACCAGTGCAGGCGGCGCATGAAGTCGGGGTACATGTCGGCATGGAGCTTGAGATGCTCGCGCACGATGCGGGTCATGACCATGTGGCCGGTGGCGTCGTTGTCCTGGTCCCGATTCTTGAACACGCACAGGTCGTTGAATTCCCCCCGGGACTGGAGCATGAAGCCCACAAAACCGGCCTCGTCCTTGGTCTTCGGTCCCGCCACGAGGGCGGCCCCGGCATCGCCGACGGTCAGGCCGCCGACGAGATTGACGAACACGTCTCGATCGGTGGTGGCCTGCAGCGCGCGAATCGCCTCACGAGTAATGCGGAAATTACGCTCCGCCGTGACGATCAGCCCGTGGCGGATCTGCCCCGTGGCCACCAGGGCGTCGACGACGTGCACGCCGTTCATGAAGCCGTGGCAGGCGTTGGTCAGGTCGAAACAGATGGCGTTGCCGGCCC
>Ga0326597_10012275_pt1 | contig 11296 bp, 14 predicted proteins | sample RVTome_12_FD_203789 | JGI IMG/M metagenome (GOLD analysis project Ga0326597, IMG submission 203789) | Soil microbial communities from uranium-contaminated site in the Upper Colorado River Basin, Wyoming, United States - RVT100D185 | ecosystem: Environmental > Terrestrial > Soil > Contaminated >... | reverse complement strand
GTCAGCGGCAAACTAGCACGGGAATCGCGCTGTGCGCGAGCACCTTGCTGGTCTCGCTGCCGAGCAGGAGCCGCGAAATGCCGCGGCGACCGTGGGAAGCCATGACGATCAGGTCGCACTTCCTTTGCCTGGCCGTGCGGACGATGTCCGCGTAGGGAAAGTCGCCCGGCACGAACAGCGACTTGCACGGTACGCGCGCGGCCGCGGCCACCCGCTCGACCGCCCGGAGCACCTTCAGCGCCGCCGCCTTGGTCCTGGCGGCGTGCTGTTGGGGCGACTCGTATTGCGTCACCGACGTTTCCTCCCGGACGTAAGGGCGGTAGGGCGGGGCGACGTAAAACGCCGTCAGGCGCGCCTTTTGTTCCCTGGCGAGGCGCGCGGCGATTCTGGCTGCCTTGAGCGAGAGCGAAGAGCCATCCACGGGAACCAGTATGTTCTTGAACATGCCAAACCTCCTTCCGTCTGCGATGGGCCTGATACGCCGCCCATTTCCGCGCGGCGCCACACGAACAATTTACGGACTGACGGCAGTGAGGGTGTTGATCCACATCAACCGGCACAGCCGCAAGGCGGCCGGGAGGAGTGAGGCGTGAGGCGGGAGGAGTTCCCCGCGCAGAGGGGGCCCAGTCACGAGTCACGAGTCACGAGTCACGCGGGCCGCGAATGCGGCCCGCTAGCCGTAGGCGACGCAGTTCTCGCAGACCGTTCCCTTGACGTCCTTCCGGAGATGCGCCTCGCGCAGCGCGACGAACTGCGGGGCGTTCCAGGCTTCCATGAAGGACTGCTTGTTGAGGTCGCCCATGGTCCAGTGGGCAGTCGCGTCGAAACAGCACGCCGACAGATTGCCCTCGGCCGTGACATGGCCCTCGGTGAATGCCGACCAGCACGGCAGCGGCTCGCGCAGGGCGCCGATCCGTCCCTGGTTGCCGGCCGTCGGCCGGTAGCCCAGCTCCTTCTCGCGCTGCGTGGCGAAGGCGCCCATCGAGTAGAGCGGCAGCCAGTAGTGCTGGTCCACGTACGGCCGCACGCGCTCCGTGAGCAGCTTTTCCATCTTTTCCTGCTGCTCGCCGTCGTAGCGGATGGACGAGGCGTAGAGCCCGGTCTTGTAGCCCCCGCGCGCGCGGACCTCCCACGCGGACCGGATGTTCTCCAGCGCGCGCCGGTACAGGCGGCGCGAAACCCCCATGATCTTCTCGAACTGCCGCTCGTCGGCCGCGTTGACCGACCATTTCAGCGAGTCGAGCCCCGCTTTCATGCATTCCTCGACCGCTTCCGGGAACGACATGGAGGCGTTGGAGGTGAGAAACACGTAGGGCATGCCCAGTTCCCCCTTGAGCCAGGCGATGCAGTCCACCAGCAGCCTCGGGTTCATGAAGGACTCGCCGAGGTAGAAGACGCCGATCTCCCCGACGCCGGCGTCGCGCATCTCCCGGGTGATGCGCTTGAAGAGCCCGAAGTCCATGTCCCACTTGGGCTGCTTCTCGCGCGTGCGCAGGGCGCAGAAGCCGCAGCGGTAATTGCAGCGCGGCGAGATCTCGATCTTGACGCTTTTCGGCGCGGGCAGGACCGCATGGAGATAGCGCGGCGGAATCTTCGTGACGTCGTCGATGCGGTCGGTGATGGTCGCCATGGCGGGGTCGGGTCCGGTGGAAGGATGCCTACGCACCATAAGCGAATCGTCTGGCCGCGACTTGATATAAATCAAAACCCGCCGCGTTGCCGTTCCCTATGATCGGGCAGGCTCGATTGAGGAAGGGGGGGGCGGATGCAGGGATCCGGGACGTACAACTATACGGTTGTGCGCCAGTTCGCGGTGATGACCGTGATCTGGGGCGTGGTGGGCATGCTGGTCGGCGTCCTCATCGCGGCCCAGCTTTTGTGGCCAGCGCTCAACTTCGACGTGCCATGGCTCTCCTACGGGCGCCTGCGGCCGCTGCACACCAACGCCGTGATCTTCGCGTTCGGCGGCAGCGCGCTGTTCGCGACGTCCTATTACGTGGTGCAGCGCACCTGCCACGCGCGCCTGTTCTGCGACAAGCTGGCGGCGTTCACGTTCTGGGGCTGGCAGGCGGTCATCGTGGCCGCCGCGATCACGCTGCCGCTCGGCATCACGACCTCGAAGGAGTACGCGGAGCTGGAATGGCCGATCGACGTCCTGATCACCCTGGTGTGGGTCGCCTACGCGGTGGTGTTCTTCGGCACGATCGCGAAGCGCCGCATCCCGCACATCTACGTCGCCAACTGGTTCTTCGGCGCCTTCATCCTCACGATCGCGGTGCTGCACCTCGTCAACAGCGCGGCGGTCCCGGTCACGCTGTGGAAGTCCTACTCGGTGTACGCGGGCGCGCAGGACGCGATGGTGCAGTGGTGGTACGGCCACAACGCGGTGGGCTTCTACCTCACCGCGGGCTTCCTCGGGATGATGTACTACTTCATTCCCAAGCAGGCGGGCCGCCCGGTGTACTCCTACCGGCTGTCGGTCGTCCACTTCTGGGCGCTGATCTTCACCTACATGTGGGCGGGACCGCACCACCTGCACTACACGGCGCTGCCCGACTGGGCGCAGTCGCTCGGCATGGTGTTCTCGCTGATCCTGCTCGCGCCGTCGTGGGGCGGGATGATCAACGGCATCATGACGCTCTCGGGCGCCTGGCACAAGCTGCGCACCGACCCCATTCTCAAGTTCCTGATCGTGTCGCTGTCCTTCTACGGCATGTCCACGTTCGAGGGGCCGATGATGTCCATCAAGACCGTCAACGCGCTCTCGCACTACACCGACTGGACCATCGGGCACGTCCACAGCGGCGCGCTCGGCTGGGTGGGCCTGGTGACGATGGGCTCGATGTATTACCTGATTCCGCGCCTGTTCGGGCGCACGGAGATGCACTCGATGCGCCTCGTCAACGTGCATTTCTGGGTGGCGACGATCGGGATCGTCCTCTACATCGCGGCGATGTGGATCGCGGGCGTGATGCAGGGACTGATGTGGCGCGCGGTGAGCGAGGACGGCACGCTGACCTACACCTTCGTCGAGAGCGTGAAGGCGACGTATCCGTTCTACGCGATCCGCCTACTCGGCGGGCTGCTGTACCTCGGGGGCATGCTCATCATGCTCTACAACATGGTGAAGACGATCGCCGGGGCGCCGGCGGCGGAGGCGGCGATCCCCGCGCCCAGGAATTCACCGGAACCGACTCCGGTGAATTCCTAACGCAAGACCGCCCGAATAGACTCAATGGAATGGAGCAACATGAAATGGTTTGCAGAGCGATCGGCGCACCCATGCCGCATTTGACTGCCGTGAATGCGATAGTGCATGTTTCCGGCGGGCGGTCTTGCATAAGGATTGCGCCGGCGTGCCGCCCCGCGCAATCCTGGGGAGCAGCGCATGCTCTCCCATGACCGAATCGAGCGCAACCAGGCGCTGCTGATCGTCCTCATCATTCTCGTGATCGCGGTCGGGGGGCTCGTCGAGATCGTGCCGCTGTCGTTCCAGAAGACGCTGACCGAGCCGGTGGCGGGGCTGAAGCCCTACACGGCGCTGCAGCTCACGGGGCGCGACGTCTACATCCGCGAGGGCTGCTACAACTGCCACTCGCAGATGGTGCGGCCGTTCCGCGCGGAGGTGGAGCGCTACGGCCACTACTCGGTCGCGGGCGAGTTCGTGTACGACCACCCGTTCCAGTGGGGTTCGAAGCGCACCGGCCCGGACCTTCACCGCGTCGGGGGCCGCTATTCCAACGAGTGGCACCGGCTGCACCTGCTCGATCCGCGGAGCGTCGTGCCCGAGTCGAACATGCCTGCCTACCCGTGGCTCGCGCGCGACGCCGCGAACGCCGCCGACATCCGGGCCAAGATGCGCGCGTTGCGCGCGGTGGGCGTGCCCTATACGGACGACGACATCGCGAAGGCGCCGGACGAGCTGAAGGGCCAGTCGGAAATGGACGCGTTGATCGCCTACCTCCAGGGGCTCGGCACCCTGGTCAAGCAGCGGCAGTAACCCGGCACTCAGTCCTCAGTCCTCAGCACTCAGCACTCAGTCCTCAGCACTCAGCACTCGGAACTGACATGGACATCAACCTCCTCCGAAGCCTGATCCTGGTCGCCGTATTCGCGGCGTTCCTCGGCATCGTCTGGTGGGCCTACGGCCCCTCGCGCAAGGCGCGCTTCGAGCGCGACGCGCTGCTGCCGTTCCACGAGGACGGGGAAGACGGCGGAGCCGCCAAATGAGCCTCTTCACGAGCGCCTTCTGGGACGTTTACATCGGCGTGATCAGCGTCGTCTCGATCGTCGCCTGCGCGATATTGCTGAAGGTTCAGAGCGTGCGCCGGTCGGGCGAGGCGGAGACGTCGGGGCATGTCTGGGACGAGGACCTGACCGAGTACAACAACCCGCTGCCGCGCTGGTGGGCGTGGCTGTTCTACCTGACGATCGCGTTCTCGCTCGGCTACCTGGTGCTCTACCCGGGCCTGGGCAGCTACCGCGGGACGCTCGGCTGGACGCAGCACAAGCAGCTGGATGACGAAATGAAGGCGGCCAACGACCGGTTCGGGCCGATCTACGAGAAGTTCGCCGCGCAGGACGTGGCGGCGCTCACGAAGAACGCCGAAGCGCTGGCGATCGGGCAGAAGTTGTTTCTCAACACCTGCGCGCAATGCCACGCCTCCGACGGCGGCGGCGGCCGCGGCTTCCCCAATCTGACGGACCGGGACTGGCTCTACGGCGGGAGCCCCGAAGCGATCAAGGCCAGCATCACCAACGGCAGGAACGGCGTGATGCCGCCGCTTGGCGCCGCGGTCGGCGGCGACGACGGCGCGAAGAACGTCGCGCATTACGTCCTCTCCCTGTCGGGGCGCACCCATGATTCGCTGCGCGCATTCCAGGGCAAAGCCAGGTTCAACACGGTATGCGCGGCCTGCCATGGCGCGGACGGCAAAGGCAACCAGGCGCTTGGCGCGCCGAACCTGACCGACAGCATCTGGCTCTACGGCGGCGCGGAGAAGGACATCATCGAAACCATCACGAAGGGGCGCGGCACCAACATGGTCGTGTCCGGCGCGAGCGTCATGCCGTCGCACAAGGAGCTGCTGACGGCTGCGAAGATTCACCTGCTTACCGCGTACGTGTACAGCCTTTCGCGGCCTGGGGACGCGAAATGACGTAACCGTTCTTTCACTGAAAGGAGACGCACATGAAGTCGATCTGGAAAGTTACCTGCATCGCCGCCTGCTTTGCTGGCGCAAGCACTGCCAGCCAGGCGGAAGACGTTACCTACCGCAAGGACATCAAGCCGCTGGTGGAGGCCAAGTGCATCGGCTGCCACGGGCCGCAGTCGCCCTCCCTCGCGGAATTCAAACTCGACGAGAAAAAGTACAAAGCGGCGCTCAAGGGACCGCGCATCGACACCTACGAGCACCTCCTCATGCTGGTCGGCTGGCCCGACGCCGGGGCGATCATGCGCCGGCTCGACGACGGCAAGAGCGAGCACGCCGGCGGGAAGCCCGGAAACATGCACCAGTATCTCGGCGCGAGCGACGAGGAGCGCCAGAAGAACCTGCGGACGTTCAAGGCGTGGGTCGGCGGGGGCGGCTGGAACCTGAACCGCTTCAAGGCGCGGGGCAAGGTGCCCGGGATCACCAAGGCGCAGTTCGAGAAGGTCAAGGTCAAGTACTGATGCGCGTTCGGACGACAGTCGCGGGGGGCGCCCGGAAGGCGCTCCCGCCTGCTGCCGGGACCCGCCGCCGCTAGCAGCCTGTCGGACTTAGCAGTTTGTTGAAAAACGCGCCGCGTCTGCCAAAACGTCATTCCCGCGGCGGCGGGAATCCAGTAACTCGTTGTTTCGATTTGCATGGAGTTTTCTGGACTCCCGCCTACGCGGGAGCGACGAGAGTTTTTCAACAGCCTGTTAGGTGTCGGGCAGGCTGCTAACAGCAAAACCGCCTCGAAAACCATAGGCATGGCTCAACCTTCCCTGAAGCCGGTCAAACCAACAACAATCTCCGACACGGATGTCCGCTCCACCCGAAACGGGGGCGCGGCCGCCGTCGAGACGGCGCTCTACGAGGCGCACCGGAAAATCTACCCGCGCGCGGTCAGCGGCTGGTTTGCCGCGTGGCGCTGGGCGATGGTGTGGGCGACGCAGCTCGCGTTCTACGGCGGCGCCTGGCTCACGTGGAACGACCGCCAGGCGATCCTGTTCGACATCGTCAACCGCAAGTTCTATATCTTCGGCCTGGTGTTCTGGCCGCAGGACATCATCTACCTCGCGATCCTGCTGATCATCTGCGCGCTGTCCCTGTTTCTGTTCACGGCCGTGGCCGGCCGGCTGTGGTGCGGCTACGCCTGCCCGCAGACGGTCTACACCGAGATCTTCCTCTGGATCGAGCGCGTCATCGAGGGCGACCGGCTGCAGCGGATGAAGCTCGACGGCGGGGCGCCCACCGCGCGCAAGATCGGCCTGAAGGCCGCGAAGCACGCGGTCTGGATCGCGCTCGCGCTGTGGACCGGGTTCACCTTCGTCGGCTACGTCACGCCGATCCGCGACCTGTGGGGCGAAATGCTGACCGTGATCGCGTGGATCGGCGGGGGCCCCAACCCCGCGTTGGGGCCGTGGGAAACGTTCTGGATGCTGTTCTACGGCTTCGCCACCTACGGCAACGCCGGCTGGATGCGCGAGCAGGTCTGCATCTACATGTGCCCGTACGCGCGCTTCCAGAGCGCGATGTTCGACCGGGACACGCTGATCATCACCTACGACCGGGAACGCGGCGAGCCGCGCGGCGCGCGCGCGAAGTCGGCCGACCGCAAGGCGCGGGGACTCGGCGACTGCGTCGATTGCAGCATCTGCGTGCAGGTTTGCCCGACCGGGATCGATATTCGCGACGGCCTGCAGTACCAGTGCATCGGCTGCGCCGCGTGCATCGACGGCTGCGACCAGGTGATGGACAAGATGGGCTACCCGCGCGGCCTCATCCGCTATTCGACGCAGCACGCGCTCGAGGGCAAGCTCGACGCGCGGCTGCTGCTGGCGCGGCTGTTCCGTCCGCGCGTTCTGGTCTATACCGGCATCGTCTGGGCCATCATCGCGGCCGCGGTGATCGGGCTCGCCCTCCGCGTCCCGCTCAAGGTGGACGTGATCCGCGACCGGGCCGCGATCGCGCGCGAGGTGGAGGGAGGGAGGATCGAGAACGTCTACCGGCTGCAGATCATGAACACGACGGAAGCGACGCGCGTTTTCGAGATCCGGGCCGAGGGCCTGAAGACGCTGGAGGTGGCGAGCGCGTCACGGGTCGAGGTCGGCCCCGCATCGAGCCGCATGGTGCCGGTGCGGGTGCGGCTCGAGCCCTGGTCGGTGCCGCCCGGCACGCACCCTATCGCATTCCGCGTCAGCGCCGTCGGCGTCGAGGGCGTCGCGGTGCGCGAGAAGTCCGTCTTCATAGTACGGTGAACGGTGAACGGATATCAAGATGTCAGCCGACAGCCGTCAGTCGTCAGCCACGACAGTGAATGGTGAACAGTGAACAACGAACGGAATTCGAGTCACGAGTCACGAGTCACGAGTCACCAGCCGAAGGCGTGGTACAAGGAGCCGTGGCCCTGGATCCTCATGGCGCCGCCCGCGGCCGCGGTGGTCGCCGGCGCCATTACGGTCTGGATCGCGGTGGCCACCGCCGACGGGCTCGTCGCCGACGATTATTACAAGCGGGGCCTCGCGATCAACCAGGAAATCCGGCGCGACCGGGCGATGGTCGAGCGCGGCCTGTCCGCAATCGTCGAGCGGGACGACGGCATGCTGAGCGTGCGTCTGGCGGGCCGCGGCGAGCTGCCCGAGGCCTTGGTCGCGCGGCTCGTGCACGCCACGCGCGCCGGCCACGACCAGCGGCTGCGCCTGCCGCGCGTGGCGCCGGGGCTGTTCCGGACGGCGCTGCCGGCGCTGCCCGCGGGGCGCTGGCGCCTGATCCTTGAGGACCCGCGCGGCGAGTGGCGCATCGTGAAGGAGGGGCTATGAAGCAGGCAATGTTCATCCTGTGGCCGTCGTTCATCGTCGGCGGCATCGGCGAGGTCCTGTTTTTCACCGTTTTCGACCCGAAGGAGCTTTACCTGTTCGGTGAGCCCACGAGCCTGAGCCGGCTCGCGGTGTACTCCATCGGGTTCTTTCTTTGCTGGGCGTTCGCGGCCGCGTCGAGCGCGCTGACCTGCTACCTGCTCCGCGGCACCGACGAGGTGAACAGGAATTCGCCGGGCCGCAGTCCGGCGAATTCCTGAACCGGAATATTCATCAAAGAAGAGCGCCCTCGACCGGCCGCGTGGTTCGTAAGCTACCGGCACCCAACGGGTATCGGAGGTAGTCGGTCGGATGTTCATTCAGCCTGTCGTCGCGGCTTCCGTCGAGGCCGACACCGGAATTCATTGAGTTACGGTCGTTTGGCGCCACTCGACAGGCTGGTTGATCTAGGTCAAAGCGCCGCAACGGGCGGCGACTAGGATGAAACATGGCGGACCGGAATGGCCGCCGGGAACGGCCGCAAAAGCGCGGCCGAAGCTCAACGTACCGGTTGGAGACTGTCATGGCAAACATTACGCGCTACGATCCGATGGGTGATCTGGACGACATGTTCAAAGGGCTTTTCGTGCGCCCGATGCGCTTCGACATCGAGGGCGCGCCGCAGATGAAGATGAAGGTGGACGTCACGAAAACGGACGATACCTATACCGTGAAGGCGGATCTTCCGGGGGTGAAAAAGGACGACATCCATGTTTCCGTCGACGGCAACGAGGTGACGATCAGCGGCGAGGTCAGGAAGGAAAGCGAGGAGAAGAAGGGCGAGGAAGTGATCCGCAGCGAGCGCTACTTCGGCAAGGTCTCGCGCAGCTTCACGCTGCCGCAGGAAGTGGACGAGGCGAAGGTGGCGGCGAAGTACGCCGACGGCGTGCTCAACCTCACGCTGCCGATGAAGGTCAAGGCGGCGAAGCGCAGGATCACGGTCAGCTGAGCGGCGGCGGGGCCGGGCATGGCCACACGGCAAACCCGGCGGCGGCGGGCGAGCGCGACACGCGCGCCGGTCGCCGTGGGCGCGGACGAGCGGCGCCGCCTCATCGAGGACTGCGCTTTCTTCCATGCCGACCGGTTCCGGGAAGCGGATCCCGGCGCGGTGCGGGGGCAGGACTTTGCGGCGGCGGCGGCGGAAATCGACGCCGTCATCCGCGCGGGAAAAAAAGGAGGCAGAAAACGATGAATGCCGGACGCCGTATCGTTGCCATCGCCTGCATGGCGGGCGCCTGGCTGGCGCTGCCTGCGGCGGCGGCGGATGTCCCCGACTTCGAGCGGGGGCGGCAGCTGTACGAGAACCACTGCATCGTGTGCCACACGCCGAAGGTGCACCGGCGCATCCCGCCGATGCCGATCGATCTCAAGGACCTTCGCGTGATCGTGGCGTCGTGGGCGCGCGAGGAAAAGCTGGGCTGGACGCCGCAGGACGTCGATGACGTGGTCCACTACCTGGATCGCACCAACTACAGGATGGAACGCTAGGCGCCCGGCCGTGGGGCTGACGTTTCTCGGCGCGGCCGGGGAGGTGACCGGGTCGTGCTATCTCGTCGACGCCGGCGTGACGCGGTTTCTGATGGAGTGCGGCCTGTTCCAGGGCGGACGCGCCGCGGCCGCCCGCAACCGCCGCTTTGCCTTCGATCCGCGCAGTATCGACTTCGTGCTCCTCTCGCACGCCCACATCGATCACTCCGGTCTGCTGCCCCGGCTCGCCGCGCAGGGCTTCGCGGGCCCGGTGTACGCGACCGGCGCCACCTGCGATCTGCTCGGCGTCATGCTTCCCGACAGCGGTCATCTCCAGGAGCGCGAGGCCGAGCGCGAGGGCAAGGCGCCGCTTTACACCGTGGCGGACGCGACGCGCTGCCTCAGCCGCCTGGTGCCGGTGGACTACGGCGTCGAGCACAAGCCGCACCCGTCGGTGCGCTGCACGTTCCGGGACGCCGGCCACATCCTCGGCTCGGCGATCCTCGACCTGCGTGTCGGCTCGACGAGCCTGGTGTTCTCGGGCGATCTCGGGCAGCCGGGACATCCGATCGTGCACGATCCCGAGCCGGTCGAATCGGCCGACGTCCTGCTCGTGGAGTCCACCTACGGCAACCGCAGCCACAAGAGCCTCGTGCAGACGCTGGATGAGTTCGCCTACGCGCTGAACGACACCCTCGCGAGCCGCAAGGGCAACGTCGTGATTCCCGCGTTCGCGGTGGGCCGCACGCAGGACGTGCTCTACTTCATCGCGAAACTGCGCCGCGAGGGCCGCATCGGCGCGTCCGACGTCTACGTCGACTCTCCGATGGCGACCGCGGCGACGCGGATCACGCTCGGCCGGCGCATCGTTGACGGGGCGAAGACCGTTCGCATCTTCGGCGAGCCGGTGCCGGTGCGCGCGAAGATCTTCACGATCGGCGGGCTGTCGGCCCACGCCGACCGGCCGGCGCTGTTCGGCTGGCTCGGGCATTTCAAGCGCCCGCCGCGGCAGACCTGGGTGGTGCACGGCGAGCCGCTGGCGGCGCAATCGCTGCGCGATGCGCTTCGCCGCCGCCGCTGGCGCGCCGGCGTGCCGGCGCGGCTGCAGGCCGTGGCGCTCCAGTGAATCACGAGCGCGTCAGCGCGCACATCGTCGGCTCGGTCGCCCGGGCGCGCGGCGAGGAAACGGCGGCCGAGGCGCTCGCGCGGCTCGCGCGGGACAAGCCGGAATCGGCCGAGCTGATCTGCATCACCGACGCGTCCGGACGGCTGCTGGGCGCACTCCCGGTCTCGCGCCTTTTCGCCGCCGCGCCGGATGACCGGCTGAAGGACGCGATGGACGCCGGTTTTCCGCGCATCCATGCCGACGCCGACCAGGAACACGCGGCCTCGCTTGCGCTGCATCACGGCGTGGATGCGCTGCCGGTCGTGGACGGGCATGGCGCGCTGCTCGGCGTGATGCCGTCGCAGGCGCTGATGCAGGCGCTGCGCCGCGAGCACGTGGAGGACCTGCACGTGCTGGCCGGCATCCGGCGCGAGACGTCGAAGGCGCGCCACGCGATCGAGGACCCGCCGCTGCGACGCGCGCGCCACCGGTTGCCCTGGCTGCTCGTCGGGCTCGCGGGCGGCGCGTTGGCGACCGCCGCGATGGCGGGCTTCGAGGACATTCTCCGGAAGACCGTCGCCGTCGCATTTTTCGTGCCGGCCCTGGTCTACCTTGCGGATGCGATCGGCACCCAGAGCGAGGCGATCGCGGTCCGGGGGCTGTCGCTCACGCGGGCGGGC
>Ga0326597_10012274_pt1 | contig 11297 bp, 7 predicted proteins | sample RVTome_12_FD_203789 | JGI IMG/M metagenome (GOLD analysis project Ga0326597, IMG submission 203789) | Soil microbial communities from uranium-contaminated site in the Upper Colorado River Basin, Wyoming, United States - RVT100D185 | ecosystem: Environmental > Terrestrial > Soil > Contaminated >... | reverse complement strand
GCCGTACCGAGCCCTTCAACGCCTCCCGCATCCCCTCCTTCGCCTGACGCTCCCACCGGTAGTACGTCGTCGCATCCACCTGGTGACGCCGCAGCACTTCCGCCACCGTCGTCCCCGGCGCTCGCGCCTCCTCCAGAATCCGGAGCTTCTCTTCCACCGTCCAGTTCCGGCTCTTCCACTTCTTCGACATCGATCCTCCCTCCTCGGTGTCCGCGACCGGCTCCTCCGAAAGGGAAGGTGTAACTCCCGCGCCCAGCCCAAAAGTCCGATTACGCCTGAAGCACTACAGAAACCACCACAGGCGCACTCCCGAGATCAAGCCCGCCTAAATGAGGGAGTTGACAACTCCTCCCCTGTGCTGCGCAGTCACCGGAACTCCGCCTGCCCACGCTACGAACGCCGCGAAATCCGCCCAGCCTTCCGAGCCAAGCTTCCAGTGGTTTGCCACTGCCGCCTCGGATTCGTACACCTCATCGAGTACGTAAACGGTGTTCCCCGTCGGCTCAGAACCTGGGTCGAGGGGGTTGGAGAGCTCAGGACCCTTGGACACGTTGTAGGAGAGCAACGCCAACTCGCCCGACCTGGGATGACTTTCTTCCATCCATGGTCCGTGGCTGGCAAAGAGCCGATCACCTTCAGCGACTTGGTCCGGAGGAACCGTGAAGACCACGTTGAGATGCACTTTCCCTCGGTGATCCATTGTTCCCCTCCTCAGTCTAAGGGTACGCTGCACGGGGCCTACGGTCGTGTAACGGAAGCAGGCGCCGCCCGAGGTCCAGCAAGGTAGGGCGCCGCCTTTACACAGGCAATGACGACGTTCTCCGCGCGTAGCGGCAGCTTCCGAACGCATTCTCGCTCGTTAATGCCAATACCCTGCCAGCAGCCAACCCTTGTAGGACGGCGGCTCCACGTCCTGGCCCGGCGCTAACTTCAGGACTCGATCTCGTCGACGAACGCACGGAACTCGGGGTGAAGACCGGCGCGGCGCGCATCGTGCTCCAGAGGACCTGCTGGTCGGGGAAGGTCAAGTCGGTGGCGATCACGGTTCGGAACTCGAAGCGCTCGGAGTGCAACTCCTCGAGCTCCGCGCTCACGACCCTTCTTGTGACGAGCGTCCATAGACCATCGCTACGGCCATTCCAGCGAGGCCCTGCTCGACCAAATGCCAGCCACCGTCTACAAGCACGACCGTGAACGTGCCTTCGAGTGCTCCGTACAGAACGAGGTTACTTGCAAACCACCACAGAAGGCCAATGATCGCCCCGAACTTCAGCCCTTCACCTATGGGAGAGCCCCCTTCGTAGCCCTTGGGATACATGTAGGCCATGATGAAGCCGACAAGCAGATAGGCGAGACCTATGACCCAGAAGACCGGAGCCTCGCGCACGGCTCCGGCAGCATTCGACTCGTAGAAGTCGGCCATCAGAAGCACATGCCACAGGCCTGAGAGAACGAAGCCCACTGCGAATGCCGCAAGGGCTGCTTGCACAAATTTTCGTCCGATCATTTGAGGACCTCCTGTTGCGGTGTCGATGAGTCCCAGGCGAATCGATCACCATGCTCCGACAGTCTGCGCCTTAACGGCCATCTGGGGCCCCGTTCAGGCGAATCATCGGGTCAGGGACGGGCATGCGACAAGATATGTCTCAGGTTAGTAATCCGCGAGAACACGCCTCCTGAAGTTATACGGCCCACGTCGACCTCAAGGTGTGCGGCTCGACTGTTGGACCGTCAGGTCTGGTTCTTGCGGATGAAAGCCTTGATCGCTTCGACGTATGCGTCAAGGTGGGTGATATGTGGAATGTGGCCAGCGCCTGGGAACGTAACGACCGACGCGTTGGGCAGCACGTCGGCGACCTTTGCAACCACCGGGGCGAATGTCGGGGGGCTTTGGTCCCCCGTTGTAAGGAGCGACGGACGATGAAATGCCCTGATCCATGCGAGGTCAAAGGCAAGCTGCTCCGGATCGTGGGCTTCGTCCAGGAACGTCGGTGCATTCGTGATGAACGTCTGCTGGAGGTCGGGCGGGAGCTGAGCCCAGGTGCCGGGCCCGAGCGCCACCGTCTCGACGAACTGCTCAGCGGCACCGGCATGGTCGCCGGAAGCGATGCGCTCGACCACGGCACCGATCCTCTTGCCGACTTCGTCGAGCATCGGGGCCAGGGAGGGATCGTTCGCGAGCAGTGAGAACAGCGGCGGCTCGTGCGCGATGACCCCTCGAAGGAGGTCGGAGCGCTCGCCAGCCAGCCGAAGCGTGATCGACGCGCCAAACGAGTTTCCGGCCGCCCACGCCGGCCCCAGCCCCAGATGCCCGATCAGGGCTGCGAGGTCGGCGACATCCTCGCGGATGCTGCCCTGCTCGGGTGGACGCTCGCTTTCGCTGTGGCCGCGCCGGTCGTAGGTGAGTACCAGAAATGACTCGGCCAATCCCTGAACGACAAGGTCCCAGTTGTGGTGCGACCCCACAAGACCCGTGCACGAGGACCAGAGGGACTTCTCCGGCGCCGCTGACCTCGTAGAAGAGCCGAACCCCATTTACGTTCGCTAGTGCCATGTCGTCTCCCTCGGTTGGCTCGCCTGTAGCGCGGTTCACCGCTTTAGAATTCGTGGGGCTGACAGTTGGTCCGTATAACGACTCTGGGTTTCTGCTACCGAACCAGCATGCCGACCCGGCGTGCGAGCCGCAAGGCGAGTGGTCCGGGCCGACCAAGCGGACCCGGTCAGGTCCAAACCCCTGTTAGCCCTTTGGATGTGTCGCATGGCACGCACGGTCGCGGGACTGCCGGAGGGCACACGGGTACCGGACTACATCAGCCTTGGTGTGGTCAGCAGGGCGTTCCCCCTCTCGACGATTCACCGGATCCTGGAAGAGACGGGGCGAACGAGCCAGCGCGAGCGGGAGCTGCCGGCCCACGTGATGGTCCACTACGTCATCGCCCTCGCGCTCTACATGGAGGTCTCCTATCGCGAGGTGCTGCGCTGCTTGTTGGGGGGCATGCGCTGGCTTGCCGAGCCGGATGCCACGTTCCGGCCCGCGGGTGCTTCGGCCATATCGCAGGCCCGGAGCCGGCTGGGCGTGGCGCCCGTCCAGCGGCTGTACGAGGAGGTCGTAGGATCGATCACGCCGTCACAGACGCCCGGCGCGTGGTACCGAGGGCGCCGTCTGGTCACGCTCGACGGGACCACCTTCGACGTGCCGGATACGCAGGCCAACGACGAGGCCTTCGGGCGACCGGCGAGCTCGCACGGGGTCAACGCCACAGGGGCATTCCCTCAACTCCGCTTGGTCGGGCTCCTCGAGACGGGCACCCATGTGGTCTTCGGCGCTGCGATCGGCCGTTACTCGGACAGCGAAGCCACGCTCACACGCACCGTGCTGCCAGCGCTGCGCCCCGATATGCTCTGTCTCGCGGACCGCGGCTTCATGGGGTTCGACCTGTGGCGCGAGGCGGTCCCTACGCAGGCGGCGCTGGTTTGGCGCGCCCAGGGCAACCGGACGTTCCCCGTTGAGGAGGACTTCGACGACGGCTCGTACCGGAGCACTTTGCGATGGAACCACTCCTGCCGCTCCACGGACCGCACACCCATCCCCGTCCGCGTGATCGAGTACGAGTTGTCCGGGGTCCCCGATGCGGAGCCTCGGTACCGGCTCGTGACCTCGCTTCTCGACCCGGAGGAGGCGCCCGCAGACGAGCTGGCCGCACTCTACCATGAGCGCTGGGAAATCGAGAACGCGTTCGACGAGCTCAAGACGCATCTGCGTGGCGCCCGCGTGGTGCTTCGCAGCAAGACCCCGGAACTGGTACGACAGGAAGCCTACGGCTTTCTACTCGCCCACTACGCGGTGCGCGACCTCATGCATCAGGCGGCGCTCGGGGTCACGCCGCGTGCGCGCGATCCGGACGCGCTCTCCTTCGTGCATGCGGTGCGCGTCATCCGTCGCACGCTCCCTCGCGTGGCGGCCCTTCCCCCCTCAGGACCAGGCGCGGGCCCACAAGGCCATCCTCGAGGAGCTCCTTGACGAGCGCACAGGCTCCAGCCGAGGCCGTGTGGTCCCACGCGGCGTGAAGCGGAAGATGACCAACTACCCCCTTCGCTCTCGCACGCGCAATGGCTCCGGACCACGCCCCGACTACCTTCCCACGATCGTCCGGCCCCACTCTCGATCCCAGTAGCTGACCATTAATTAAACAGTATTGCTGTTAGGCCAGGCCTAACGCCTTGGAATTTCTGCTGCAGGAGCATGATGCCAACCCGGAGCGCGAGCCGCCAGGCGAGTGCTCCCGGACCCTCCAAGCCTACCCTGCCAGCAGCAAATTCTTGTTAGCGCAGCCCGCTACTCGTCGGCGGCTTCAGCCAGTCCGCTGTCATCCGCAGCTCCAACCCGGCACCGGTGCGTGGACTGTGGTGGAGTCTGGAGGCGGGGAACACCCACTGCCACTCCCACGCCCGTGAGGCCCCGGGATACTTGCGAGCCAGCGCCGCCGGGAGGGGAACGTGGCCGGCCCCACGGCCGAGGTCCCTTTCGTGCAGGCGGCGGGCCCGAGCCAGTTGCTCCTCGACCGGACCGACAGCCGCCGCCGGGTAGAGGGTGATGCGGTCTCGGTTCCCCTTCCCCGCCCGCACGGTCAACTGGCCCCGTTCCGCATCCAGATCGTGCACTCGCAGGCGCAGCGCCTCCGTGAGGCGGAGTCCCCCGCCGTACAACAGGAAGGCCACGGTGCGAGCCGGCGGACGTATCGCGACAAGCAGGCTCCGGACCTCGGCTCTGGACAGGACCACGGGCAGGTGCTTCGGCTCCCGGGCGCGCACGACGGGCACGGTGTCCTCATCGGTCCCGAGAGGTCGCCGAAGAACATGTCGGAACAGAAACAGGAGCGCGGCCCTTGCCTGGCTTTGGGTGGATGCCGCCACCTGCTCCTTTACCGCAAGGTGACTCAGGAAGGCGTTGATCTCGGGCGCTCCCAGGCTCTCAATGGGCCTGGAAACCATGATATCGCAGGAACCTGAGGACCCAGTGCGCGTAGGCCTTCTCCGTCCGCCAACTGTAATGTCGTGTGCGGATCGCCGCGCTCAGGTCGTCGAGTATGGGCGGTCGTGAATGAGCTGAGACATACCCGGGACCTTCGTACCGAAAGTGGGGCGCGGCCATGGTGGCGGGGGACGAAGCCCGTCTCAGAGGACGGCCACCGGGAGCGGGACTGTGCGGATAAACTGCACCGCCCGGATGGAGCTGCGGTCGCCTGCGGCGATCCTCGCTCGTCTCGGCGAAGACCTCATTGGCCGCATGCGCGGACGACCATTCAAGGCGCCTCGGCTCGAACCTTGGTTCGACTCCGGGCGGCGCTCAAGCCCTCCTGAACGCAAGAACGGCCAGGCTTACCGACCTGACCGTCCGCACCAACCTTTGGAGTTAGAGGCGCCGCCCGGATTCGAACCGGGGATAAAGGATTTGCAGTCCTCTGCCTTACCACTTGGCCACGGCGCCAAACGAGAAGGGAGCGGACAGCGTTTGCTGCCGCCCCCTTTCGCTAACAGAGCGGGAAACCGGACTCGAACCGGCGACCCCAACCTTGGCAAGGTTGTGCTCTACCAACTGAGCTATTCCCGCAACGTTTTACAGCGGACATGAAGCTAGGAAAACGACACGGTGTGGTCAATGCGCGCGGGGCTCCACCACCTGGCCGGAGACGGTCCCGGGCGCGGCCCTCGCGGACCACGCCCAGGACGCCCTTGGTTCAGCCTGACGTCGCGGGGACGCCCGGGTTGGAGTCGCGCTCGGAGTCGGGGATGTCGAAGCAGAACGACCGCTCCCTCTCCGTGAAGAGCGTGGTGATGCCGTCCCAGTCGGGCGTGTCGAGATCCCCCGGAGTTCCGTCCTCCATCCAGCGGCGCTCGTCACCGAGTCGGCGTCCCTCGAGCCAAAGCTCGATGCCCCGCTCACGCTTCAGGAACGTCCAAGCTTCCTCTTCGGAAGTCGCCGCCCATGGGTCCAGCGGCTGCTCGTCGATATCGCTCAGATTTCGGGTGCGTACCTGATTGATGAGCGTCATGGCGTCGTTGTGGTCGGCACCCGCCACCGCTCCCTCCAGGATCGCCTCGGCCCGGATGAGCAGCATCTCCCACCCACTGGCCAGCCGAATGTCGTCGTCACGGCTCGTGTACTTCAGCTGGTTGGTCCACGGGACCTGCCCGAAGCCGGAGAGTGCCGCGTTCGCGAACGGTTCGCCCGGGTCGTCCGTCCACGGCGTCCGAGGGTCCCCGGTATCCGTGTAGTAGTCCTCGAAGAACGTGTTCCAGATGGAGTACGCCCGGTAGGGCTGGTTCGCGTTCGCGAAGTAGAGCCAGTTGTGGTAGGCCGTGCCCCCGGTCTGGTCGAGATTCAGCCAGAACACGAAGTCCGTGGGCACCTGCTCGGCGTCGGCCGCCGCCGCGTCCCAGTCGCGAAGCCAGACGTACGCGGCCGCCCTGCCCGCCAGCGCCGCGTTTCGCTCGGACGCCGAGGAAGCGAGGCCGAGCGCCTGGGTGAAGTTCTCCACCGCCCCGTCGAAGTAGACGCTCCCGGGCTGCAGAGGTCCGCCGTCGATGACCGCTTCACACCAGTTCTCTCCGAGCGCCCTGTAGGCGTACCCGGCCCACAGGTGGGCCTGGTACAGCAACGCGTCCGGTGCGCCCACGTCGTTGAACCGGCGGATGGCCGTCTCCGCGATGAAGCGCGCCTGCTGCGCGTCATTGAAGCGATTCCCGAACGACCCGGGCTGAACGTGGCCGCCCTGGGTCAGGACGTCGTGTCCGCCGGCCCCCGTCTGACCTCCGGGGAAGATCTCCCTCGACAGGAGCGCCGTGGTGTACGTGGTCCAGGTGCTGAGCTCGGCCAAGCGACGGGTCGAGCCCGCCACGAGGCCGGGCTGCGCCGCCGGATCGGCCAGGAACTCGTCCTGGACGGGTCCGGGGTTCGTGACCTCGCAACCCGGCAGGACCAGGAGCGAGCCGATGCACAGTGCCAGGAACCCGCCCCGAGCCCGTCTGCGCCCGATCACTGCGGTCGTCGAGGACGTGGAGTTGCGTCCGAGAACGTCACGCATATCTGAAACTCCCTTGATAGTCTTCATGCTCGCCTCCTTAGAACGTGACCCGGAGGGAAATCCGGAACGTCGCGGGGGCGGGAATGCGCTCGGTCTGGTTGCCGATGCCGTCGTCGTTTGCGGCGGCGTTACCGAGGATCTCGGGGTCGTACCAGGGGATCTCCCTGAACCAGTCCCACGCGTTGTTGAGCGCGAGGGTGACCGTCGCGTTGCTGACCCGATCCGGGAACGCGAAGTCCACCGGGATCGTCGCGCTCACACTGCGAAGCTTGAAGTAGTCGCCGTCGAACCAGTAGTCGTCGGAGAACCCGGGGGTGCAACGCTCGCGCCACAGAGCCGGGGTGTCGGCCTTGAGCTCGATGGAGTTGGCCGGATCGACGTAATAGGGAAAGCAGATCGGAGACCGGACCGAACGGCCGATCGAGATCTCGTTGACTTCCATGAAGTGTCCGCCCCGGTACTCACCCCTCGCGGACAGGACGATGTTGCCCGGAGTCCGGATCGACATGTTCGGAGTGAGGGAGTGCGTCGGCAGGCCGGGACCGATGACGACGTTCTCTCCGTCGGCAGCGTACTCGAAGTCCTCGATTGCGTCCGGGTTGGCCACCCGGCGGTCCCACATGACCGGCACGGGCTGGCCTTCCATGATGCGCCCGTTCAGGTCGTTGAACGGCGCGGTGCCTCCGAGGTCCACGACTTCGGAGTTGTTCGTCGTGATTCCGACGCCGATGTCCCATCCCCAGCGTGCGCCCTCGACGACGCTCCCGTTGAGTTGGAGCTCGATGCCCGTGTTGCTCAGCTCGCCGACGTTCTCGAGCTGGCTCCCCGTGAACCCTTCGGACGGGATGCTCGTCACGCTCATCAGAGCGTCGGTCGTGGTCTGATTGTAGTACGTGAACTGGGCCGACAAACGGTCGTTCAGCCACGATCCGTCGAAACCGACCTCCCACTCGGCCGTGATCTCAGGACCGAGGTCGGGGTTGCCGAGGTTGTCGGGAACGAAGGCCGGGACACCCGCGTACCCGGCAGCGTCCCACGTGCGGACCGCGTCGAACGCGCCCGGAGCCCGCCCGGACTGCCCGTACGCCGTGCGGAGCTTCACCGTTCCGAGCGACGGCGACCAGAAGTCCTCGTCGCTGATCACCCAGGTGCCGCTGACCTTCGGATAGACCTGGAGGCCGAATCCCTCGCCGAACGCGCTGTTACCGTCCACGCGGAGCCCGGCGGTCACGAAGTACTTGTCGCGGATGTCGAAGACGTTCTGGAAGAAGAACCCGGCGTTCCACACCTTCTGTCGTTCTTCGTTGGCGATGGTGACCGCCGCCGAGCCGACCGTAGGCTCCGCGGCCCCTGGGAAGTCCTCTCCCCACGCCTGGACCTGACGGATCTCGTCACCGACGGCCTGGCCGCCCCACGAGAAATTCGAGCGGACTGCGTCGCCCAACTCGAAGGTGTACGTGCCGACATAGTCGAACGTGAGCAGCCGCTTCTCCCATGTATCGTTCATCAGCCCGCCCTGGGGGAACTGCGGGAACCCGAAGTTCCGCAGATTGCGGCCCTCCTGCTGCGAGAAGTCGTACCCGAGGGTGAATCGGTTCGTGAGATTCGTCAGCGGCGAGTAGGTGAGCGTCACCCCGCTGGTGAGGCGCTCGATACGCTGCTGGAGATCGTAGTCGAGCACCACGGCGATGTCGCGCGGGTCCTTGCTCGCGAAGTAGTTCCGCTCCTGACGGAACGCGTTGAGCGTCAGACCCTGCGCGTTGTTTCCACCCGACGTGTTGGACTGCCACTGGTTGGTGTACCCGGTGTTCCACTGGATCTGCAGCCCTTCCGCCGGCGTCACGGTGAAGTTGCCGCGGAAGTTGTACTTCTCCAGCTCGTCTCTCGGCAACAGGCCGGTGTCGTCCTGGTACTGACCTGACATGAAGTACTGGAGCGTCTGGCTCCCTCCCCTGACCGAAAGGCTGTAGTTCTGCAGCCAAACCGCGCCGGGCCAGCTGCAGGCTCCCTCTTCGCTGCTGTTGTGCGTACCCCAGCGGGAATCGGGCTCGGTGACGCAGGGCTCGGAGAACGAGCCTCCCTCGTAACCCCCGCCCCACCATGCGTCCCGCATGTAGTGTTCCATGTTGAGGTAGTCGACCCCGTTCAGTCCGAAGCTGTCGACCCACCCAGTGCCCTGCTGCACTTCCGCGGTCCAGACCGGGGAACCGGCAGAGCCGCGCTTCGTGAAGACCTGGATCACCCCGGCCGAGGCCTCGGTCCCGAACAGCGTCGTGGCCGCCGAGCCCTTGATGACCTCGATGCGCTCGATGTCGTTCGGGTTGATGTTGTCGAGCGGGCTCACCGTAACGAGCGCGCCACGGCCTCCAGGGAAGTCCTGGCCGTCGACGGTCGGAAACGCGCCGTCCATCATTCGCACGCCGTCGATGTAGATGATCGGCTGGTTGGTCATCGACACGGACGAGTTGCCGCGAAGCCGGATCTGCTTGCCCTGGCCCATCTCACCGCTTCCGCCGGTGATCTCGATTCCGGGTGCCGCGCCCTGCAGGAGGTCGGTAGTGGACACCGGACGATCGGCGACGTCGGCGATGTTGATCTGCGAGATCGCGTTTCCGATCTCGCGCCGGCGCGACGCCCCCGCGGTGCCCGTGACCACGATCTCGTCGAGGCCGAGGGCCTGCTCCCCGAGCCGGAAGTCGAGGGAGGCCGTGCCGCCGGCCGTGACCTGGACGGTCTCGGTGCCGGCGCCGTACCCGATGCGCTCGGCCCGGAGCTCGTATGTGCCCGCCGGGATGTTGAGAATCAAGTAACGACCGTCGGACCTCGTGAGTGTCCCCTGATCGCGGCCGACGAGGTACACCTGGACCTCGCTGAGCGGCGCGCCTGTGTTCGCCGCGGTCACCGTCCCGGTGATCTGGCCGGTCTGGGCCTGCGCCTCCATGGGAGCGAAGAGCACGAACAGCGCGATCGCCAGCAGCCCGAGCGCGTTCCGTGCGGGTGGGGCGGGTGAGGTGGCGCGGTCGGTTCCGCGGGTACCTCGGTCTCTGGGTCTCATTGGATGATCCCTCCATCGGATGAACGCCAGACGAGACGATTCCGGAGCGCGCCCGCGTACTCCGGGCATCATGGCTGACGCACGCCGCTGGGGGGTGGGCGGCGCGACGGAGCGTCAAGCTCATCTGGCGCTGGGATTGGACTGTCTCCTCCAGATAACCCATCGCCTCGGGGTCCGCAAGCCGGGCGACATACATCGGTTGCGACCGTACCGGCGGTACGCTGGGACGTGTATGTTCTTCGATGCTTCACCTGCCGCGTCCCCTCACCCGAGCCGCCCCGCCCTCCATGGGCCCGACCCTCGCCGAGCCCCGACTCCGCGCGTGGGCCCTCGGCGGGAGCCGCGCCCTATACGCCACCGCCGCCTTCGTGGCCGTCGCGCTCCTGTCTTGCGTCTCCCCGAGCACCGCCGGGGCCCAGGCGCTCGACGACAGGCTCGTGCCGGCCGGGTCGGTGCGCCTCTCGGCGTGGCCGACGTTCACCGCGTGGGACGAGCGCTTCGGACCCGAGGGCGGGCGTGTTCCGCTGGGCCGGGCGCTCACCACGAGCTCGGCCGTGGGGCTCTTCCCGGGTGCTCCCGCGCTGGTCGACGGGCTCAGGACGCTTTCGGGGATCGACGACTACGAGCCCACGACGGGTCCGGTGGAGGGACGCATCTCGCACGACGTCACGCGCATCGATCTGGGGCTCCACGTGGGCGTCACCGATTGGTGGACGGTCGGCGTGACCGTTCCCCGCATCAAGAACCGTGCGGCCGTCGACATGGTGTTTCTTCCTGACACGACGGCGGGAGACCTGGGCGTGTCGCCCTACGTAACGGCGCCGACCGCGGTCGAGGGGTTCCTCGGGGCGCTCGAAGCGGCCGCGGCCGCGGCCGCGGCGCGTGCAGACGGGCTTTGCGGGAGCGGGGATCCTGCGTGCGGATCGGCCATTTCGCTGGCGGAGCGGGCTGCCACGTTCGACGCCGGCATGGCGGGCATATACAGCGCGACGCCGTTCTTCCCGCTCGAGGGGAGCACGATCGGAGCGTCCTTGACGCAGGCGGTCCAGGACCTCGATGCGGCCCTGACCAGCGCGGGCTTGGCCGGCATCGGCGCCCCTCTGGTCCTCGCCGGCGAGCGACCCACGGAGGCGGATCTCGCGACGCTGCCGACGCGG
>Ga0326597_10012273_pt1 | contig 11297 bp, 8 predicted proteins | sample RVTome_12_FD_203789 | JGI IMG/M metagenome (GOLD analysis project Ga0326597, IMG submission 203789) | Soil microbial communities from uranium-contaminated site in the Upper Colorado River Basin, Wyoming, United States - RVT100D185 | ecosystem: Environmental > Terrestrial > Soil > Contaminated >... | reverse complement strand
GCGCACGACCTTGACGCCCATATGACGCGCGAAGGTATCCATCACTTGATCGCCCTCATTGAGACGCATCAAGCCATTGTCCACAAAAATACAGGTGAGTTGTTTCCCGATGGCGCGATGCAGCAATGCGGCGACCACGGAAGAATCCACGCCGCCGGAGAGCCCCAGAACCACTTCGTCCTGACCGACCTGGGCGCGCACCGACTGAATCATGCTCTCGACAATGTTCCCCGGTGTCCATAACGAACCGCAGCCGCAGATGTCGTGTATAAACCGTTGCAGGATCGCGCGCCCCTGGGTGGTGTGCGTCACTTCCGGATGGAACTGGATGCCGTAGAATCCTCGGGATTCGTCGGCGATTCCGGCGTACGGTGCCGCAGCGGTATCCGCAATTACCTTGAACCCCGGCGGTAGCCGGGTGACGCGATCGCCGTGGCTCATCCAGACGTGCAGCCACTCCGCGCCGGAATCTTCGCTTTCGTCACGCAAATCCCGGAAAAGCTTGGAATGCCCGTGCATGCGCACGCGCGCATAGCCGAACTCGCGCTTGTCGGAACTCTGCACGGACCCTCCCAGTTGCGCTGCCATGGTCTGCTGACCGTAACAGATCCCGAGAATGGGAACATGCATGTCAAAAATTTCCCTGGGCGCGCGCGGCGTTTCTGACTGGGCGACGGACTCCGGCCCTCCCGACAAAATGATGCCGCGCGGAGCATAACCGCGTATTTCCTCGACTGGTATATCAAACGGATGCAGCTCGCAATACACCCCGGCCTCGCGCACACGACGGGCGATAAGCTGTGTGTACTGCGAGCCGAAATCGAGGATGAGGATTCGCTGTGAATGCGGGTCGATCATAAACTTAGATACAAGATACAAGTTCCAAGATACAAGAACATATGAGAGCTTTTACCTTGTATCTTGCCACTTATTCACGCTGATAATTCGGCGCTTCCTTGGTCACCATCACATCATGCACGTGCGATTCACGGATGCCGGCGGCGGTAATGCGCACAAAATGGGTTTTGGTGCGGAGCGCTTCAACGGTCGCGCAACCGGTATAGCCCATGCTGGAACGCAGGCCGCCCATGAGTTGATGGATAATGTTGACCATCGGCCCCTTGTAGGGTACCCGGCCTTCAACGCCTTCCGGGACAAGTTTGTCACCCTTGGTCTCTTCCTGAAAGTAACGATCGCTGGAGCCCTCGCCCATCGCGCCGAGCGACCCCATACCGCGGTAAGACTTGTATGAGCGGCCTTGGAAAATTTCCACCTGGCCGGGCGATTCATCCGTGCCGGCAAGCAAACTGCCGATCATGATGGTGTGCGCCCCGGCGGCGAGCGCCTTGGCGATATCCCCGGAGTATCGAATTCCGCCGTCGGCAATGACGGGGATATCCGCCCCTTTCAGTGCTTCCGCGACATTGGAAATGGCCGTTAACTGCGGTACGCCGACACCGGCAACGATCCGCGTTGTGCAGATCGAGCCCGGACCGATGCCGACTTTCACCCCATCCGCCCCGGCATCACGTAATGAGATTGCCGCTTCACTCGTGGCAATGTTGCCGGCGATCACTTGCATATCCGGATAATGCTGCTTGATCCAGCGCACGCGATCCAGCACGCCCTTGGTATGACCGTGCGCCGTATCCACGACGATGACATCCACCTCCGCTTCGACCAGGCGTTCGACGCGTTCTTCCGTGCCCCGGCCTACCCCGACCGCGGCACCGACACGCAAACGGCTCTTGGGATCCTTGGCGGAACGCGGAAATTCGGTTGATTTCTGGATGTCCTTGACGGTTATCAGGCCCTTGAGACCGAATTTGCCGTCAACCACCAGTATTTTTTCGATGCGATGCTCATGAAGGAGTTTGAGTATTTCCTCGCGTGCAGCGCCTTCCTTGACGGTAACCAGTTTTTCCTGCGGGGTCATGATGCGCGATACCGGCTCGTCATAACGGGTCTCAAAACGCAAGTCACGGCTGGTTACGATTCCGACGAGCTTGTCGCCCTGCTTTACCGGGACGCCGGAGATGTGTTGCGCGCGCGTCAGTTCCAGCACCTTGCGAATGGTGGTGTCCGGCGTCACCGTTATCGGATCGCTGATGATGCCGGCCTCGAACTTCTTCACTCGCCGCACTTCATCCGCCTGTCGCGCGGGCGTGAGGTTTTTATGGATGACGCCAAGGCCTCCTTCCTGCGCAAGACATATCGCCGCGCGTGACTCCGTCACTGAATCCATGGCGGCGGACAACAAGGGAATATTGAGACCGATGCGGCGGGTAAGGGAGGTTTTCAGTTCCACGTCCTTGGGCAGGACGGTCGAGTGCGCAGGAAGAAGCAGGACATCATCGAATGTGAGGGCTTCCTGGACTATACGCATGCCGCATTATACGTAAATCGTCAATTACCGTAAACTGGCGGTCGCGTGAACCCCTTCGGTGTTTCAGGTTTTGTAGCCTGGTACCTGGCGCCTCCCATTCTGCCCGTTGACCCGACCAGGTTTGTGTTTTAACGTGATCCTGATTCAACTGTCTGCAGGCTCTGGAGGAAATGAATGAAACATGCGATCTTGGCAGGCGTCCTGACCGTAACGCTGGCGGGATGCGCCAGCGTTATCAACGACGACGAATACAATAACCTTCGCTCTCAGGCCGAAAATGAGATTAAGCTCGCCGATAAAACGGGATTTATATGGCTCAACACGGAAAAATTTCTGACGGAGTCCAGAGCAGCCAAGGCCGCCGCTGACAAGGCGGAAAAGGAAGGCAATCGCACCGTGGCAGAGCAGGAATTCAAAAAGGCCATGAGCAACGCCAAGAAAGCACTGGAAGAAGCACGATTAGCCCAGCAACAGGCGAAAGACAATGCCAATCCCGAAACCATCTTTAAGTAACCCGGCATAATTAATATTGAATTCGTGCCGCCGCGCGGGCGCTGTCTCCAGGTTTGCGGGTTTATGACTCATCCCGGGGTTCCCGGTTACGGCCGAGCGTAGGTGGATGCAGGATGAAACCATGCCGATCGGGGAGAGTGCCTGGCGGTTAAACGAGGATATGTTTGGATATGGAACCTCCGCCGTCAGCCGCGGCCCTCTCGCGGGATATTTACACGGTTTCGCGCCTGAATCGCGAAGTCAAAGTATTGCTTGAGGGCGGATTTCCGCCCGTCTGGATCGAAGGTGAAATATCCAATCTCTCGCGTCCTGCCTCCGGACATGTGTATTTTTCCCTTAAGGATGCTCAGGCGCAAGTTCGTTGCGCCTTTTTTCGACAATACCACCGTCAACTCGGCATTGTGCTCAAGGACGGGTTGCACGTGCTCACGCGTGCGCGCGTGAGCTTGTATGAAGGTCGCGGCGATTATCAGATTATCGTCGAATACCTGGAGGAAGCCGGTGAAGGCGCTTTGCGCCGTGCCTTCGATGCTCTCAAATCAAGACTGTCCCAGGAAGGGCTTTTCGACGCGGCGCGAAAAAAACCACTGCCGAGACTTCCACGTCGCATTGGAATTGTCACTTCGACTTCCGGCGCCGTTTTGCATGACATACTCACCACCCTGCGCCGGCGTTTCCCGGCAATCGCCGTCATGGTCTATCCGGTTCCGGTGCAAGGCGCAGGCGCAGCGGAAAAAATCGCCGACGCCATCCGACTGGCGGACGCAAGGCGGGAATGCGACGCCCTGATCCTGGCGCGCGGCGGCGGTTCACTCGAGGATCTGTGGCCCTTCAATGAGGAAATTGTGGCGCGCGCCATATCCGTCTGTTCGATACCGATCGTCAGTGGTATTGGCCATGAAACCGATTTCACCATTGCCGATATGGCTGCCGACGCCCGCGCCCCCACTCCCACGGCGGCCGCTGAAATGTTGAGTCCTGATCAGCAGGAATGGCTCGTGCAGTTTGCCCGGATCGAGACTCGGCTCATCTCGGAAATTCGCGGTCGCCTGCGCAATCGATACCAGCATATCGATTGGCTGAGTGCGCGCCTGATTCACCCCAGTCACCGCCTGAGGCTGCTTCTACAGGCGTTCGCCGCGATTTATCAGCGTCTGCAATCGGCACAGATTTCCGCGCTGCGCCAGTCTCGCTCGAAGTGGCAAACCGCGATGGCGAGATTGCTGCAACATTCGCCGCAACCAAAACTGCAGGAGGCGGCACACCGGCATCATCACCTTTCCTCACGCCTCATGACGACTATTGAACGCGAACTGGAGCGGGCGGATTTCCGCTTGTGTCAAATCATGCAGACCTTGCAGGCACTGAGTCCGCTGGCCACGCTCGCGCGTGGTTACGCCATCGTGCAACGACCGGCGACGGGTGTCATCGTGACCGATGCAAATGCGGTCAAAACGGGAGAGCGGATTCGGGCGCGCTTAGCGCGCGGTTCGCTCGATTGTCTGGTGGAAGCATCCCGTGATGACTAAGCTCGGTGCATTCTTGTGCTTGCTGCTGGGAGCGACGGTACACGCCGCACAGGGATTACCGCGTGAAAGCCCGGTGCCCGGCGGCATTGCGATAATTCCGCTGACGCCGGACAGTGAACCGCCGCCGGACGTACGCTACGAAAATAACCGCGTCATGGTGCTGCGTCACGACGGCAAGTGGCGGGCTGTGGTCGGATTGCCGCTCACCGTGTCGCCCGGACCGCAGGTCATCACGACCCACAACAGCCAGGGTATGACAGAAAAACATGCTTTTCTGGTACACGCCAAGGAATATGCGGAACAGCGACTGACACTCAAGGACCGGCGCATGGTGGAACCGACCGGAGCGGATCTGATTCGCATCGAGCGTGAACAAAAACTCATGCTGGGCCTGTTTCATTCCTGGACGGATGAGTCAATTGCGTCTTTGCAATTCCAGCTTCCGGCACGCGGTCGCATCAGCAGTGTCTTTGGTTTGCGACGTTATTTCAACGACCAGCCGCGACTGCCACACAGCGGAATTGACATCGCCGCCCCCATCGGTACACCGGTGATGGCGCCGCTGGATGGAACAGTGATGGAAACCGGGGATTATTTTTTCAACGGAAAAACTGTTTTCATCAATCATGGCCAGGGACTCATCAGCATGCTCAATCACCTGAGCCGGATCACGGTCAAGCGCGGAGTTTATGTTAAACAGGGCCAAAAGTTGGGTGAAGTGGGAATGTCCGGTCGCGTTACCGGTCCGCATCTGCACTGGACGATAAGCCTGAACAACAGCCGCATCGATCCGGCGCTGTTTGTCCCCGAAATAACAGGCAGCGGAAAAAAGTGACGGTTTTTCTTCAATGCATCGATCGATGCCTGTAACTATTTAATTTTATTTCCAGAAACGGATGGTCTTGTCCCGGCCGGCGGAGATGAGCAAGCTGCTTTCCGGAGAAAAAGCCACGGACTGCACATAATCCTGGTGGCCGGTCAGCGTCTGCGCCAGCATCCCGCTGCCGACATCGAATATCTGGATGGTATTGTCAATAAGTCCCGCGGCCAACCATCGACTGTCCATTGAAAAAGACAGCGTCAACACGGCCGTGTCATTGGTAATGGTGCGGACATGGGCGGCGCTGGCCGCATCCCACAGTCGTATCGCCTTTCCGGCATCGCCAGAGGCCAGCCATCGCCCGTTCGGTGAATAAACCACTGACATGACTCTATCGTTATGACCGACCAGCGTGGTCAAAATCGCGCCGTTGGCCACCTTCCAGATGTGAATGGTTTTGTCCGCGCTGCCGGAGGCGAGGAATTTTCCATCGGGCGAGAAGGCAATCGAATAGATATCACCCGTATGCCCTTCCAGCGTAAGCACGCGTTCGCCGCCATTCACTTCCCAAGCATACACATTTCTATCCTTGCCGGCGGCAGCGATAAGCTTGCCGTTGGGGGAAAATGCCACCGTGTATACCGACGTATTCGGCACGCTCAAGGCGCCGCGCGGTGTTCCCGTTTTCGCTTCCCACAATCTTACTGTCCCGTCATCGCCCACGGATGCCAGCCACATTCCATCCGATGAGATCGCCACCGCATTGACCGCGTAACTTTGTTGCAAGGTACCCAGGAGCGAACCGTTGTTTGTCTCCCAAAGCCTGATGCTCCGGTCAAGGCTGGCCGATGCAAACCATTTCCCATCCGGTGAAAATGCCAGCGACTGTACCCAGTCCTGATGGCCGGTGAGTGTATTGTCGAGGTGTGACGGAAATGCGACGCTTTTCGTAGTCGATCCAGGCCGCGGCGCGGATACGCCCGGTGGCAAGGATTTCTCAACCGGTTTTATCGGTTGTTTGATGATTTCCGGCTCTATCCTCGTCACAACGGTTTTATCAGAAGATTTTCCCGGCGGCTTTGTATCGATGAGGGTCAGGAAGTTTCCAAATCCTTTCCACTGGGTGATGATGCCCGACCAATACAGAAAACCTGCCAGCGACAGGCTGGCCACCATCAAACCCGCCGCCATCCAGGCCACCGCAGAGGAATGCCCGACTTTTCGTGCTACCGGCCTGGACGCGAACACACGTTTGCCGCCCCCCGTGGACGACGCGCTCTTGAACGTCGCCGGTTGACTGATCGCCGCAAGGCGGGTCGAGGCGCCTCTGCCCATCAAAGCCTCCTGCAACTCGCGCGCGGTCTGCGGACGGTCGCGAGGATAAACCTGCATGGACCAGTCAACGCATTCGAGCACATGACGTTGATAGCTGTTTTTCCCGGCCTTCACCGCCGGCGTGAGCGGGTCTACCTGATATTTGAGGATCGCCTGATAACGCTCCAAGGCATCCTCCGGCTTCCTGCCGCTGATACAACGGTACATGGACGCCCCGAGAGCGTAGACATCGGTCCAAGGTCCCGGTGTGCCCTTTTCCGGGTATTGTTCCATGGGCGCGTAACCGTGAGTCAGGGCAACTTTATTCATTTGCGCCGTTCCCCGCCGGGCTGATCCGAAATCAATCAGCATCGGGCTGCCATTCTTGCGTAAATAAATGTTTTCCGGCTTGATGTCGAGATGCAGCATTTCAGCCTGATGCACCGCGTACAGCCCGTTTAGAATAGGGATAAAAACACGCAGGATCGTCTGCTCATCAAGGCGTGGTCCGTGGCGCTTGAGATAATCCGAGAGACTGTGTCCCTCCTCATATTCCATGACCATGTAGGCCGTTCCGTTGGCCTCCAGATAGCGCAAGACCCGTACGATGTTCGAATGCTTGAAGCGGGCCAGCGCCCTGGCTTCCTTGACGAAATTTTTCAGGCCGGTTTGATAATTGCGCACCGCCTCGCGGGAAGGGCTGGGCATGACAACGGTTTTGTTGTCCCGGGTGGCGATATCGTGCGGTAGATATTCCTTGATGGCCACCAGCGCGCCCAGCGACTTGTCGCGCGCCAGATAGGTGATGCCGAATCCGCCGTGACCCAGAACCGACTCAATAACGTATTCAGCCAGCCGGTGACCCGACGGGAGAGCATTTCTATGAAACGCGCCCATGTAACTGCCTCGCTAGCCCCCAGTTTCGATTCGCTGGTCCCTTTGACGCGAATCCACAACATTTGCTTTATGTTTCAAACTACAACTGAGTATAGTTCACGCGTTTTGAGCGGGGTTTTGCCGCCGATCGCCGGCGACTTTTCTGGCTGCGGCCGGGCAGCACTTTGTAGGGGTTTTTTTCCTCGCGGCACTCGATCAACACCGGCGTGCCGACAAGCTGAAAGGCCTTGCGAAACGCGTTGGCAAGATAACGCCGATAAGATTGGGAAAGCGCGGAGACCTGATTCCCGTGTATCACTATCCGGGGAGGGTTTCTGCCGCCCTGGTGGGCGTACTTGGGGCGCGCGCGCCGACCACGCACCCGGGGTGGCGGACTGGCCGTCACGGCCTCGTGGAGGGCACGATTTAGCTTGGGGGTGGTCAGGGTACGTTTGGCTGACTCGTAAGCCTCGTCCACGGACGGGAACAGCCTGGCCACATTTGTCCCCGCGCGCGCCGAAATATAGTGGATCCGGGCGAACTCGAGAAACGGCAATTTGCGTTCGATTTCGCGTTTGGCCCAGGTTCGCTCGGATTCCCCGACGGCATCCCACTTGTTTGCGGCCACCACCAGCGCTCGGCCCGCGTGTAGCGCATAACCGGCCAGCGAAGCGTCCTGGTCGGACACGCCAGACTGGGCATCAATAACCAGAATCGCAACGTTTGACCCATCGATGGCCTGAAGTGCCTTGAGGACGGAAAATTTCTCCAACGGCTCTACTATCCGGGCGCGACGCCGGACGCCGGCGGTGTCGATCAGCAGATAGTGTCGACCATGGCGCTCGAGCGGAACATGAATACTGTCACGGGTGGTGCCTGGCAATTCGCCGACCACCACCCGCTGCTCGCCCAGCATTGTATTAACGAGCGTGGACTTACCCGCGTTCGGCTTTCCTATTACGGCAATCCGCGGCATGTCCTCGGTCGGGGCGATTTCCTCCGTAATCGGCAAGGTAGCCAATACCCGCCGGGTCAGCTCAGACACGCCGTCACCGTGCGCGGCGGAAACGGCCATGGGCTCACCCAGGCCCAATTCGTAAAAATCCGCCGCCACCGTTGCGGGATCGCGCCCTTCGGATTTATTTACGGCGAGCCACAACGGCTTGCCCCGTTTTCGTAAATCGGCGGCAAGTTCACGGTCAGCGGGATGGATGCCCTCTCGCCCATCGACCAGAAGAATCACCGTGTCCGCTTCCGCCAGTGCCACGCGCACCTGGGATGCGACATGCCTGGCCAGATCATCGCCCGGTTTGACGCTCTGCATTCCATCGACGATTCCGCCGGTATCCACAACGAAATAAGGTCGGTCGCCAATTCGTCCATCGCCGTACTGACGATCGCGTGTCAGTCCGGGCGCATCGGCCACCAGTGCCGCGCGGCTGCGCGTCATGCGGTTGAAAAGTGTGGATTTTCCGACGTTAGGCCGGCCCACCAGAACAACAACGGGTTTCATCGGTGTTTAGATTATTTTCGGCGTCTTCACCGCAGAGGTAACGAACCAATACCTGATATTTCGACGCCGCGGCGATCAGGCAGCAAGTTTGCTAATTCCTTTCAAGCTGCAGCGCGGCAAGTGTTCCCGACTGGCTGCTGACATAAAGCGTATCGTCGCGCACCAGAGGCCGGGACCGGATAGCGCTATTGGCAACACGATAGCGTGCGACAAAATGTCCGTCGTCGGCTGACAACCAGTGTACATATCCTTCCAGGTCACCGACGGCAATCTGGCCATTGATATAACGGGGTGCATTCAGTTGACGCGCGTGCAACTGTTCCTGCTTCCAGACGCTGGCGCCGGTGCGCAGGTCGAGCGCAATGACGTTACCCAGGGCGTCCGTGAGATAAAGATTTGAAGAATCGGTATCCATTCCCGAATACGTGGACATATCCCGCAACCATAAAATCCGGCCGGTTTGCACATCCATGGCGATAACCTTGCCCTGATAACTGGCCGCATAAATGACGTTGCGCACCAGCAGCGGTGGAACATCGACATCCACCAGGCGTTCGATCTCGTTACGTCCGCGCGGTTGAGTTACCGCCGTGTCCCACAGGAGTTTTCCGTCCTGAATCTGGACAGCAACCAATTTACCGCTGGCAAATCCTGAAAACACCACATTATCGGCTGCCACCGGCGTGGCAGTACCGTGCAGGCTCAGCGGCGGTTCGGCGCGTGCGTAGACCCATAATTTTTTTCCGTCAACCGCCGATAACCCGGTAAGCTTTCCATCCACCGACTGTACCACGACCACCCCGGCGTAAATGACGGCGGGCGACAGCACCTGACTGGGTAGATTGCTGGTCCATATTTTTTTACCGTCCGCCCGGTCAAGGGCGACGACGTCGCCTTTTTTACCGGCAACAACAACAATTCCACCGCCTGCCGCCACGGCCCCCGTTATCGGCAGATCCACGCCGGTCTCCCACAATTTACGCCCGTTGTCGGCAGTGAAGGCGGTTACGTTACCCTTGGGATCGGAGGTGTAAATCACGCCGCCTTCGATCGCTGGAGATAACTTGACGGCGTGTTTGACGGCGCTTGCTCCGCTGGAAGCGCTCCAGAGCAATTTCACCCGTCTTTCTGCCGGGAAATCGAGAAGTTTCGCCGGTTCCTCACGAACCGATCTGCCCCCGCCACAACCGGCGACCAACAGGAGGGTCATGAAAAGAATCAATTTATTATTCATGGTGCTTTGTCCGGTCCCAGATCGTCATGTTTAATATTCAGAATCTGTGCATAAGGCGAACCGGGTGGAAGGAATTTCAGCGCTTCACGATAAGCCACGCGTGCCCGGTCTCTTTTGCCTTGCGCGAGGTAAATATCGCCTCGTAATTCCGCATACTCGCTTTTAAAACCACCTTCGTCATTTACGTCAAGCAGCGCAAGCGCAGCATCATTTTCGCCGTTGCCGAAATACAGTCGCGCCAGGCGCAAACGCGCCGCATGTGCCACCGCCTCATCCTCAGCATGGTCCACTACCCATTGCAATTGCCGGCGTGCGGCAGATTTATCGCCGGCCTCAAAATCCATGTACGCAAGCATCAGTCCGGCCATACCGGCATAGGGCGTGGAGGCATATTCCTTTACCAGCGTTGAACCGGATTTACGCGCCGCGTCCCTGCTCTTCAGGTTGAATTCCTGCAACAGTTGTTCATAAAGGACGGAGGCCTCTTCCAGGCGCTGTTCGGTGTATTGGTTCCAATAGCGAACACCGATAAGAATGGCGGCACCCAGGGCAATTCCAAATATCAGGGAGTTGCCGTACTCTTTCCACCACGATTTGAGTTTTTCCAGTTCTTCCTGATCTGCGTAAGCACTCAAGTTTTCGATCTCCTGCCGATTTTCTCATTCAGATATTCAATCAGGTTTCCCTGTGATACGGACGTCTGACCGCCGTCCCGAAGATCCTTGACGGAGACGGAGCGATTACGGATTTCCTCCTCGCCGAGTAGTAACGCAAAACGCGCGCCGCACCGATCAGCCCGCTTAAGCTGTGCCTTAAGACCGCCGCCACCGAAATGACTTTCAATATGCAATTCAGCGTCACGCAGCCGCTCTGAAAGCATCAAACCATATTTCTGCGCTGCTTCCCCCAAAAGGATCATGTAAGCGTGCGGGTGATTTGGATGAACTCCATCAGAATGCAACGCCAGAAGATCAGCCAGCCGTTCCATCCCCAGGGCAAACCCCGATGCCGGAGTCGGTTTACCGCCCAGATGTTCCACCAATCTATCATATCTCCCGCCGGCGCAGACCGTCGACTGCGCGCCCAGACGGTCCGTGGTCCATTCAAAGACG
>Ga0326597_10012272_pt1 | contig 11297 bp, 9 predicted proteins | sample RVTome_12_FD_203789 | JGI IMG/M metagenome (GOLD analysis project Ga0326597, IMG submission 203789) | Soil microbial communities from uranium-contaminated site in the Upper Colorado River Basin, Wyoming, United States - RVT100D185 | ecosystem: Environmental > Terrestrial > Soil > Contaminated >... | reverse complement strand
TTCCATCGCTCGATCAGCACGCGATCGGAGCTCGCCCAGCGCTACTTCGATCAGGGTCTGATCCTCGCGTACGGATTCAACCACGCCGAGGCGCACCGCGCCTTCGTGGAAGCGAGTGCCCAGGATCCGGGCTGCGCAATCTGCGCCTGGGGCGAGGCCTACGTTTTGGGTCCCAATATCAACAAGCGGATGGATGACGCCGACGTGCCCGCGGCCTACGACGCCTCCCGGCGTGCGCTCGCCAAGGCAGACGAAGCGAGTCCGGTCGAGCAGGCGCTGATTCGGGCGCTGGCCGAGCGTTATGTCGCCGAGCCCGTGGCGGACCGTACAGCACTCGATCTCGCGTACGCGAATGCGATGCGCGGGGTCGCCGCTGGGTATCCCGGCGACCCCGATGTCCAGACGCTGTTTGCCGAGGCGCTGATGGACACGATGCCATGGGACTATTACGAAGACCCCGACACCCCGAAAGCCGCGGCGCGAGAGGTGATGATCGCACTCGAGGGCGTCATCGCGGCCAATCCCGATCATGCCGGTGCGCTCCATCTCTACATTCACACCGTCGAGCCTTCGGGCCAACCGGAGCGTGCGGAAGCCGCGGCGGATCGGCTGGGTCCCCTCTCGCCGGGCGCCGGACATCTCGTTCACATGCCTTCGCACATCTATCTGCGTGTCGGGCGCTACTACGATGCGTCCGTGGCCAATGAAAATGCGGCGTCCGCCGATGAATCATACATCACACAGTGTCGAGCGCAGGGCTTCTATCCCGCGGCCTATTACCCCCACAACGTGCACTTCCTCTATGCTTCGTCTGGTTTCGAGGGGCGCAGCGCCGCCTCGATCGGCGCCGCCCGCAAGCTCGCGGAGGGCATCACACCGGAGCTCGTCGCAGAGGTCCCGATCACCGAGGAATTCGCGCCGATGGAACTCTACGCGCTCGCGCGCTTTGGGCGCTGGGATGCGCTCGAGAACGCTCCGGCGCCGCGTGCAGAATGGCGTTACGCGACGGGTGCTTGGCACTATGGCCGCGGGCTCGCTTTCGCGGCGACGGGCGACCTCGCGCAGGCCGAGGTGGAGCTGGCGGCGCTGCGTGCGGTCGCAGCGGAGAGCGCGCTCTCGGAACTCGTCTTTGCGTCGGGATCGACGCCAGCGGCATTGCTGTCGATCGGTGGCAATGTCCTCGAAGCGCGCATCGCGGGTGCGTCTGGTCGCTGGGCGACTGCGATTGAAGTGCTGAAGAAAGCGGTCGCCCTGCAGGACGAGCTTCCCTACACCGAGCCGCCGCCCTGGTATTTTCCGACCCGCGAGGCCCTCGGCATTGCCCTGCTGAAAGCCGGCAGGCCGGCAGATGCAGAGTTCGTCTTCCGCGAACAGCTCGACTACACGCCGCGCAATGGTTGGTCGTTGCGCGGGTTGGTGAGCAGCTTGCGGGACCAGGGGAAGACCGAGGCCGCTCGCGAGGCTGCGATCCAGCTCGAGGAAGTCTGGCAACGCGCCGACGTAACGCCCCCTGCTGCGGTCTTCTGAGAGAAGCTCGACGAGGATCGGCATCGCCACCACGGGATGCCTTTTTGAGGGAAGGCGTCTCATCGAAAGCGATCGAGCGGGCGCTCAATCGGGCGCCTCGGGTGTCCGATAGCGTTTCGCGTGTCGAACTTCGGGGAGAAGTGATCGACCGGCACCATGGGAGAGATCCGCGATTTTGTCGGGACCGTGGGAAACGATTCAACTCCTTCTCTGTGGCGGTATCATGCTGGGCATCGTCGGCCAGTTCTGGTGGAAGGGCCGATTGGTGAGACAGAGCAAGAGCTGGCCCAGCACTCCTGGTGAAATCATTCAATCGCGGGTGGCGCGAGAATCGAACAGCGACGGCAGGTATTACACTCCGAAGATCGCGTACCGATATTCGGCGCAGGGAAGGGCGTACGAAGCCGACACCGTCCAAATCGGTGCAGACGGGATTTCGGGCTCCCGCAAGCAAGCGAAGCAGACCGTTGCTCGGTATCCAGTCGGATCGCAGGCTCTCGTCTACTTCGACCCCGAGAGGCCCGAGCGCGCCTGCCTCGAACGGAGGGGTACGGGAGGCTGGGTTGGCTACGTGCTCGCCGTCATCTACCCGGTTCTGCTGTTCAGCCTGTTTATCCTGATGGATTGAGCCGGTCGTTCGATAGGCGACACGAGCGCTTCGCAGGGTAAGATAGCCGCAATGGCAAAGCTCCCCTCGAAGCGGCCATCGAATCCGCTGGTCAATACGGGCGCAATCGCGATGACCAGCTTGATCAAGGGCTTCAGCCCACAAGCCGGCCTCGAACACCAGAAGGACACATTCCGGAAATATTCGGGCCGCAATCTCGAAATGGATGGTTCTGTATACGCTGATGTTTACCTGTGGTCTCTACACCTTTGCGGGAGCGTGGGCGTTCAACGTGGGGATACCCGCGAAGAGTGGCGTGAGCGGGGGAATCCTGGCCGTCGCTCCCGGCAAGATGGGCATTGGCGTTTAGTCTCCGCTCGTCGACTCCCACGGCAACAGTGTTCGTGGTATCGAGGTCTTCAAGGATCTGGCTGGACTGCTCGAGCTGCACATTTTCGATCGCAACGATCAGCCGATTTCAAGCGCTGGTTGGGAATTGTGAGCCACAATGTCTGAACGAGCGGTAAATCCTCTAGCCTAGCCCCGGTGCGCGGGATACGGCGCCGTTTTTCGAGAATCAGAATCGGGGGATACACTCCGCGGATGAATGTGATCGCGCGAATCTTGTTGGCATCGGCGTTGATGGCGCCTTCCGTGTTCGCGCAGGGTGCCGGTAACGATGAACGCGAGAAGTACCAGGTTCGTGCCGAAACCGGGATCATGCTGCCGATGCGCGATGGCGTTCGGCTGGCGACGGACCTCTATTTTCCACAAGGCGCCACCGGGAAACTGCCGGCCGTACTGTGGCGCACGGTCTACAGCAGGCATAACGCATTCGCGAACGAACCCCTGATGGGCAAGCTGGTCAGCCACGGCTACGTCGTGGTCATCCAGGATACGCGCGGGCGCGGTGATTCGGAGGGCCGTTTCGTGCCCACCGTCGGTGATCGAAACGATGGCCACGATACCGTCAGCTGGCTCACCAGCCAGCCGTGGTCGAACCAGAAACTGGGGACGGCAGGCTGCTCAGCGCTGGGAGAAGCGCAGTTGTTGCTGGCCGCTACCCGGCACCCGCACCATCTGGCCGCGATACCCGAGACACCGGCCTCCGGCTATCACATCCGCGGCCGGCCCTGGGCATCCTTCGATGGCGGCGCCTTTGAACTGGCGCAAACCGCGGGTTGGTTCTCGGGTGATCCGTCCAAGGTGGATTACTGGACCCTTCCCATCATTGCCATCTTGAAAAAAGCTGGCATTGGTTCCACTGAATACGAAAATTTCGCCTCCAGTAACCCGGAAGGAAGTTACTACCTGAATTTGGAATGGGTTCGCCCCGGCGATCGACTGGATGTGCCAGCGCTGTTTTTTGATTCCTGGTATGACTACGGCGCGGCAGAAACCCTGGAGCTGTTCAACGTGCTGCAAAAGGAATCGCTCAGCGCCCGGGCCAGAGATAACCAGTTCGTCATCGTTTCGCCCGGCACCCACTGCGGTTACCGAAATACCGAGAAGATAACCCCGATCGGAGAGCGCGATCTCGGTGATTCCCGGATGGATGTGTTCGATCTGCAACTGCGCTGGTTCAATTACTGGCTCAAAGGCATCGACAACGGAGTGACCCGCAGGCCCAAGATCCAGTACTACCTGATGGGCAAGAACCAGTGGCAAAGCGCCGAGGCGTGGCCGATTCCGGGCACCCGCTTCGCGAAGCTGTACCTCGGCAGCGACGGCAAGGCCAACAGCCGGCTGGGAGACGGGACGCTGTCGTTTGCGCCTCCGGCTGGTACGGCCAGCGATACCTTCGCATACGATCCGGCTGCTCCGGTGCCTTCACTGGGCGGGCATTCGTGCTGCACGGGCACGGGCACGGAGGCCGGGTCATACGACCAGTCGGAGATCGAAATGCGACCCGACGTGTTGGTGTACACGACGGCTGCGCTGAAAGAGGGGCTGGAAGTCACGGGACCCCTGGAAGTGGTCTTGAGCGTATCGTCTTCCGCAGTCGATACCGATTTCACCGCCAAGCTGGTCGATGTCTATCCGGACGGACGCGCGTTCAATGTGCAGGAAGGCGCGCTGCGCATGCGCTATCGGGACGGGTTTGGGCGAGATCTGCGCATGAATCCAGGCGAAATCTACCAGGCCCACTTGAGCCTGCACGTCACCAGTAACTACTTCGGTCCAGGGCATCGCATCCGCCTGGAGGTCTCCAGCGCGAATTTTCCCCGTTGGGACCGCAACCTGAACACGGGGGGCAAGAACTTCGACGAATCCAGCTGGGTGGTGGCCAATAACACGGTCCATCACTCGGCGAAAAACCCGTCATACATCGTGCTGCCGGTCGTGGAATGAAGGGCTGTAACGGAGCCCATTGATGCCGTTCTCGGCACAGCGTCGTTGCATTCCCTGCATCGCATCGCTCGTTCAGGGTCTGGTCTTTGCCCAGCTGGTCGCTGCGTCGGAAGCCGCGTTGACCGTCGGCGGCCAGCGTCTCCGTGTGATCGGGGACTCGAGCGGGTTCGAGCTGAATCTCCAGCAGGCGAGTCTCGCCGATGGGCTCGATGTTGCAAGGCTGACCCTGACCCACCAGCGGGCAACCGCCCCTCCCCAGCTGACCGTGCAGTGGTCACGCCCTTCGCACGATATTGCGGGAGTTTGGACATCCGATTTCAGCGCCAGCAGAACGTCACCTCCGGACTGGCGGGAAGTGGGCAAACTTCTTCACTCCATGCTGACCCAGCAAGCCGCCGTGCTGACACTGTTTGGCAGTGACGATTCCAACCGGATTACGGTGGCTGTATCCGATGCGATCAATCCAGTTACCATGGACGCGCGGATTCGGGAAGAGGACGCACGGATCCATCTTTCAATAGACCTGTTTAGTGAACGTCACCAGAAAGTGAAAGAGATCAGCGTCGAGATTCGATTTGATCAGCGGGACATTCCATTCGACTCGGCCCTGAAGGGCGTTTCCGGATGGTGGGCCGGCATGCCGGGCCATGAGCCGGCTCCCGTTCCAGAATTGGCCAGGCAACCCATGTACTCGACCTGGTACAGCTACCACCAGAACATCGAACCAGAGAGCATGCTGGCCGAGGTGAAGGCAGCCAAACGGTTGGGTTTCCAGGCGATCATCGTCGATGACGGGTGGCAAACACTGGACAGCAGCAGGGGCTACGCCCATACGGGCGACTGGAAGCCCGAGCGCCTGAGCCGGATCGAGGACTTTGTAAACGCCGTGCACGCCGAGGGCATGGCTGCAATCCTCTGGTAGGCAGTGCATTTCGACATGATAATGTGTCATTACGAAAAACCAGTGGAAATAGCCGCTTTTCAGCTGTTGAATGTGCTGTTCTCGGTGCCACAGGTATCAGTAAGGCTGGCAGATATTCCCGCAGATCATTTCGCCATGATCCGCTTCTATATCGACTGCTGGCGAAAGAACCGCGATGTACTGTTGGACGGTGATTTCCAGGTTTACGCACCGCTGCTGAATTACCCCCTGGTCAGCGCTCGGAGCGCCGAGAAAGGAATCGTCGCACTCTATCACGACCAGGTGATCGACCTGTCTGCGGCGGACCGGTCCCGACGGCAAATCGATGTCATCAACGCCAAGAACTCGCGCCGGATCGTCCTCGATGTTCCGGAGCGCATGGGCGCCTACCAGGTCGTCATCCGGGACTGCAGGGGTGTGGAGACTTCGCGCCGGGCGGTTGACTTGAAGCCGGGCCTCGTTTCGTTCGAGACTCTTGTATCCGGCTTGCTTTCGCTGAGCCGGCTGTAAACCCGCTGCTCGATTCAATGAGGCTGCAGAAATTCTTGTCAGTTCTTCACGATGATTTCCAGATCATCCCTTCCAACGCCCACGATGCGCAGTGATTTCCACTTGGCGGGAAGGGTGGACGGTATTTGCGCAATGCCGTCGTCCCGGATGCGCAGGCCGCCGAACCCGGCAAGTACCGCCTGCAGCATGCCACCCGCGCCGGTGGCAAAGTAGGGATTGGCGCCGCCCGCGGTTTCGGCGATGACGCCAAATGGCGGCACCTGAATGGGTTTGTAACTGGCGGCGAAGGCCTTCGCCGATTTCTTCGTCTCACCGAGTTGATTGTAAAGAATGGACAGGATCGCATTTCCCATGGCCGGTCCCAGCGGCGACATGCGTGGCGCGTAGTATTCCAGGTCCCGTTTGACCTGCGCCGATTCCACGATGAATTCGATGGGATAGGACAAGAGGTTCACGTCGGCTTGTTTGATGGACGCGCCGTCGTAACTGCGGTTCTCCTTCGTGGTGCCATCTGGAAATTTCAGGATGGGAACGTTTTCGGCCACGTAGTTCCAGTCTGGATCGGGTTCATGTCCGAGGGTTTTTGCGGCGCGGGTCGCGTAATGCAACGCAGTGATCGCCATGCCATTGGTGAACGCGTTGTCGTCGACGTTTTCCTGCCATTCGTTGGCGCCGATTACATTGTCGATCGTGAATGCACCCGGACCTTTGCGCTCTACTCTGCTGGCCCAGAAATCGGCCGCCGCCTCGATGACCGGCCAGCCGCGATTCTGCAACCAATCGGTATCGCCAGTCACCTGGAAATACTTCCAATGGGCCCACGCGATACACGCGGTAATGTGCTGCTGAAATGGCCCCGTCAAAGCCCACACCGGTGTGGCTTCCGAGCCGTCAGCGGCGGATTCCCAGGGAAACATGGCGCCCCCGAAGCCGTGAGCGAAGGCGTTCTGCTTCGCGGCATCCAGCCTGGCAAACCGGTATTCGAGCGAGGATCGGGCGATCTCGGGCTGTAACATCAGCAGCGGTGGATACATCCACAATTCCGTATCCCAGAACACGTGGCCGTTGTAGCCCAGTCCGGAAAGCCCCATCGGCGAAAGGCTCAGTGCCGTTCCTGCCCGCGCAAAGGAATACAGATGGTAGAGCGCAAAGCGGATATCCCGCTCTGCATCGATGTCGCCTTCGACAAAGATGTTTCCCGTATCCCATAGCTCTTGCCACGCGTCGCGGTGACGCCGCATCAGGCGCTCCGGCCCCTCCAGCGCCGCAAAAACCGTCAGGCGTTCGGCTTCGTTTTGCGGATCGCTGCATTGTTCACTGGCGCAAGTGGTCGCCACCAGGCTGAAGCGGAATTCGTCACCCGGTGCCAGCTTCTTCCTGAACTTCACCAAGTGCATGTTGTAATCCCAATCTTCATGAATGAGATCGGGCCACTGATCGCGTGGTTGCGGGAACACGAAGCTCGATGTTGCAGCAATGGTCAATCTTCCGGATGGACTCTCGCCCACGGACGTCATGAGCGGTACCAGCGCATGCGGTCGGTCGACCTGCGCGAAGTAGTTGCGCACGTTCCTGAGGTGGTCTGGCGCTTCGATGACCGACATCGGCGTGATTTCTGCCGGCTCAGGGCCGTTGGTAACCGTGATGTTGATCAGCGCCGTAAAGGGCAACTGGCGCAAAGCCGCCATCTCATGGCGGACTGAAACCTTCGCGGCGGTAAACGTGGTAATGAGCTTCGCTTCCCGCATGTCGAGGGTTTGGCGGTAATTCGAAACATCTTTCCAGCGGATGGGATCGCCGTCGATGTCGAGTTTCATGCTCGCGTGGTTGAAGCCCTTCAGGACATTGCTCACCCGTCCACGCTGGTAGTTGTCGTAGACGCCATTGATCACGACTTCCTTTGCATGCATCGGTTCTGCAGCAGAAACGATGCCGATCATGCCGTTGGCGACCGTGACTCCGTAGTAGTTGTGAGGATCAATATCCATTGCGACCACTTCCCAGCTGGATTGAGCAGCAACGTTTTCACCGGGCAGCGCTAGCAGCGCTGTCAACACGGCAGCAACCCAGGTCGGGAATGAGGGGTTCACGCCAGATTTCCTGTTTGCCATGGTTCGATTCCGTCTTCCAGTGCGATGTAAATCACATGATAGTCCAGTCCCTGGCCCGCTGTCGTCGACATGGGCTTCGGCCAGGGGAACCGTTGCGGCTCGAGGAGGTGTGGCGCGTCGTCATGCGCCTGGCGGGTGTTTCTCGATCGACGACGAGGAGGCGGAGATCTGCCCTGGTGAATCAGTCGCGGGTCCAGCGAACACGCACGAGGTTCTGCTTATCGCTTGTCGTCGGCGGGCGCTCGAGGAGACCATCGTAGGCGTTTTTTAGAGCCTGGCCGAACGCTTCGGCTAGTTTGGAATCCGTGACGGTTACGCCGAAGCCGCCATCTTCGTCAGTGATGTTCATGATGCGCTTTAGCGGATGCTCGGTGCGCTCGCGTTTTTCGATGTTTCGGATCAACTGGATCAACTCGTCTCGGTGTAGTTCTGCGAACTCGCCTGACGCGTGGAGTACGCCAGCGGGATCGTCGTCTTCGATCCGCTTGCACGCCGGGCAGACGTGTTCGGTGGCGTCTGCAGGTGCCTCATGCCAGGTCCAACGGCCATTGCGGTAGTTCGCCGTGCAGTGCGGACACGCCGCGAACTCCGCAATCTTGCCCGGCAACTCCTCGCGGATCCGACCGGCGGGGCGAGGCGTACGGGCCGCAGAGTGGGTGGTCGATCGCTTTCGCCTCATGCCACCGAGCATAGTGCAAACGACGGGCCGTCGCGCGCAGCTCCGGTTTGGGTCGACCGACCGTCGCCAGGGCTCTCGCCTAGCATCGAGGTAGCCGTAGATGCCAACGCGCGGGGGCGGAATGCAGATTGATCGGGAGTTGTCGCGAAGCTTTGCTTCGCCTTACGCAGCGGCGGTAGGCGAGCGAAACTACCGAAGCCCCAAGGAAGCCAAATGGCCGACAGGAGGGGCGCCGGATGGTCGTCGAGCGGCCGGTCCCGACCAGGCCCCGCACGAAGATGTGCTGTCCCGGGGCGTTGGTCTCCAGCCCAAACTGCAGCGCTTCGATGGCGGCATCTAGGCCCACGATGCCCTCGCGTGCCTCGATTTCGGCAGTCGTCTCGAAGCGAAAGCTCTCGGGGTCGCAAATCCAGCGCAGCCCTGCGGGATCCAGGGGCCGATGGTTGAAGCGGGTCGTCATCTGCCGATCTCCTCGCGTGCGGGCGCTTTCGAAACAGCAGACCCGCCACCGCAATGCGGGGCCGCAAGACAGCGCCAGCCATCACCGCTCCCGTTCGCGCCCACAGCGACCGGCGCGGACTCTCGCTTCCCCCGAGCTTCGATCCGCCAAAGCGAGTGTTCCTCGGCTATCGTCAACCGTCTTGAGCCCTTCTCCCGACTCCGACACCCCCGGGCCCACGTCTCCGAGCGGCGGTTCTCCCAGCGAAGCCGTGCCGCCGGTCAGCCCGAAGCGCGAAGCGTCGCCGACGAACCGGCCGCGCAGCCGCCTCACGCCACCAGGCTGGAACTTCTGGTACGTGATGCTAGGCGTCTGGATGCTCTTCCTGCTCGGGCAGTTCTGGTACGAGAGCACCCAGGTGGCGCCGATCCCCTACAGCCGCTTCCTCCAGTACCAGCGGGAGGGGCGCGTGAGCGATCTCGCGATCGGCAGCGACCAGATCACGGGTCGAATCGTCAAGCCCGAGGAAGGCCAGCCCGAGCGCTTTCGCACCGTGCGTGTCGACCCCGAGCTGGCTGAGCGGCTGGCGGAAGGCGATCTCGAATTCTCCGGTACCGTGGAGAACACGTGGCTCAGTCGGGCGCTTGCGTGGATCCTGCCCATCTCGCTCATCCTCGTGATCTGGATGTTCCTGCAGCGGCGCCTCGGCCAGGCCGGTGGGCTCGGCGGCGGCCTCATGTCCGTGGGCAAGAGCAAGGCCAAGATCTATGCCGAGGAGGAAGTCAAGGTCAGCTTCGAGGACGTGGCCGGCGTCGACGAGGCGAAGGAGGAGTTGAAGGAGATCATCGGCTTCCTGCGCGACCCGGAGCGCTACGGGCGGCTCGGAGCGCGCCTGCCCAAGGGGATCCTGCTGGTGGGACCGCCGGGCACCGGCAAGACGCTGTTGGCCCGGGCAGTCGCCGGGGAGGCGGGCGTTCCATTCTTCTCCATCAGCGGCAGCGAGTTCGTGGAGATGTTCGTGGGCGTCGGCGCGGCCCGCGTACGCGACCTATTCGAGCAGGCGCGCGGGCGGGCGCCGTGCATCATCTTCATCGACGAGCTCGATGCGATGGGCCGCGCCCGCGGCATTGGCCCGATGGCCGGCGGCCATGACGAGAAGGAGCAGACCCTCAACCAGCTCCTCTCGGAACTCGACGGCTTCGATCCCAGCCAAGGCGTGGTACTGCTGGCGGCCACGAACCGGCCCGAGATCCTGGACGCGGCCCTGCTGCGCGCCGGGCGCTTCGATCGTCAAATCCTCGTCGATCGGCCCGACAAGCAGGCGCGGGTGGAGATCCTGCAGGTGCACCTGCGAAAGCTGAACCTCGCTCCGGAGGTCAAGCCCGATCCGATCGCCGCGCTCACACCCGGCTTCACGGGCGCAGACCTTGCCAACCTGGTCAACGAGGCGGCCATCCTGGCCACGCGGCACGACGCCACCCACGTCAGCATGGACGACTTCAACCTCGCGATCGAACGCATCGTGGCTGGCCTCGAGAAGAAAAACCGCTTGCTCAACGAGCACGAGCGCAAGGTCACGGCATTCCACGAAATGGGCCACGCCTTGGTGGCCCGCGCAATTCCGGGCAGCGATCCGGTGCACAAGGTGTCGATCATTCCGCGCGGAATCGGCGCACTTGGATACACCATTCAGCGTCCCACCGAGGATCGCTTCCTGATGTCGAGCGGAGAGCTGAAAGACAAGATGACCGTGCTCCTGGGTGGGCGCGCGGCTGAATCCATCGTCTTCGGCGAGATCTCCACCGGCGCTGCGGACGATCTCGCCAAGGCCACCAACATCGCCCGCAGCATGGTCACGCGCTACGGGATGGACGACAAGCTGGGCATGGTGTCACTCGAAAGCGAGCGCTCGACATTCCTTCAGATGCCCGGCGAGTACCTCGCCACGCGGCGCGACTTCTCCGAGCAGACCGCTCGCGAGGTGGATTGCGCCGTGCGCGACCTCATCACCCAGGCCTTCGACCGCGCCGTCGGCATCCTGGAAGCCCACCGCGACGCGCTCGCCGAGAGCGCGGCGCGGCTGCTCGAGAAAGAGACGCTCAGCGGCGACGAGCTGCCGATGCTGATCGGCGAGCCGACGCCTCAGTAAG
>Ga0326597_10012271_pt1 | contig 11297 bp, 7 predicted proteins | sample RVTome_12_FD_203789 | JGI IMG/M metagenome (GOLD analysis project Ga0326597, IMG submission 203789) | Soil microbial communities from uranium-contaminated site in the Upper Colorado River Basin, Wyoming, United States - RVT100D185 | ecosystem: Environmental > Terrestrial > Soil > Contaminated >... | reverse complement strand
CTTCAGGATCGTGTCGAGGATACCGCCCGCCTCGCCCGCGGCGATCATGTTGGTGTAGAGGTCGTCGTAGGCTTTCGGGTGCTTGCGCATTGCGTCGGCGAGGCTCGCGCCGCCCTCGACGTCCATGCGGGTTTGCTGCAGGACCTTGGCGAAGGTCTTGTTCTCCTGCTGGCTGCCCAGGATCTCCAGGCACTGCACGAGCGGCAGGCCGGCGTCGATCATGACCGAGAACTGGCGCGTGAAGATCGCGAGATCCTTGGACGGGACGCCTCCGCCGAACTTCGGCAGGGCGAGCTCGCGGCCCTTCTCCTTCACCGACGAGACCAGGATCTGGTCGCGCCGGAGCAGCTGCATCACGGCTTCCTTGTTGTCGGCGACCCTTTCGCCGGAAACCACTTTGCCGTCGCGGGTCTTGCCCTTCCAGACGTAAGCAGGCACCTTGTCCTCCCGGAACTAGCGGCCCGCCGGCCGCATCGGCTGACGGCTGGCCTGCGGAGTGGCGAGGCCGGCGCCGCGGTTGATCATGTCCTGCAGCTCCTCGGGCATCGAGCTGATGCCGAGAGCGGTCTGTAGCGAGATCTGCTTGGAGAAGTAGAGCGTCGCCAGGGACTGGTTGAACGTCTGCATCCCGTACTTCTCCTGGCCGGTCTGCATCGAGGAGTAGATCTGGTGGATCTTGTCCTCCCGGATCAGGTTCCGGATGGCGGGGTTCGGAACCAGGATCTCCATCGCGAGCGCGCGCCCGCTGCCGCTCGCGCGCGGGAGCAGGCTCTGGCACATGATCCCCTCCAGCACCAGCGACAGCTGGGCCCGCACCTGCGACTGCTGGTGCGCCGGAAACACGTCCACGATGCGGTTGATGGTCTGGGCGGCTGAGTTCGTGTGCAGCGTCGCGAAGGTCAAGTGGCCGGTCTCGGCGATGCGCAGCGCGGACTCGATCGTCTCGAGGTCGCGCATCTCGCCGATCAGCACCACGTCGGGGTCCTCGCGCAGCGCGGCGCGCAGCGAGTTCGCGAACGAGTGGGTGTCGGCATGCACCTCGCGTTGGTTGACGACGCACTTCTTGTGCTGGTGCAGGTACTCGATCGGGTCCTCGACCGTGAGCATGTGCTCGTGGCGCTCGGAGTTGATCTTGTCGAGCATCGCCGCGAGCGTCGTGGACTTGCCCGAGCCGGTGGGCCCCGTCACCAGCACCAGCCCGCGCGGCTTGTCGCAGATGCTGGCGATCACCGGCGGAAGCCCCAGCTCCTTGAAGCCGCGGATCTCGTAGGGGATGGTGCGGTAGACCGCCGCCACTGCGCCGCGCTGCATGAAGACGTTGGCTCGGAAGCGCGCGAGACCCTTGATGCCGAAGCTGAAGTCGAGCTCGAGGCTCTCCTCGAAGCGATGCTTCTGTGCGTCGGTCAGCACGCTGTAGGCGAGCTGCTTCGTCTCGACCGCGGTCAGCGACGGCAGGTCGAGCGGCCGCAGCTTGCCGTCGATGCGCACCTGGGGCGCCGAGTTGGTGGTGACGTGGAGGTCGGTTCCACTCATCTCGGTCATCGTCTTGAGCAGCTGGTGAAGGCTGACGGCCACGCCCTACCCCCTTGTCACGATACTCCGAAAGACTTTCCGCTCGCGGGCCCGGCTAGAGCACGGTCTCGCGCAGGACCTCTTCGACGGTGGTCACGCCGTTCTTGATCTTCTCGAGACCGGAGAGGCGCAGCGTGAGCATGCCTTCTTCGAGCGCCTTGCGCTTGATCTCGACCGCGGTCGCCCCGACCATGATCAGGTCGCGGATGCCCTCGGTGATCTCCATGACCTCGTAGAGGCCGACGCGGCCCTTGTACCCGGTGCCGTTGCAGTTGCCGCAGCCTTTGCCCTTGTACACCTGGAACGTGCCGATCACGTCGGGCCCGAAGCCGATGTCCACGAGCGTCTTGGTCGGCACCTCGGCGGTCACGTCGACCTTGCACTTGGCGCAGACCCGGCGCACCAGCCGCTGCGCCTGGATCAGGTTGACGGCGGTGCCCACCAGGAAGGGCTCGATGCCCATGTTCACCATGCGCGAGATCGTCGAGGGCGCGTCGTTGGTGTGGAGCGTCGAGAGCACCAGGTGGCCGGTGAGCGCGGCCTTCACCGCGATCTCGGCCGTTTCGTAGTCGCGGATCTCGCCGACCAGGATGATGTTCGGGTCCTGGCGCAGGAACGAGCGCAGCACCGCCGCGAAGTTGAGCCCGATGTTGTCGCGGATCTGGACCTGGTTGATGCCCGGCAGATTGAACTCGACCGGGTCCTCGGCGGTCATGATGTTGGTGTCGGGCTTGTTGAGCGAGGCGATCGCGGAGTAGAGCGTGTTCGTCTTGCCCGAGCCGGTGGGACCCGTGACCAGCACGATCCCGTAAGGCTTCGCGATCGCGTTCTTGAAGCGCTCGAGCGAGTGCGGCTCGAAGCCGAGCTTGGTCATGTCCAGCATCAGCTTCGACTTGTCGAGCAGCCGCATCACGATCTTCTCGCCCCACAGCGTGGGCAGGCACGAGACGCGGAAGTCGAGGTCGCGGCTCCTGTCCTCGACCTTCATCTTGATCTTGATGCGGCCGTCCTGCGGCAGGCGCTTCTCGGCGATGTCGAGCTTGGCCATGATCTTGACCCGCGACGTCAGCGGGTCCTTCAGCTTCATGGGCAGCGCCATCACGTTGTACAGGATGCCGTCGATGCGGAAGCGGACGCGGAACTCCTTCTCGTAGGGCTCGATGTGGATGTCCGAGGCGCCGCGCTTGAGCGAGTCGACCAGCAGCACGTTCGTGAGCTTGATCACGGGCGCCGCGTCCGCCGACTTGCTCATGGTGGCAAGGTCGATCTCTTCGTCGTCGCTCTTGACCGTCTCGACGTCGGCGTCGGCCTCGCCCATCGAGTCGAGGTCGATCTCCGACAAGCCCCCGATCGAGGCCATGTCGTCGACGCTCAGGCCGGGACCATCCAGCGCGTCCTTGATGCTCCCGCCGCCGGACATGCCGTAGCCGCCACCCGCGGGGGCGGTGTCGCGCCGCAGCTCGAGCGAGCGAGTCGAGCCGTAGTAGCGCTCGATCGCGTCCTCGATCGCACCCTCGGAAGCCACCACCGGCTCCACGTTGTAGCCCGTCATGAACTTGATGTCGTCCATGGCGAACACGTTCGTCGGGTCGGCCATGGCGATCGTCAGGACTGCGCCGGAGCGCGAGAGCGGAAGCACCTGATACTTCCGCGCGGTCTCGGCCGGGATGATCTTGATGATCGTGGGATCCACCTCGAAGTGATCGAGGTTGATCGACGGGACGCCGTACTGGCGCGACAGCAGGCTCGTGATCTCTTCGTCCTTCACGAAGCCGAGGGAAACGAAGGCCTTGCCGAGCTTGCCGCCTCCCATTTTCTGGTGATTGAGCGCTTCCTGGAGCTGCTGCGGAGTCACCATGTTCTCCTTCAGCAGCAACTCTCCGAGTTTGACTGGCATCCCTCGCTCAGCTCAAAAAAGCACGTACCTACCGATATTTAGTCACCAGATGCTAACGGGTAAGTCGATATGTGTCAAGGCGTTTGTCGCAGTCTCGCGCTGTCCAGAACCCGGTCACAGTACGTCCCGGCCGGGGAGAATAGCACGGCGCGTGCCCGCTCCGGGGGATGCTCCGGGGGGTTAGGGGGGCCGGGATGGCCCCCCTCAAGCCCAGTCCAGGCCGCGTTGCTGTGGTCCGTTGTTCGTTGTTGGTTCCGGCTTACTGTTCCTTCCGTTGTCCGTAATCCGTCCCACAGTCCGATAGTGAGACATCGCCGCGAGGCGATCTGCTAGCATCGCCGCGGATGACTACGGCAGCTGCGAAGCCCGTGCGCTTCCACGCGCCCTTTTACGACGAGCGGGAGCTCGCATCCGTCCGCGCCGCTCTCGAGACGCACTCGGCGGGCGACGGGCCCATCGGGCGAAAGGTCGAGGGGCGCCTCAGCCAGATGCTGGGAGCGCACCGCGTGCTCCTGACCACCTCGTGCACCCACGCCCTCGAGCTCGCCCTGCTGGCGCTCGGGATCGGCCCTGGCCAGGAGGTGATCTGCCCGTCCTTCACCTTCGTCTCGAGCGCGAATTCCGCACTGCGGGTCGGGGCGCGCCCCGTGTTCGCCGACATCGACGAGCGCACGCTCGGGCTCGACCCCGAAGACGTCGAGCGGCGGCTGAGCCCGCGCACGGCAGCGCTCGTGCCGGTGCACTACGCTGGGGTCGCCCCGGACATGCAGGCGCTCCTCGAGATCGCGCGTCGCCGCGGCCTGCGCGTGGTCGAGGATGCCGCGCAGGGACTCTGCGCGAGCTATCGCGGCCGGCCGCTCGGCATGCTCGGCGACGCCGGCTGCTTCAGCTTTCACGAGACGAAGAACCTGAGCTGCGGCGAAGGCGGAGCGCTCGCGATCTCGGACCCCGAGCTCGCGCAGCGCGCGGAGATCGCACGCGAGAAGGGAACCAACCGCGCGGCCTTCTTCCGGGGCGAGGTGGACAAGTACACGTGGGTGGCGGAAGGGTCGAGCTACGTGCTCTCCGACGTTCTCGCGGCGATCCTCGACGCGCAGCTCGACAAGCTCGCGGAGATCCAGGGCCGGCGCGCCGCGATCGTGGCGCGCTACCGCGCGGGCCTCGCGGAATGGGCGCGCCAGCACGGCGTACGGTTGCCGGCCGAGCTCCCCGAGCGCGAGCCGAACCATCACATCTTCTACCTGATCTATCCCGACGGCGCGGCCCGCGACCGGGCCATGGCGACGCTGCGCGCCCACGGCGTGATGGCGACCTTCCACTACGTGCCGCTGCACTCGGCGCCGCACGGCCAGAGCCTCGGCCCGCAGCCGCAGCTCCCGGTGACGGATCGCGTGGCGCAGAGCCTGCTGCGCCTGCCGCTGCATCCACGCCTCGCGGACGACGACGTGCTCCGGGTGGTCGACGCGGTACGCCAGGCGGGGGCTTGAGGTGGTCGAGGCTCCACACCTGAGCCTGGTGCTCGCCTGCTACAACGAGGCCCAGCACCTCGAGCACAGCTTCGCCGAGATCAAGGACACGCTCGAGCAGGCACGCTTCCCGTTCGAGATCGTGTTCGTGGACGACGTGAGCCGCGATCGGACGCGCGAGATCCTCGCGAAGATCACCGCCGCGTACCCGCAGCTGTCGCTGCGCACCATCCTCCACGAGCAGAACCGGGGCCGCGGCGCAACCGTGACGGACGGCTTCCGTGCGGCGCGTGGCCCGGTCACGGGCTACATCGACGTCGACCTCGAGGTGCACAGCCGCTACATCCCGTCGCTGGTGCGGGCGATCGAGAACGGCGCCGAGGTGGCGACGCTCCGGCGCGTCTACGCGTTCCAGGTGCGCTCGCTCGACCGCTACTTCATGAGCCGCGGCTACTCGTTCCTGGTGCGCCACCTGCTCGGCGTGACGATCGCCGACACCGAGACCGGCTACAAGTTCTTCCGCCGCGAGACGGTCTTGCCGCTGCTCGACGAGATCGAGGACCCCGGCTGGTTCTGGGACACCGAGTTCATGGTTCGCGCCGCGCGCCGCGGCCTGCGCATGGTCGAGATCCCGGGCGCCTACATCCGGCGCACGGACAAGACCTCGACGGTGAGCGGCTTGCGCGACTCGCTCCGCTACTTCCGGAAGCTCGTCCACTTCCGCAGCCAGCTGCGGCGGGCAGGCCGGTGAAGGCGCTCGCCGAGATCGGCTGGGCGCGCGCGCTGCGCTTCGGCTTCTTCACGGCGGCCATGCTCCCCTACCGGCTGCTGCTCGTGCCGCAGCTGCGCGCCCCCTGGCTGCGTCTGCTCGGCGCCCGCATCGGACGCGGCACGATCGTCCACGACGTGCGCTTCTTCAACCTCTATAGGCGCGGCCTGGCCGGCCTCGAGATCGCGGACGAGTGCTTCCTCGGCGACGAGTGCCTGCTCGACCTGGCCGAGGGCATAAGCCTCGAGCGCCAGACGACGCTCGCCGAGCGGGTCCTGGTGCTGACTCACATGAACGTGGGCTACCAGGACCACCCGCTGCAGGCGCATTTCCCCGCGCAGGCGGCTCCCGTCGTGGTCGGGCAGGGCTCGTTCATAGGCGCGAACGCGACGCTCTTGCCCGGGATCCGCATCGGAGCCCGGTCGTTCGTGGCGGCCGGCAGCGTGGTGACGGCCGACGTCCCGCCCGGGACGCTCGTGGCGGGCGTCCCCGCGCGCGCCGTGCGACAGCTCGGCTGAGGCGGCGTGGGCGAGCGTTCACGCTCGGCGGCCGTCGCCTCGCTCGTGGCCCTGGTCGCGTTCCTGCCCTTCCTGCGCGGCGCCCTGTCGGGCGCGAGCCTCTACTTTCGCGACCTGTCGGTCCACTTCTTCCCGCTGCGCCGCATGGCGCTCGAGGCGCTGCGGCACGGGGAGCTGGTGCTTTGGAACCCCTACGTCCACGAGGGCGTCCCGCTGCCCTTGCCCGCGCTCGGCTATCCGCTCGACCTCCTGGCGATCCTCGCCCCGAACGAGGCCTTCCTGTCACTGCTGCTCGCGCTGCACGTGCCGCTCGGCGCCTTATTCTTCGTCTTGCTGGCCAGAGGATTGGGGCTGCGGCTCGAAGCGGCCTGCGGCGGCGCGCTCGTCTACGCGCTGGGCGGCTTCTACCTCTCGACCGTCAATCTCTTCGTCTACGTCGAGGCCGCGGCGTGGGCTCCGCTGGTGGTGCTCGGCTGCGTTCGCCTGCTCGCCGGCGGCGGCCGGCGCGCGCTCGCCGGTACGGCGCTCGCCGTGGCCGTGGCGCTTTCCACCACCGGCGTCGAGATCGTCGCGCAGGCGATTGCCGCGGGGATCCTGCTCGGGCTGAGGCAAGAGCGGCCGCTCCGCGCGGCCGGGGCACAGCTCGCGGCGCTCGTGCTCGGCGCCGCGATCGCCGCGCCCGTGCTGGCCCTCGTCGCGAGCCAGCTGGAAGGCAGCGCGCGCGGCCGGGGATTCCCGACCGAGGTGGTCCTGGCGCACTCCGTCCACCCGTTCGCACTCGTCCAGACCGTCGTGGGAAGCCTCTTCGGCAACCCCGCGAACATCGCGAACGAGTGGTGGGGCCAGAACTTCTTCCCGCGCGGCTTCCCGTACGTGCTGAGCCTGTACCTGGGCGCTTCGGTGCTGGCCCTCGCCTTCACGGGCATGGCTGCGCGCCGCGCCCCGGCCGGGCGGCTCATAGCACTCCTGGCCATAGGCCTCGTGCTTGCGCTCGGACGTTGGGGGGGGCTCACGCCACTCGTCGAGGCCGCCGCGGCGCTGCGCGTGCTGCGTTTTCCGGTGAAGGCCTTCTTCGCCGTGCACCTGGCGCTGGCGCTGCTCGCGGCCCTCGGGCTCCAGGCACTGGCCGACGGCCACAAGCGCCGAACGCTCGCGCTCGCGGCCTTTGCCCTCGGGGCGCTCCTCGTCGCGGCTCCGCTGCTTCCCAGCCTCCTGCCGGCCCCGCTCGGGTCATTCGCGGCCGCGTTCTTCCCGCCCGACTTCGCGCCCGAGGCGCGCCGCGCGCTCCTCGACCGCGTCCTGTGGGACGCCGCGACCGGAGGTGCCGTGGCGCTCGTCGTGGCGCTCGTGGCCCTGCTCGCGAGCCACGGACAGCTCTCCGGCCCGCGTCCAGCCTGGCTGGTGGTGACCCTCGTTGCCGGCGACCTGCTGCGGACCGGCGCTGGGCTCAATCCGATGGTCTCGAGCGCTTTCTACGCACCGTCGGCCGAGCTCGCGGACGAGTTGCCGCGGCTTCGCGAGGGTCGTGTCTACACGTGTCCGTTCGAGACGAGCCCGGCGTACCACGCGAGTCGCGTGGCCCGCGGACGGGATCACGAGCTGTGGAGCTTCGGCGTGATGCTCGAGACGCTGAGCCCTGCGTTCAACGTCCCCTTGCGCGTCCCGACGGCGCTCAGCCCAGACCTGACGATGCTGGTGCCGACCGAGCGCATCCTGGCGCCGGAGGATGGCGCCTGCACGTCCCTGGCGCCGCTTTTGCCGCGCTTGCGGGAGGCGGGCGTTTCGACCTTGCTCTCGCTCGACCCGCTCGATCACCCGGACCTCACGCCGCTCTTCGTGCTCGCTCCGGTACGGGTGCAGCCCGCCGCCGTCCACGCTTACGCGCTCCGCGACCCACTGCCGAGAGTCGCCCTCGCGGGACCCGGCCGGATCCGCGAGCTCCGCGCCGGCGCGAACCGGCTCGGACTCGTCACCGAGGCCGAGGGTGAGGCGACACTCGTGGTTCGCGACGCCTGGGCCCCGGGCTGGAGCGCGCGCGTGGACAAAGCACCCGTCGCCATGCCGCGCGGGCGCCACCGCCGGCTCGCCGTGCCCGCGGGCAGCCACCGCGTGGTGATGGCCTACGCTCCCCGCTTTCTCGGCCCCGCGCTCGCGGCCTCGGCCCTGGCGCTCGCGGCGGTCGGATGGCTGCTGCGTCGCCGCAAGGCCTAGCGCCGGAACCCGCGACCCGCGACGAAGAGCGCCGCCGCGACGATCAGCGCCGAGCACGAGACGGCGAGACCCACGACGACCGCCCGCGGCCGATACACGAGCTCGATCACGTGGCGCCCTTCGGGGACCAAGACGGCGCGGAAGGCGACGTTGGCCCGTAGCAGCGTGGTGCGCGCGCCGTCGACGCTCGCGCGCCAGCCGGGATCGTAGGCGTCGGCGAGGACGAGCAGCGCGGGCCGCGCGCTCGTCGTCTCGAGCCGCTGCCGGTCCGCCCGGCGACCGAGCCACCGGACCGACCCCTCGAGGCCCGGGGCACCGCCGAGCGGGGCACCTTCGGCCACGATCGCTTCGACGCGCGGGTCGAAGGCCGGGTCGAGGAGCGCGCTGAAGGCGGCTTCGCCGTCGGCGACCCGGGTCCTGCCGACGAGAAAGGCTCGCGGCTGCGGGTCGGGCACGGCGAAAACGCGGATCGCGTCGCCGACGAGGCTCGGCAGCCTGCGCTCGAGCCGCAGCTCCTCGAGGCCGCGCTCGTGGAGTGCGACGACTTTGGCGACGGCACCAAGCCGGAGCAGGCGCGTGTGGACGGGCGTGCCCTCCACGCGGCGCAGGAAGAAGCTCAAGTCGTTCTGGTCGCGGGGGTAGAGGCCGCGGTTGTCGAGGTCGTAGCTCGTCTCGAGGCCGAAAAAGGTGGCCGTGGGCGGGACCAGCACCTGGCGCTGGGCCGCGAAGGCCAGCACCCGGGGATCGATGCCGGCGCGACCCGCCGCCGGCGGGTAGGGGTCTCGGCGGCCGAGCGTGCTCTCCGCTGTGCCGGGCAGCGTGTGGTAGTCCCAGACGTGCACGCGCTGTCCGCCGTCACCCCCGAGCGCGTCGATCACGGGCGGCGGCTCGGCCAAGAGCGCCGCGGGCGCCGTGGCGTTGAGATCGCGGTGTGCCGCCAAGAGGTCCGCGACGAGGATCGACGCGACGAGCCCGGTTGCGAGCCCGGCCCTCACGCGCACGCCGTAAAGCGCCAGCACCACGGCGAAGAGCAGGCCCAGGAAGGGCGACCAGCCGATCTCGGCCTGGAGCCAGCTCGTGAGGAGCGCGATTCCCCCCGATCCCAGAACGACGACGGCCGCGACGGCGTGCCGAGCGGGAGCGGCCCTCCCGAGCGCCCGCACCCCCAGCCCGGCGAGCAGAGCGACCGCGAGCGAGGCGACGAGCAACGCCTTCGACGGGTAGCGGAAGATGCGCAGCCCGGGGACGAGCTCGGCGAGCGGCCCGTAGAGCGGGCCGTGCGGGCCCATGGCGAAGGCCACCGCGAGGATCGCGACGGCGGCGAGCGCGCTCGCCCGCCCGCGCCGATTTCGATCCAGCAGGCCCAGAGCAGCCAGGCCCAGCACCGGGAGCCCCAGGTACAGAGAGAAGAACAGCGGATGCGCGGGGCGGTCGTAGAGCCGCGTCCAGCGTCCCGGCTCGAACGGAACGCGCGCAGGGTCGAGCGGCGCCACCAGGCGTGCGAGTCCGGGCGCCGGGACCGACCAGGCGGTCCGAACCTCCTCGGGCAGCGCGCGTCGGGCCGAGCGCGAGACGAGCTCGGCCGCGGGCCACCAGATCGCGCACGTGAGCGCCGCCGCGAGCGTGAGCGCTGCGACCAGGGACGCGAGCGCGGGCCTGAAGCTCACGCGAAAGCGCCGAGCCCCGGCGAGCCGCGCGGCGGCAAGAACCAGCGCGAGGACGAGCGTCATCGCGCTGAGGTCGGCGGAACCCGCCAGGATCTGCAGCGCGAGCGCCACCGCCAGCGCGAGCGTCGATCCGACCGAGGGCCGTCTCACGGCCGTGTCGACGGCGATCAGCACCCAGGGCATCCACGCGGTCCCGGCGAAGTGGTGCCATAGGTTGAGCGCAGACTGGACCGGCCCGGAGAGAACGAAGGCGAGCGCGGCGGTCCACGAGCCCGCGCGCCCGGCTCCGAGCCGCGCGGCGAGCCGCGCGCTGCCGAGGCCTGCCACGAATAGGTGCACGAGCACGAAACCGGTGTACGCCAAGCCCCAGGGCAGCGACAGCGACAGCCAGGTGACGGGATAGAGGACCTGCACGCTCGGGTCGGCGAGCAGCGGCTGACCGAAGCCGAGCCCCGGCTCCCAGAGCGGCCATGCGCCCGCGCCGAGCCCGCGCCCCAGGGCCGCGAGGCGCGGGTACCAGTCGAGGTGAAGGTCGCGCTCGAAGAACGCTTCCCCGCGCAGCAGCGCGCCCGGGTAGAGCAGCACCGCGAGCGCCAGCGTCGCGAGCGCGACGACCGGCGGGCCGGACGCGCGGGAGCTGGGCATCGGCGGGGTCATGCTAGCCGGGCGGGAGCGGCTGCGTAAAGGCGGGTCGTGGACGGCCCGGGCGCAGAAGACGAAGGGGGAAGCGCGTCGGCGACCTGGGGGGTGCTCTGCCGCCGCACCCCCCAGACCCCCTGAGGCGGTGTATGATGCGCCGTACACGAGGGCCCCAGGCGAAAACTTGGCCATCGTCGCGATCATCCCCGCGCGCTACGCCGCAACACGCCTTCCGGGGAAGCCTCTCTCGCAAATCCACGGCAGGACGATGATCGAGAGGGTGCACGAGCGAGCGAGCGCGGCGAGGCGGGTCGACCGGGTGCTGGTCGCGACCGACGACGACCGCGTCGCAGAGGCCGTGCGCGCGTTCGGCGGCGAGGCCGTGCTCACCTCGCCGCTGCACGCCACGGGCACCGACCGCCTGGCCGAAGTGGCGCGATCGATCGACGCCGAGATCGTGATCAACGTGCAGGGCGACGAGCCGATGCTCGACCCGGCCGGCATCGACGCCGTCGCCGAAGCGCTCGTCAGCGAGCCCGATCTCGAGATCGCGACACT
>Ga0326597_10012270_pt1 | contig 11297 bp, 12 predicted proteins | sample RVTome_12_FD_203789 | JGI IMG/M metagenome (GOLD analysis project Ga0326597, IMG submission 203789) | Soil microbial communities from uranium-contaminated site in the Upper Colorado River Basin, Wyoming, United States - RVT100D185 | ecosystem: Environmental > Terrestrial > Soil > Contaminated >... | reverse complement strand
CCTCTACGGCCTCACGGCCCTTGTAGTTCCCGCAGACGGGGCAGGCGTGGTGAGGGCGGCGCATGGTCTGGCACTGGGGACACTTCGTCAGGCCGACGATCTTCAGCGCGAGATGGCTGCGGCGTTTGCCCTGACGTGCTTTCGGATAGCGTTTCTTTGGCAGTGGTGGCACTTGTTATCAGTCCTTCCGTTCCGCGAGCACGCCGCGAAGGGCGGCGAGGCCGGCCCAGCGGTCATTCTCGGCGCCGCTCTCGCAGCCGCAATCGCCGAGGTTGAGGTCCTTGCCGCAGCGAGGGCAGAGGCCCCGGCAGTCGGGCCGGCAGAGAGGCTTCATCACCAGTGAGACCTCGCGATACTGCCTCACGGCCTCCGTCAGGTCAAGCACGTACTGCGGATCAAGGGTGAAGGCTTCCGGGTCGAGCGCCTCCGTCAGGTCCTCGTCCTCGGGGCCGAGAACCGCCTGAAACTCCTCCTCGAAGCTCAGCGGCACGGTCTCCTCCAGAGGGGCGAGGCAGCGGCTGCAGGTCTCCGGCTCGACGAGGCTCAGGTGAGCGCGGACCAGAACGCCGGCCGCGGTCCGCAGGAGGTCGGCCGTGCCGGTAACGTGCTCGGCAGCGCGGCCCTCGATATCGATGCTGCCGTCCACCTCGACCGTTCGGGTGGCGCCTATGCCTTCCTGGACGAGGCCGAAGACCTTGAATTGCATTTGTCTCACCGGTACAAGGATAGATTCTCTCGATTTGCCGGTCAAACTAACCGATGCCTTGTTCCGACTCCCGCGAGCGGCCTATAATCCGGTCGACAAGCCGCTCCCGGCCCTCGGCAGAGCCGCTCAGCAGAACCGCCGTCCCGATGAGGGCCCCACTTAAGATGACAAGCGCCGGCGACCTCTTAGCTCTTCAGGAGATCGACCTGAACCGCGACTCGCGGCGCGCGCTGATCGCCGACATCGACTACCGCCTCGTCGAATCCGAGGAGCTGATCGCGGCCCGCGAGCTGGTCCAGACGCGCGAGGCCGAGCTCGCGAGCTTGCAGCGTCGCCAGCGCGAGCTCGAGGCGAGCCTCACGGACATGGACGCGAAGGTCCAGCCCCTGGAGACGAAGCTCTACGGCGGCTCCGTGCGCAACCCGAAGGAGCTCAGCGCCCTCCAGCACGAGGTCGAGGCGCTGAAGGCGAAGCGCGGCGAGCTCGACGAAGAGGGCCTGCTGAACATCGACGCGGTCGAGGCGGCGCTGAAAGCGGCGGAGACGGCGCGCGCCGACCTGACCGGAGTCGAGGCGGCCTGGCAGGCGGACCAGGCGCAGTTGATCGTGCAGCGGACGCAGGCGGAGCGCGAGAGCGCCTCCCTGGACGAGGAGCGCCAGCGGCGTATCGCCGGCATGGACGCCGGCGCCCTCGGCATCTACGAGAGCCTGAGGACGCAGAAGCAGGGCAAGGCCGTGGCCGTGATCAGCCGGGGCGCCTGCCAGGGCTGCCGGATCAGCCTGCCGACCAATGTCGCGCAGCGGGCGCGCGGCGGCATGGTCCTGGTCCAGTGCCCGAGCTGCGAGCGAATCCTCGCGAACTGATGCGGGCGATCGGCTACTTCCGCGGCGCCGGCGGCGGCCGAAGCGGCGACGCCATCGCCCACCAGAACCGCGCCTTTCTCGACTACTGCGAGGCCGAGGGCTACGAGGTAGCCGCCACCTTCTCCGAGGACCCCAGCGACGGCACGACTGCCTTCAGCGAGCTCCTGAGCTACCTGAAGCGGCCGGAGAAGGGCTTCGTCATCGTCGTAGCGGAGTCGCCGGAGACGCTGGCGGCCGAGCCCGCCGCGGCGGCGACGCGCTGCCTCCAGGTCGAAGGCCTCGGCGGCAAGCTCGGCTTCGTCACGGACCGGGGCGGCGACGCGCTCGACGCCATCCTCGGCCGCTTCAGGGCGGCGGACGAGAGCGTCGGCGAGAAGGTGCGGACGGCGCTGCGCCGCAAGGCGGTGCGGGGCGAGGTCCTCGGCCGGCCGCCCTACGGCTACAAGGTCGGCGCTCGCAACCGCCTCGAAGTCGTCGAGGACGAGGCGGTGGTCGTGCGCTACATCTTCCGCCTCTATCTTCAAGAAGGCCTCGGCATTCGCCTGATCGCGCGGCGACTGAACGAAGAGGGGCTGCGCACCCGTCGCGACCGGCCCTGGAGCATGGTCAGCATCCGCGACCTCCTCCGCAACCGCGCCTACCTCGGCACCTATCAGCGTCTCGGCGTGCGTGTCCCGGGTACTCATCCGGCGCTGGTCTCGCCGGACGACTTCCGCCGCGTCCAGGAGCGCCTGCGCGAGCGGCGGACGAACTACTCGCCGCGCAGCGTGAGCCCCTTCCTCCTCTCCGGCCTCGCCACCTGCGGCCACTGCGGCAACCGGATGATCGGCGTCAGCCGCCGTCAGGCCTGGCGGCGGCAGCGAGACGGCAGCGAGCAGGCGGCCTCTTACCGCTACTACCAGTGCGAGTCGCGCACCAACCAGGGGACCTGCTCCTACAACACGCAGCGAGCGGAGGACCTGGAGGAGAAGGTACGCCGGCAGCTGGCGGCGATCGACCCGAAGCAGCTGGCGACGGCGGGCGACGATTCGGCGATGATCAAGGAGTGGCAGGCGGAGGTGCGGCGGCTGCACGAGCGCCAGGTCCAGATCAATCGTAAGCTGGGGCATAGCCTGGCAGCGGCGGCGAAAGAGGAGATCAGCCGCGACGACCTGCGCTCGCAGGGCCTGCCGCTGGCGGAGGAGCGAATGAAGGCGGACGAAGAGCTGCAGGACGCCGAGTGGCGGGCGGGGCACTACGCCTCCGCGGCGGAGCGCCGCCGCACGCGCAACGCCGCCCTCGACATGCTGGTCTCCGGCTGGGAGACGCTCTCGATAGCGGAGCGGCAGCTGCTGCTGCGCGAGCTGGTGGACCGCGTGGTGGTGACCGGCGCGGACGCGCAGGTGGCTCTGAAGCCATGACGGAGAACCTGACGGACGAGACGGTCGCGGCGCCGGAACCGGCGACCTGGCTGGTCTACAGCGACGGCGCCTCCCGCGGCAACCCGGGGCGGGCTTCGATCGGCGCCGTGGTCATCGACCCGCAGGGGACGGAGCGCCAGCGCGTCTCGGAGACGATCGGCATGACGACGAACAATATCGCCGAGTACCGCGCCCTGGTCGCGGGCCTGGAGGCGGCGCTGGCCCTGGGCGCGCGCCAGGTCGAAGCGCGGCTCGACTCGGAGCTGGTCGTCCGCCAGGCGGTCGGCCGCTACCGCGTGAAGAACCCGGGCCTCGTGCCTTATCACAACCGCATCCTGGCGCTGCGCTCGCTCTTCGACGAGCTCGCTTTCAAGCACGTGCCGCGCGAGGAGAACAAGCTCGCGGACTCGCTCGCGAACCTGGCGCTGGGCACACCGGACTCGCAGTGAGCCTGGCCGCGATCCTCCTCGCGGCGGGCGAGTCGACGCGCATGGGCCGCCCGAAGCCGCTCCTGCCCTGGGGCGACGGCACGCTCGTCGAGTGGCAGGTCGAGCAGATGATCGCAGCCGGCGCGACGGAGGTCGTCGTCGTCCTCGGCCACGAGGCGGCGGCGGTCGGCCGCCGCCTCGCCGACGCCGCGGCGCGCTGGGTCGTCAACCCGGCCTACCGCGAGGGGCGCGCCTCTTCGCTGCGCTGCGGCGCGGCGGCGGTGACGGCGCCGGTTGAGGCGGTCGTCATCCTCGGCGTCGACCAGCCGCGGCCGGCCTGGCTGACGCGGCTCCTGATCGAGCGCTGGCGGCGGCCGGGCGGCGCCGCGATCGTCCAGCCGCGCCTCGGCGAGCACAAGAGCCACCCGGTCCTGGTCGACGGGCCTCTGCTGGCCGAGCTCGCCGCCGTCCGGGAGGAGGACCTCGGCCTGCGGGCGGTGCTCGAGCGCCACGCCGGCGCGACGGCGATCGTCGCGGTCGAGCGTCCCGAGCTCGACGTCGACCTCAACACGCCGGCGGAGTACGAAGCGGCGCGCGCCGCCTTCGAGAGGGGCGCCTGGGAGGCGGGCGTTCTAAGATAGACGCAACGGCAGCGGCGCGAGCTCGGACGGCGGTGGAGACATGGCAGCGAAGAGAGAACCCCTCGATCTAACCTTCCTCGGCTCCGGCAACGCCTTCGCGCCGGCGGGGCGCGCCTTCAGCTCCTTCCTGGTCAACGGGCGCTATCTCTTCGACTGCGGGCCGACGGTGCTGCAGCAGCTGCACAAGGCCGGCCTCTCCTCGGAGGACATCGACCTCGTGCTGATCAGCCATTTCCACGCCGATCACTACTTCGGCCTGCCCTTCCTCTTCCTCGATGGCTGGCAGCAGGAGCGGACGCGCGACCTCTGGATCGCCGGCCCGCCCGGGATCGAGGCGCGCTGCGAGCAGCTGATGGCGCTCGCCTACCCGAGCCTGCCGAAACGGACGGCCTTTCGGCGCTATGTCGAGATCGGCGACGGCGTCGCGGCGACGGCGGCGGGGCTCAGCTTCCGGACGACGGGCGTTTCGCACGTGCCGGACCTCGAGTGCTTCGCCTATCGCGTCGACTTAGGCGGTCGGACGCTCGTCTACTCCGGCGACACGACGCTCTGCACCGGCATCCTCGAAGCGGTCGAGGGGGCGGAGGTCATCGTCATCGAGTGCTCCTGCGCCGGCGAGGGGGTGCACCTGAGCCCGGCGGGGGTTGCGGCGATCGCGGAGCGAGCACCGGGAGCGAAGGTGGTTGTCACCCACCTCGACGGCCACGACCATCCGGACGGCTTCGACGGCCTCATCGTCGCCTCCGACCTGGCGCGCTTCCGGTTCTAGGCAGGTGTGCAGGCTGAGCCTGCACGCAGGGGCTTCGCAGGCTGAGCCTGCACGCAGGGGCTGCCGCTTCGCATCTACGGGCGCCGACGGGCGGTCGCGGCCGTTTCGTTTAGGAAGCGGCCTCTGTACAATCGTCTGGAGGTAAGAGCGTGTACGGCACTGGGTTGATCAAAGGGATGATGGTTACGCTGCGGCATTTCTTCCGGCCGCCCGTGACGGTCCAGTTCCCGGAGGAGGTGCGGCCGATCCCGGCACGCGCCCGCACGAACCTCCTCTGGTTCGACGAGCGCTGCACCGGCTGCAGCACCTGCGCCCAGGCCTGCCCTGACGGCTGCATCCTCGTCGCGACGGAGCCGCGGCCGGACGGCGGCCTCGAAAAAGTCCGCTACGAGATCGACTTCCGGATCTGCATGTACTGCGGCCTCTGCACCGAGGCCTGCCCCTACGAGGCGATCCAGCCGGGCGGCAGCTTCCGCGACGCGGTCTACTTCTTCGACGACATGTACCAGGACAAGTACGAGCTGACGCGCCTGGCGCACGAGCACCTGCGTCAGAGCGACTTCACCTATCCGAACGGCACGAAGGCGCCGCAGTCGATCATCGATTTCATCAACGCGGAGGCGGCCGGGATCGAGACGCCGCCGCCCGGCGGCAGCCACGCCCAGATCGCGAGCCAGCCGGCCCGGCGCCCGGCCGAAGGGCCGCGGCCGCAAGCGACGACCCGTGGCTAAGATCAGCCTCGACGGCGTCGAGATCGACGCCACCGCCGGCGCGCCGCTGGTCGAGGTCATCAAGCAGCAGGGAATCTTCATCTCCAACCTCTGCTACATCGACGGGCTGCCGCCGTACGCCGGCTGCCGCACCTGCCTCGTCGAGATCGAGGGGGCGCGCGGCCTCCAGCTCTCCTGCTCCAGCCGCGTGGCCGAGGGCATGGTCGTGCGCACGGACACGGCCGTGGTCAAGGACGCGCGCCAGGCGGTGCTCTCGATCATCAACGCCAACCACTCCGACCGCTGCCTCACCTGCCACCGGCGCGTCCACTGCCAGCCGGGCGACATCTGCCTGCGCGACGACACGGTGACGCACCGCTGCCTCACCTGCGCCAAGAACTACCGCTGCGAGCTCCAGACGACGAACGAGATGCTGGAGATGGCGAACTACGAGCCCTGGCTGGGCGAAGAGCGCACCTACTACGAGAGCGAGCAGCCGGAGCCCGACCGCGCGAACCCCTTCCTCGAGTTCGACCCCCAGATGTGCATTATCTGCACCCAGTGCGTCCGGGCCTGCGACGAGATCCGCCACACAGGCGCGATCACACTCGCCGGCCGCGGCGAATCGACCCGCATCGCCTTCGGCGCCGGCGGCCCGGTGCACGAATCGGCCTGCGACTTCTGCGGCGCCTGCATCGACGTCTGCCCGACCGCCACGCTCCTCGAGAAGCCGAACAAATGGATCGCGAAGACCGAGGAGTGGGTCTCGACGACCTGCAACTCCTGCAGCGTCGGCTGCACGCTGAGCATGGGCGTGCGCAACGGCAGGGTGGTCATGGTCAAGCCGGACCCGCTGAACCCCGTGAGCTGGGACCAGATCTGCGTCCGCGGCCGCTTTCACTACGACGCGGTCAAGCCGCGCGAGCGGCTCACGCGCCATCAGGTCCGCGACGGCGAGGCGCTAAAGCCGGCGACCTTCGAAGCCGCGATCGACGCCGCGGCGACGCGGCTCGCGGCCGTGATCGCCGCGCACGGCCCCTCGGCCGTCGGCCTGCTGGTCGGGCCCTGGGCGACCAACGAAGAGGCCTTTCTCGCTCAGCGGCTGGCACGGGGCCTGATCGGCACCGAGAGCCTCGATTCGACGGCGGCGCCGGCCGCCGACGCCGTCGAGGAGGCGCTGAACGGCGCCTTCGGCACCGCGGCGCTCGCAGCCGACCTCGGCGAGCTCAAGACGGCGACCACGGTCGTCGTCATCGCCGACGACCTCGAGTCGAGCCACAACGTCGCCGCCCTCCGCGTCAAGGACGCGGTCGTCGGCAGCGGCGCCCGCCTGATCGTCCTGAGCAGCCGCTACGGCGAGGTCTGCGACTTCATCGAGCCACCGCCGGCGGGCTCGATCATGCCGTCGCTGCAGAGGGTCGCGGCCGGCGACCGCGGCGGCGTCTGGCTCCGGCCGCGGCCCGGCGGCGAGGCCGCCGCGATCGCCGAGCTCGGCCGGCTGCTGGCGGCGCTGCTGCCGTCGCCGCCGGCGGGAGCGGGTGGCCTGCGCGCGGACGAGGCGGCAGGCGTCGACGCGGCCGACCTGGCGAAGGCGGCGGCGATCCTCAGAGACGCGGCCGCGTCGGCGGACGGCCTCGCCATCGTCTTCGCGCCGAACCCGGCCTTCCCGGACCAGGCGCGCGAGACCGCGAAGGCGGCGGCCAACCTCGCGATCCTCTGTCGCGGCGACGAAGCGGCGCGATCGCTGCACGTGCTGCCGCCGGCGGCTAACCAAAACGGCGTCCGCGACATGGGCATCCGGCCCGGTGGCGGCGGTAAGGGCCTCGCGGCGATGCTGGCCGGCGGCGTCCAGGCGCTGATCGTCGTCGGCGACAACCCGCTGATGCAGGCGCGTGACAGCGACCGCGTCGGGCAGAGCCTCGCCAGCCTCGAAGCGCTGGTCGTGATCGACTCGCTGCTTACGGCGACGAGCGCGCTGGCGGACGTCGTGCTGGCCGACCTGCCGGCCTACGGCAAGGCCGGCAGCTTCACGAGCGCCGACCGCCGCCTCCTCCGCCTCGACCGCGCCGAGGGAGCGACGGGCGACCAGCGCGACTGCCTCGAGACGCTCGCCGCCCTGGCGGCGGCCCTCGGCCCGCGCCTCGGCCGGGAGACAGCCCTGCCGGCGGGAAACGCCGCCGCCGTGATGAGCGCGATCAGCGCCGCCGTCCCCAGCTACGAGCAGGCCGGGGCGGGCCCGTCCGGCGAGACGCGGATCCTCGCGAGCCCGCCTCTGCAGGCGCGGCTCCAGCCGGTCGAGCCGCCACCGACACCGCAAGCGCCGATGGCGCCGGGGCGCTTCGTGCTGACGACGGGCCGGACTCTCTACACGAGTCTCGAGGGCGCGGCGCTGCGCTCGGACGAGGCGGACAAGCTCCACCGCGAGGAGTTCCTCGAGCTGAACCCGGCGGACGCCGCGGCGCTCGGCATCGGCCAGAACCGGCCCGTGATCGTGGCGAACGGCGACCGCGAGCTCACCCTGTCGGCGGCGCTCACGGACGCGGTTGCGCCCGGCTCCGTCTTCCTGCCCCTCTACTTTCAAGGCGGCATCGTCCAGCGCTTGCTGCCGGCCGGCGAAGGGACAGCGCCCGTAGTAACGGTCCGGCCCGGCTGACCGGGGCCCCGCGGAGCGGACGCCCTCCGACCGGATTACGGGGGCTCTGCTAGAATCTTCGCATGGATCAGACCGAAGGCGTGCCGGACCCAACCAGGCCGGTCGAGGTCGCGCTCGCCCGGGACAAGCTCGAGGCGACGGTCTGGGCCGGCCAGCTCGAGCGGGCAGGCATGCCCGTGAGCTTCCAGCGCCGCGGCGGTCTCCTGCGGGCGATCCTCTTTCTCGGCCGCGTCCCGATAGCCGTCCAGGTAGCGCCGCAGGACCACGCCCGCGCCCTTGAGCTCTTGAGAACGCTGCGGTTCATCGAGTAGCGATGCGCGTTCCCCTCTTCCCTCTCGACCTCGTCCTCTTCCCGGGCCAGACGCTCCCTCTGCACGTCTTCGAGACGCGCTACAAGCAGATGCTCCAGCGCTCGCTCAAGGACCGCATCCCCTTCGGCATCGTCGCGGTCCGGGACCGCAGCCGTAGCAGCCGGGGCACGCCGCACTCGATCGGCACGCTGGCCGTCGTCACGAAAGTGGAGGAGATGGAGGAGGGGCGCTGCCCGATCCCGGCGCCGCACCGCGGCAACTGCTACCAGATCGTCTGTCGCGGCACGGAGCGCTTCCGGGTAACGTCGCTCGACCGCCGCGAGGCGGAGTACCTGGTAGGAGACATCGAGCTCTACCCGGACGAGGAGGACCCGCCGCCGGCGCTGGCGATGGTCGGCCAGAGAGTGGCGATGCTCTTCGATGAGTACTACCGCCAGGTGGTCGCAATCATGGGTGGCTGGCAGCGGCCGGCGGAGCAGGGAACGCGCACCCTTCTGCTCGACGTCGGCGCCCTCCTCGCGAGCCAGGCGCGACTGGCCGAGAGCGACGACGATCGCCCGCGCGCGATCCCGGTGCCGGTCCTGCCCGAGGAGCCGGCGATCATGTCAAACGTGGTCGCGGCCGAGCTCAACGTGGCGACGGACCAGAAGCAGGAGCTCCTCGAGATGCCTTCGGCGCTGGCTCGCCTGCAACGCGAGGCGGAGATCCTCGCCGAAGAGATACCTCAGCTAGAGGAGCGGCTGGAGATGCAGCGCCGCCGCCGCTTCGGCGCCTTCGGCATGACCAGCTAACTAGCTGGCTGGCTGGCTCGCCAGCCTGGGTTGCGCGGCAGGCTGAAGGTTTCGCCGGAGCCGGGGCTGGCGGTCCAACTAGCAAGCCAGCCTGGGTTGCGCGGCAGGCTGAAGGTTTCGCCGGGGCCGGGGCTGGCGGTCCAACTAGCAAGCCAGCCTGGGCTGCGCGGCAGGCGGAAGGTTTCGCCGGGGCCGGGGCTGGCGGTCCAGCACACGGCCGCCGCACCTCACCCTTCGACATGACTAGCGGGCGCGCCAGTTCACGGCCGCACGGCCGGCAGGCCGGCGAGCGGCGTCGCCGCCAGGACGGCCCGCACGATGGCGCGCTCGACTGCCCGGGAGGCGAAGGCCTCGATCGCGCGCAGGCCGGAGGGGTCCGGCGGGCCGGCAGCGCCGGTCGCCAGCGCGAAGACGACGTCGCCGTCGCTCAGCGTGTGGACGGGGCGGATCGCGCGCGCAAAGCCGTCGTGGGCGAGAGTCGCGAGACGGTTCGCCTGCTCCTTGCTGAGGCTGGCGTCGGTCGCGACGACGGCGAGGGTGGTGCTCTCCGGCCCCATGGCTTCGGCGGCGGCGCCTTCCCGCAGGACGGCGAGCGTATCGATGAAGCTGCCGTCGGCGGCGCGAGGAGCGGCGATGACGGAGCCGTCGCCGCTGTCGACGATCTCGCCAGCGGCGTTGACGACAGCGATCGCGGCGACGACGAAGCCGCCGAGGTTTTCGGACGCGCTACCGATGCCGCCCTTGAAGGCGCGGTCGAGGCCGAGTGCCTTCGCGACCGTCGCGCCGGTGCCGGCGCCGACGCACCCCGCCGCCACCGGGCCGTCCGTCGCCGCGGCGGCGGCGGCGTAGCCGGAGGCGGCGTCGGGGCGCACGTCGCTGCGGCCGAGGTTGAGGTCGAAGAGGTTGGCGCCGACGACGATCGGCACGCGGGCGCCGCCGAAGCCGAGGCCGATGCCCCGCTCCTCGCACCAGCGCATGACGCCGCCGGCGGCATCGAGGCCGAAGGCGCTGCCGCCGGTGAGGAGCACGCCGTGTACCGCGTCGACGAGCATGCCGGGACGCAGGAGGTCGGTCTCGCGCGTGCCGGGGGCGCCGCCGCGGACGTCGACGCCGCCGACGGCGCCGCCCTCGCAGAGGACGACGGTGCAGCCGGTCGCGGCCGCGGCGTCGGTCCAGTGGCCGACTCTGATGCCGGCGACGTCCGTGATCGCGTCGTGGCGCGGCGCCGTGCTCAAGCGTCGGTCCCGTTCGCGGGCAGGGGCGGGGCCGTCTCCTCCCACCACTCCGCGTCCTCGCAGAAGACTTCGATGCGGGCGCTGCCGACCGCGAGGCTGACGCGCAGGGCGTTAGAGCGCGGCCGGAAGAGGCGCCGGAAGGGGATGACGAAATCGAGGATGCCGCTGCCGCGCGGCGCGCCGACGCCGCCGAGGCGAATGGCGCTGCCGGGCGCCGGGTCGGCCGTCGCCTCGGAGCGCTCGACGCCGCGGAAGCGGAGGTAGACGCGGGCGCCGTCGGCCTGGCGTCGCGCCTCGACGAGGAGGAGGCGGCCCTCCTCCTCGCGAGAGGAGTCGTAGGTGCAGCCTTCGAGAGCGTTCTCGACGATGCGGCGCAGGCGCTCGCGCTGGTCGGTGAAGGCTAGCGCTGGCACGTCGGGCAGAAGTGGGTGCTGCGGCCGCCGAGCTTCGTGCGCTCGATCGGCGTCGCACAAACGTAGCAGGGCTTGCCGGTGCGGCGGAAGACTTTGACGTGGGCCTGCATGCTGCCGGCGCTGCCGGAGGCGTCGATGTAGTCGCGGAAGCTGGCGCCGCGGCTCTCGACGCCGGCGAGGAGGACGTCGCGCACGGCGGCGTGGAGGCGGGCGACCTCGGCTTCGGTCAGGCCCACGCCGTGGCGGCGCGGGTCGATGGCGGCGGCGAAGCAAGCCTCGTCGGCGTAGATGTTGCCGATGCCGGCGACGCGGCGCTGGTCGAGGATGATCGACTTGACGGGCGCCTTGCGGCCGGCGAGGGCGGCGGCGAGCGCGGC
>Ga0326597_10012269_pt1 | contig 11300 bp, 5 predicted proteins | sample RVTome_12_FD_203789 | JGI IMG/M metagenome (GOLD analysis project Ga0326597, IMG submission 203789) | Soil microbial communities from uranium-contaminated site in the Upper Colorado River Basin, Wyoming, United States - RVT100D185 | ecosystem: Environmental > Terrestrial > Soil > Contaminated >... | reverse complement strand
CCGCCGGGAGACGCTCGCCGGTGAACCCGCGCCCCTTGAAGCGGACCGCGAAGCCGAGCTTGGACCCGGCCGACCGCGAGTACTGGCGGAGGGCCGCCTCGAGCCCCAGGTGATCGAGGCTCGGCGGTCGCAGGTCCGCGGCCAGACGGTGCAGGCCGTCGATGACGGCATCGGTCCTCAGCACGAGCTCCGCTACCCGTTCGGTGACGCTCGCGCCCTCGCCGATCTCCCTCTCCAGCAGGCGGAGCCCGTAACGCAGCGACACCAGGGCCTGACCCGCCTCGTCGTGAAGCTCCTGCGCGATGTGGCGCCGCTCGCTTTCCTGCGCTTCGACGAGGCGGCGTGAGAGCGACTGCATCCGCGCCGTCGAGGCCTGCATCTGCTCGAAGAGAACCGCGTTCTCGACCGCTACCGAGGCCTGGGACGACATCACCTCGGCCAGCCTCACGTGCTCTTCGTTGAAGTAGTCGGGCTCGCGCTTGGACAGCGAGAACAACCCGGCCACGTCGCCGCGCGCGAACAGCGGGACCCCCATCCAGCTCGCCTCGGACGAGCGATCCGTGGGCAGGCTCCAGTCGGGGTGGGCGCGGACGTCGGGAATCAGAACCGCCGTGCCGGTCGTCAAGATGCCGTGGACGATCGGATGATCGGTCGGGTCGAACTCCGCTCGCACCTCGGGCGTCAGGGGAACGACGCGGTCGCCGTCGAAGACCGCCCGGACGGAGATCCGCGACGCCTCCTCGAGGAGCATGACGCTGGCGCGGTCGAAAGGGACCATCCGTCGCAGGCGGTCGAGCAGGGTCGTCAGCACGGTCTCGCGGTCGAGGCTGCGGGTGAGCGCCACGGTCGCCTCGCGCAGGGCGTCGGCGGTAGACCGGGCGCGCTCCTCTGCCTCGCTGACGGTGCGGCTCCAGTGCATCGCCACGGCGACCATCTCGGCGAATACCTCGGCGAGTTGGGAGTCGGCCCCAGAGAAGCCCCCGGGCTTGTTGATCAGGCCGACGAGCCCCGCCACCTCGCCGGCGATGACGATCGGCGCGAGCAGCGCGCTCTCCAGGACCGAGCGACGGCCAGGAGGGGGCGTGGTCGCCGTGCTTTTCGACAGGTCGTTGGCGAAGACCGTCCGGCCGACCTTGGCGGCGCGGGCGCTCAGGCGGCGGAGCGGCGCGGGCAGGCCGGCAGCAGGGTCGAGCTCGAGGCCGCCGGGATCGAGAAGGGCGACCTCGAGGGCTTTCCCGCCCGCCGCGCACACGGCGACGAGGCCGGCATCGGCGCCGAGGATCGTCTTGCACGCGCCCAAGACCGCTCTCGCCGCGTCGGCGAAGGCGCGGTTCTCCAGCACCGCGCGCACGGCCGCCAGAAGCGCGGCAACTTCGCTGCTGCGGCCGTTCGCCTCTCCTCGCGGCTCCGGCGACTTCCTCATCCGACTCCCCCTCACTCTACGAGGGACAGCGCGGGCGCCTCCGGACCCTCCCACGGTCGCTTTGCGAGGTTCATGAGCGCGACCCGGGGCCGGCTGCTTCGAGAGGAGCATACCACTGACCGGCGGGGGACCTTGCGACGGGGTCATGGATTCTGGGTTGCGCCGTGGTTCGCATCACGGTCCAGGTCCGCAGCTTGTAGGGTCGCTCTGGACCGGCCTACCTCGCGCGCCCGGACGATGAAGCGCAGCGGCGCTGGACCGATGAAGTCGAACGGATAGCAGGTGACCAAGGTCAGGGTCGGATGCGACGAGGGGTCCAAGACGTCACTGCGCTCCGGCGCCACCGTGTGGAGGGACTCGACGGAGTACTCGAACGATCCGCCGGCCGTGACCAGAAGGATCCGATCCGACGGCCGTAGCTTCCGCAGCCCGCGGAACACCGTGTCGCGGTGGCCCGCGAGGCCGACGTTGCCGGGCTCACCCGGCAGAGCGGTGCCGTGGATGTGACCGACCCCCCGCCGCAGCGTGAGCGCGTCCGTGCCCGCGGCCACGATCACCGAAATGCCAGCGCCGGGGATCTCGAGGCGCCCGATCGGCTCCTCATTCTCCGGCGGCTGCCGGGTCGCCGCCGGCGGCGGCGCCACCGCGCTCAGGCGAGTCGCGAGAGCCGGGGGCGAGGTCGCCGCCCGAGAGAGCTCGCGCAGCCTGCTCGTCTGCTGCGTTTCATAGACCACCCGGTCGAGCGCCACGTAACTCAGATAACCGGCTGCCGCCAGCGCCACGCCCCAGAGACCGCCCTCGACCAGGCGGCGTGCGGCTCGTGATCCCGGCCGCGACGCAGACGGTCCCACGCCCCCCGGGCTTTCTCCCAGGAGGCGCGAGTTTCGAACGTGGTTGCCGAACAGCAAGCTGGCCTACGGAACTACGGCCGCGCCGCGCGCACGGCGACTGCGCCGCCCGCCGCGAGGAGGCCAAGGAGTCCGATCAACGGCAGACCACTGGCCGTCTCGGGCAGGCGCGGGCTGGCCGGTGTCGTCATCTCGTCGACCGGCGGCTGCTCGACCTCGGCTGGCGGTTCGACGACGATGCTTGCGGCCTGATACACGGTGCCGCCACTCAGAGTGTGGTACTGCACGGTCACGCGCTCGCCGGCGGTGAAGCTCGTCGTCGGGCTGGTCTCGGGATCCAGCGCAAAGGTCATGCGCTGGCCGGCGTCGCTGTCGATCACCAGCTCGGTGGCCGTCGAGGAGACCACCTCGCCGGACACCGAGATCTCCAAGTTTTCGGTGGCCAGGGCGGTGGTCGCCACTGGAGCCGGCTCGGTCGTGCCCGCCACCTGCGCTGATACGGCGCCAGCGATGGCCAACATGAAGGCGCAGGTCAAGAGGAATGTCTTCCGCATCATTGTGTTTCTCCTGGAAAATTTGGCCGCGGTGCCACGGCCGGCCGAACTCAGGGGATGCGCCACGCGCGGGCGGCCCCACCAAGAGTGAGGAGTTGTGCAATAACCGAGCCACGGCTTCCACGGCCGTGCCGCCGCCGCGAGCGGCGGTGCCGAACGATGCGGCTACTCCACGCCCCGCTCAAGGGCCGGCCCCACCCGCCCGACGACGCGAGGTCGAATGGCTCGGCGCAAGTTCTGCACCGAAGATGCAAAGCGTGCCGCCGGCGCGGATCCAAGTGGCTGCCCTCGGCGCTTCTCCACCGCCCGCCGCAACGGCTCGGGTGGCCCTCCGGCACTGAAGGCGCTGCACAGCCGAATCATCGTGAGGGCGCGCCGGGAGAATCGGGTCTCTCCAGGGGACTGGATGGCGCTGGCGAAGACTGGTAATCTCTGCGACCAGGAAGCAGTCTGCGCTTGGCCTGGGCTCAGCACTCCGAAGGCGCGACGAGGCCCAGGACCATCGTGGCTGCGGCATCGCTTCCCATATGCGGTCCCTGACACGGAACACCGTCGGCGTCTGCCTGATCTACGTGGTGCTGGTGGGCGGCTTCGCGCTCTGGCAGCGCGAGGAGATCGGTGTCGCTCATCGGGCCGGGCTCGAGGACACGGCGCGCGGGTCTCAGGTTCATGACGACGCGATGCGCCGCCTCGGGGCGGGCGCCCTCGGCGCCTTGGCGCTGGTCGGCGGCCTCGGCGTAGCAGTCTACGTGCAGCTGGTGCGACGCAGGCGCCAGGTTACCGACCTGCTGCAACGTGCCCTCGCCAGCCAAGACCTGCCGGCACTCCGGGTCAAGAGCGATTTCGCCGCTGCTCTCGAGGCCGCCGACCGGGTGGGGCAGGAGCTGAATCTGGAGCGCGACCGGGGAGCGCTGGCCCGGCAGCGCCTCCACACGCTGTCGCGGCTCATCGACGTGGGCGTGCTGCTGGTCAATCCCTCTCGCCAGCTGGAATTCGCCAACCCTCGGGCCTGCGAGCTGCTGGGCTGCGCGAATCCGGAGGAGCTGCAGGGGCGCTGGCCCGAAATGCTTCAGCCTCTCGATCACAGCGGGCCGGTGGAGAAGCCCGTAGCGCAGTTTGATTTCGACGTGCCGGGGGCGAAGGTGTCGCGTGCGGTGCACTGCCGGGTGTACCCCTTGGTGGAGGAGGAGCACCAGGGTTTCCTCTACCTGCTGCGCGAGCGGATGGCGCTCGACGCGCTGGAGACCGACCTGTTGCTCGCCAGCCAGCTGCGTGCCTTGAGCCGCGTCTACCGCGCCGTCACCCATGACCTCAAGGCGCCGCTCAACGCGATGGTGCTGAACCTCGACCGCCTGCAGACCGCCCTGCGCAAGGGCGAGGGCGCGGAAGAGGCCGAGAAGACCCAGGGATATCTCGACGTGCTGCGCGAGGAGCTCGAGCGCCTCGACCGCTCGCTTCTTGCCCTGCTCGCCGACACCACACCCGCCGGCAGCGGGCGCGAGGAGTTCGACGTGCGTGCCACGCTGCGGGAGATCGAGCGGCTGCTGCTCCCGCAGGCGCGCCTGCAGCACGTCGCCCTCGAGGCCCAGCTGCCGGGGATGGCGGTGCGCATCGCCGGCCAGCGCGACCGCCTCAAACAGGCCATCCTCAACGTCGCCATCAACGCCCTCGAAGCCATGTCCGACGGCGGCGCGCTGGAGATGATTCTGGAGGCGCTCCCCGAGCAGGCCGAGGTGCGGATCATCGACACCGGCCCCGGGATCCCGGACGAGGTGCAGCGGCGGATCTTCGATATGCACTACACGACCAAGACCACCGGCACCGGCATCGGCCTCTACCTGGCGCGCTCCATCGTCGAGGCCCACGGCGGCGAGATCACCGTCGAGAACCGGCCCGGCCGGGGAAGCGAGTTCCGGCTGCGCCTGCCAGCGGTCGGGCAGGGGCGTTGACCGCCGTGCTGCACGCGCTGGTCGTCGAGGACGACAAGAACGCTCTAGCTGCTCTGGCCGAGCTGGTCGCCGACGAGGGCTTCGCGGTCGAGACAGCCGCCAGCGTGCGCACGGCGCGCGCCCGCCTGGTCACCCGGACTCCGGACGTCGTGCTGCTCGATCTGATCCTGCCCGACGGCACCGGCTTCGACCTCATTCAGGACTTCCAGGGGCAGACCGACCGGGTGGAGATCGTGGTGATCACCGGCCATGCCAGCGTGAGCACCGCGGTCGAGGCGTTGCGCCACGGCGCCAGCGACTATCTGACCAAGCCGGTGGATGCGGTGCGGCTCAAGCTGATGCTCGCCAACCTGGCGCGCACTCGCGAGCTGCGGCCCCGGCTCAGCGAACTGCTCCGCCAGGTGCCTCAACTCGGCCGCTTCGGACGGCTGGTGGGAGCTTCGCCGGCGATGGAGCAGGTCTACGACTTGGTGAGCCGGGTGGCGCCGTCGAGCGCCAGCGTGCTCGTCACCGGCGAGAGCGGTACCGGCAAGGAGCTGGTGGCGGAGAACTTGCACCTACTCAGCCGCCGCGTCAGCAAGCCGTATGTGGTGGTGAACTGCGGCGCACTCTCGCCGACGTTGATCGAGAGCGAGTTGTTCGGCCACGAGCGCGGCAGCTTCACCGGAGCCGATCGCGTCCACCGCGGCTACTTCGAGCGCGCCGACGGCGGCACCTTGTTCCTCGACGAGGTGAGCGAGTTGCCGCTCGAGCTGCAAGCCAAGCTGCTTCGCGTGCTGGAGGCCGGTGCCGTGACGCGGGTGGGCGGTGAGAAGATGGTGAGGGTCGACGTGCGAATCATCGCCGCCACGAATCGCGACCTCGACGCCAGGGTCGCGGAAGGCAAGTTCCGCGGTGACCTGCTCTACCGACTGAAGGTGTTCCCGATCGAGCTACCGCCGCTCCGTGTCCGAACCGAGGACATCGCAACCCTGGCCCACCACTTCCTCGGCGAGTTCAACCGAAAGGAAGGTACCGACAAGAGTTTCGCGCCGGCGGCCGTGTCCATTCTCCAAGCGTGCGATTGGCCGGGCAACGTGCGCGAGCTCAAGAACGCGATCCACCGTGCCTTCATCCTCGCCGAGAAGGAGATCGGCACTTCGCACCTGGCGCCCGAGTTGTCCGGCCAGAGGTCAGCGGCGCTCCCGAGCTCTCTCACCACCCTGGCCGAAGCCGAGCGCCGGTTGATCTTCGCCACGCTCGAGCACTTCGACGGCGACAAGCGCGAAACCGCCGAGGCGTTGGGCGTGAGCTTGCGCACGCTGTACAACCGGCTGCGCCAGTATGGCCCACAGTGAAGAAGCTCGGGCAGCGAGGATTCCTTCCGCCCTGGCACGGCTCTTGCGGCTCACGTGGTTCGGGCCAGGGACCCGGCGGACGGCACCCAGCCTGGTCCGACAAGCTCTCGCTCCGTCGAGGTGATCGTCGACCGCTCGAGAGGCGAGTGATGCGCCACACCGAACCGGGAGATCGAGATGAACTGGGAACACATAGAAGACAGCTGGGAGCAGATCAAGGGCAATCTGAAGGCCCGCTGGGGCAAGCTCACCGACGGCGACCTCGAAGGCATCGCCGGCAAGCGCGAGCGGCTGATCGGCAGGCTCCAGGAGATCTATGGTCTTGTCAAGGAGCGCGCCGAGGCCGATCTGCGAGATTGGGAACGGCATCAGGAGCCGATCGAGCCCACCGTGCCCACGAAGTAGGCCTGAAGGCGATGCCGTCGCTTCTCGGCGATCAGAAAACCGTCGCCGGCGCCCAGCGTCCTCACCCGCGCCGTTTCACGCCTGCCGCGACCTGCTCGGCGTCCCCCAGCACCACCCGTACCAGGTGCGTGGCGCCGTCGTCGACCAGTGGAATGGCGCTCGGCTCGACGGGCGCTCCGTCGAGCTCCGCGCCGGCGACGCCGCGGCAGCGGCGCTGCGGGTTCGCGACCGTGATCTCGTAGCGCGTCCGACCGCAGCGCCAGACGATCGTGTACTCGGGCCACGAGGCGGGGATGCAAGGATCGACCTCGAACGTCGAGCCCTGGCGGCGCAGGCCGAGGATGCTCTCCAGCCCCGCCCGATAGAGCCAGCCGGCGGCGCCGGTGTACCAGCTCCAGCCGCCGCGCCCGGCGTGCTGCGGATGGGCGTACACATCGCCCGCTAAAGCGTACGGTTCCGCCTTGTAGCGCTCGACGCCGGCAGCGGTGCGGGTGTGGTTGATCGGGTTGAGCAGGTGGAACAGCTCGACCGCCTCGTCGCCGCTGCCCAGCGCCGCGACCGCCATCACCACCCACACCGCGGCGTGGGTGTACTGGCCGCCGTTCTCGCGCACCCCCGGCGGGTAGCCGCGGATGTAGCCGGGGTCCTGCGCCGACTGGTCGAAGGCGGGGGCGAGCAGCGGGATGACGCCGTTGCCCCGCTGCACGAGGTGGGCGCGCACCGCGTCGAGCGCGCGATCGGCGAAGCGGGTGGGGACGGCGCGCGAGAGCACCGCCCAGCTCTGCGGCAGCGAATCGATCTTGCACTCGTCGCGGTGGGCGGAGCCGAGCGGCGTGCCGTCGTCGTAGTAGCCGCGCCGGTACCACTCGCCGTCCCAGGCCAGCTCGAGGGCGCCGGCGAGGCGCGCCTGCTGCGCGCGGTAGCGCTCGGCCCGCGCCCCCTCGCCCCGCGCCGCACAGAGCGGGGCGAAATCGCCGAGGATGCCGTGGAGGAAGAAGCCCAGCCAGGTGCTCTCGCCGCGCCCCTCGCGCCCCACCCGGTTCATGCCGTCGTTCCAGTCACCGCTGCCGAAGAGCGGCAGCCCATGGGCGCCGGCGGTCATCGCCTTGTCGATGGCGCGCAGGCAGTGCTCGAAGAGCGAGCGCTTCTTGGCGGCGATCTTCGGCTGGATGTAGGCCTCGTCGGTACCAGCGTCGAGGAGCGGCGCCTTGAGGAACGGAACCCGCTCGTCGAGCACCGCGGCGTCGCCGGTCGCCCGGACGTAGTGCGCCACCGCGAACGGCAGCCAGAGCAGGTCGTCCGAGCAGCGGGTGCGGGTGCCCTGGCCGCCGTGCGGATGCCACCAGTGCTGGACGTCCCCCTCGACGAACTGGCGGCCGGCCGCGCGCAGCAGGTGCTCGCGCGCCAGGTCCGGCCGGGCGGTGACCAGGGCCATGACGTCCTGAAGCTGATCGCGAAAGCCGAAGGCGCCGCCGGGCTGCGAGTATCCCGACCGCGCCCACAGCCGGCAGGAGAGCGTCTGGTAGAGCAGCCAGCCGTTCATCAGCAGGTCGAAGGAGTCGTCCGGGGTCTTCACCTGCACCGCCTGGAGCGTGCTCTCCCAGCCGCGGCGCACCTCGTCGCGCGCCGCCTCGGCCGCCGCGACGGTGGCGTGGCGGGCGAGCAGCTCGCGGGCTTCGGCGGCGTCCCCGGCCTGGCCGAGCACGAACACCAGGCGGCGGGTCTCGCCGGCCGCGAGCGCGACCGCGACCTGGAGCGCGGCGCAGGGGTCGAGGCCGGCGCCGACCCGCCCCGAGAGCTGCTGGTGGGCGAGCGCCGCCGGCGCCGCCAGCGAGCCGTTGCGGCCGAGGAACGCCGTGCGGTCCCCGCTCACCGAGCGCAACGGCTCGCTCGCGCCGGCGAAGGCCACGCAGCGCGCGAAGTCGCGGTTGTAGAGGTTTTTGGCGAGCACCGCGCCGGTCGCTTCGTCGTGCTCGGTGACCACGTGCAGGTGGTGCCCCTCGCGCGGCGGCCCCAGCGCCCACTCGCAATACGAAAAGACGCTCAGCCGCCGCGGTCGCGCGCTCTCGTTGGTCAGGGTGAGCAGCGAGAGCTTCACCGGATCGCGGGCGTCGACGAACAGCTCGAGCTCGTGCCGCACGCCGTGCGCGACGCGGGTGAAACGCGTGATCCCGGCGCCGTGGTGGATGAGGCAACGGCCGCCGCCCCGGCCCCGCCGCAGCGGGCCCGGGGTCGGAGTCCACGCCTCGCCGCTCTCGTCGTCGCGCACGAAGAGCGCCTCCCCGGTGGGATCGCTCACCGGATCGCCGGCGTGGGGGGTGAGCCGGTTCTCGCGGCTGTTGCCGGCCCAGGTGAAGGCGGCCCCCCCGGCGGTGACGACCGTCCCGAACTCCGGGTTGGCGATGACGTTGGCCCAGGGCAGGGGCGTCTCCTGGTCGCCGTCGAGGTGGATGACGTACTCCCGCCCGTCGCGGGTGAAGCCGCCCAGGCGGTTGTCGAAAATGAGCCCGGGCAGGGCGAGTGGGGCGACGGTTCCCTCGCCGGCGGAGAGCGTGCGCGGCGCGGCGGCGACGAGCGTCGCGGGCGGGGGCTCGGGCCGCTCCGGGTGGAGGCGGTCGAGCTGATGCGCGAGCTCGCCGCGGTCGCCGCTGAGCACGGCGCTGGCGGCGCTGGCGAGCAGGACTCGCTCGGCCTCCGAGAGGCCCTCGCCGCGCAGCAGGTAGGCGCCGCCCGGCCGATGCCGCCACGAGCGCCAGGGACCGTCGTCGAGCAGGGTCTCGAGCTGCGTCTGCATGGCGTCGAGGTAGCCGAGCGGGTTCTCGTTGACCAGCACGACGTCGGCCGCCAGGCCCTTGAGGCGCCAGTACTCTTGCGCCTGCAGCACCTGGCGCACCAGCGGCAAGTCGTCCTCCTCGACCACCCGCACCAGCAGGATGGGGAGGTCGCCGGAGATCGCCTGCGGCCAGAGCCCTTCCTGGCCCAACGTGTTGCGCGCCAGCACCTCCGCCCCGGCGCGCAGCGAGCCGTCGGCGTAGAGCACCCGCGAGGCGAGCCGCTCGAAGAGGACCGCCTCGTCGCTGCTGATGCCGAGGTGGCGCCGGCCACTCTGCCCGTGCGCGAAGGCGAGGGCGAAGGTGCGGGTGACGGCGGTGGCGGCGTGGTACTTGTGGGCGAGGGCGACGGCGGAGTCGCGGCTGCCCGCCACTCCGGTGGCGAAGGCGAGCCGCACGCGGCCACCGGGCGGGAGCCGCAACCGCTGGCGGAGGCTCGCCACCGGATCGAGCACGGCGCCGGTGGTGCCCGAGAGCGGTCGCCCGTCGAGGGCCTGCGGATCCCTCGGGTCACGGCCGCGCCCGAGGAACCGCGCGCGGTCGGTCTCCCACTCCACCGGGCCCTGCGGCCTGCCCTCGAGGCCGAGCACGTGCACCGCCCACGTCGCGGGCTCGTCGGCGGCCCGCGGCCGGCGCCGGAAGAGCAGCGCCGCGGCCTCGGGGAGGTACTCGCTCTCCACGAACAGCTTCGCGAACCCCGGATGGGCGAGATCGTCGCCGGGAGGGGCGAGCACGATCTCGGCGTAGCTCGTCGCCTCGATCTCGCGCGGCCGGTCGCTGTGATTGGTCACCGTCAGGCGGCGCACCTCGACGTCGTCCTCGGTCGAGACGGCGATCTCGAGCCGCGTCGCGATCCCGTCGTCGCGGCGGCGGAAGATCGCCTTCTCCGGCTGGAAGGTGACCCGGTAGTCCTCCGGCTCCTTGGAGGTCGGCTGATAGGTCGCGCCCCACACCGCGCCGCTGCGCACGTCGCGCAGGTAGAGCAGCTGGCCGCCGGGGTCGCGGGTGGCGTCGCGGCGGAAGCGGGTCACCGCCCAGCCCCGGCAGAGGCTGGCGCCGCCCCCGGCGTTGGTGACCACCGCGGTGTAGTTGCCGTTGCCGAGGAACTGCGCGTGGGGGACGAGGGTGTGCGGCGAGCGGAAGCGGCGCACCGCGGCGGAGGGGGCGGGGGGCGACACCCGGGTCTCCTCGACCGGCCGCGGCCGGGTGATCGGCGCCTGCCGGGGCACACGTTCCTGCAGCAGCAGCTCGGTGGCGCGCACCCGCGGGTCGGCGTGGAAGCGCTCGACCATGGGCTGGCCGAGCAGGGCGTTGGCGATGGCCACCACCGTCATCCCCTGATGGTGCGCCATGTAGGCGCGGACCACCGTGCCGCGGCCGGCGGGCGCCGGGCTCTCCTCGTCGCTCGCCGCCCGGTGGGTGTAGTCGATCGCGTCGTAGAAGCCGTACTCGCCCGCGAGCCCCTGCGCCGCGAGCCGGCGCAGGTTGCGGGCGGCCTGGGCCGGCCCGACCATGGCGGCGAGCGCGGTGGCGTAGGGGGCGACCACCAGCTCGTCGCCGAGCCCGCGCTTCAGCCCCAGGCCGGGAACGCCGAAGGCCTTGTACTGGTACGTCCCGTGGCGATCGACGACGTTGCAGGCCGACTCCGAGATCCCCCACGGCACGCCACGCCCGCCGGCGTAGCGCCGCTGCGCCCGCACCACCATCCGGCAGGTCTGGTCGAGCAACGTGTCCGGGTAGCTGCGCATGACCAGCAGCGGCATCAGATACTCGAAGAGGGTGGCGCTCCAGGACAACAGGGTGGGCGAGCCGTCGACGCTGGTGAGCAGCCGGCCGAGGTGGAACCAGTGGCTCTGCGGTACCTCCCCCCGGGCGATGGCGAGGAAGCTCGCGAGCCGCGCCTCGGAGGCGAGCAGGTCGTAGTGGGAGGGGTCGAGCCGCCCCGGTCCTTCG
>Ga0326597_10012268_pt1 | contig 11300 bp, 10 predicted proteins | sample RVTome_12_FD_203789 | JGI IMG/M metagenome (GOLD analysis project Ga0326597, IMG submission 203789) | Soil microbial communities from uranium-contaminated site in the Upper Colorado River Basin, Wyoming, United States - RVT100D185 | ecosystem: Environmental > Terrestrial > Soil > Contaminated >... | reverse complement strand
GCGGCATCCAACCCGTTTCCGTCCCCATTGTAGCGCGCAGTCCATGTGGTATCACCAGTTGCGGCGTCATATCGAATAGTAAGGTAGTCGTAGCTAAACGTGGGGCTACCGCCTCTGCTTCTGCCGGTCACATATGCGTTGCCGTTATCATCAACCGCCATTGCGTATGCCTCATCCCCTCCTCCCGGACCATTGTATCGGGCAAGCCATTGTTGTGTGCCGGATGCATCATATTTGATTGTCACGTAGTCTTCGGTGGTACCTGTTGTTGCATCACTTGATCCTGTTACATAGACATCCCCGGATCCATCTAACTTCAACGCCCATGCAATGTCGTTGTAGTTGGCTGCGTCGTTGTTGTATCCACGCACCCACACGCTATCGCCAATGGAGTTGTACTTGATCGTTGCATAATTATATCGAGTTCCTCCGCTGCCGCTGCTTTGTCCGGTGACGTACACATACCCGGCTGTATCAACAGCGATAGCATGGGGAACGTCATGAAAACTCGATGGACCATCATACCTCTTCGCCCACTGCACGGCACCGGTCGCATTGTACTTGATTGTCACGTAGTCATCCTGACGAAACACGGGAGATGCATCCCCATCGCTGTAGCCTGTGACGTAAGCATTTCCCAAAGCATCCACAGCAATTGCGCTGGCGCCGTCAGGGCCATTCGCACTTCCGTTGTATCTCATTGCCCACTGTTGCACACCGGATGAACTGTATTTCACAGTTGCCATATCAAAATCCGTCGTTCCGTAGCTCTCCCCTGTTATGTAGACATTGCCGCTATCATCCACGGCAATCGCGCGGACAACGTCACGCCTGTTTCCAATCCCGTTGTAGAATCTGACCCAAACCGTATCGCCGCTTGGGTTGTACTTCACGACAGCATAGTCAATACTGTCGGTGGTACTCGCCCCGGTGCGGGATTCTCCCGCAACGTAAATGTTGCCCAAAGCGTCGATCGTCATCACATACGCATTGTCGGCGTTGTTCGCGGGCCCGTTGTACGAGGCGGTCCAGACCTCCGTAACCTGGGATTTTAGCTGACCGAGAGAAAGAAGAAACGATACACAGAGAAGAACAATTAGGCGAGAACGGTTCATGGCAATCCTCCAACTGGAATAGGTGGAATAGTCCGGATCAAAAGGGGATGGATTGTGGAAGATAGAATCTCTCTATTAAAGAGTCAATGCGAAATAACGAGAGAACATCGAATCGCCAGTTATCAAAACAAGGGGGAACACGAGCAGCTTGCAGTTCTTGCAGGAGGAATACCGAGGCAACTGATCACCTGCGCCTGTAAACACACGTCATTGCCTTCTGTTAAGGTCGCTGGACTAAAACAGAGAAATACCCTGAGAGGTTCAGAACTCTTGGATGAGATATGCCGCTAATGTAAATGTCACGAGCGGCTCCCAGCTGTTTTCCCAAAATGAAAGCGACGTCCCCGATTACTGTGTCTCCGTTTCACTTCGGGATAGTTCTCTCACATGCGCAACCAAAAAAGTAATTTGATCCTTATTCAGCGTTCCCTGATACGCAGGCATCAACGGAGATTTGTTGACGCCTCGTCCACCCATCGCGATCACTTGCGCCAGAGTTGCGTCTGAAAGAGCCGCCACGTAGTCCGAGTCAGCCAAACTGTGTGGTTTCGGGTCCAAGTTGTATGTGTTAAAACCATCTGCACCCCCCTGATCGCCATGGCATACGGCACAGTACTTGAGGTATAGATACTTTCCTTGGCGTTGTTCATACGTGTTTGGAGGTGAAACAATTTCCCGGCTTGTTTGTCCGGCAACTTGACTGGTATCACTTGCTGCCGGATGGAAAGATCCTGCATTCTGTTTGGAACAGCCGAGCAACAGCAACGAACAACACAATACAAGAATACTCTTCATTAGTCGCCTGCTCACTTTAGGCTCATGAGAAATGCTGTCAATGCTTCCGCCTCATCATCGTTGAGATTATTATTGGGCTCGATTGTCTCCGGATTAAATGCCTGCGGATTCTTCAGCCAGTGAAAGACCCAGCCAGACTTCAGTCGGACCCGAAGATTGTCAAGGGGCGGTCCAACGTACCCTCCCTTAGAATTAATTTGGTGACAAGCTTGGCATCCATAGGCGCCGTAATAGAGAGCCTTGCCCTCTTCAATTGTTAAGACATCCATTTTGATGTCCCGTGTCAAACTATCCGCAATGAAAACAGTCCCCATATAATCGACAATCGTTTTGATCTCGTCATCCTTCAAAAACAAATTTGGCATACGTTCGGTCAGGTTTGGTCGGAGTGAATAGGGCACTTTGAAATAGCTTTCAATCCATCGCTTCTCTGCCTGACTCGCTTCAATGCTCAGGTCCGTTGCCACGAGCCTCCCACGACCGAAAATAGTGTGACAGCCAAAGCAAGCAAGGTCATCAACCAATCTCCCGAAATCTCCCTGGGGGGCATAGGTACTTGAGGATCCCGGATGGATCTTCAGTTGTTCCGGAATATTCTCATTTACGTTCCCAAGCAACGATACCGCAATTGCCCGTGCTTCTTTTTCTGAAAATCCATAGTCGGGCATTTTCATCGTGGCGGAAAACGCTCGAGGACTTTTGAGTTTTGTGTAAAGATATGATGGAAGGGAACGGTCAATTCCCGTCTTTCCAAAATCAATCTCATACAGATTCTTGCCTCCAACAAACGTCAACTCCGGGCCCATCTCCTCCCCTTTTCTCATATTGCCCAAATCGTGACAACCCGTGCAGTTATACTTTTTCAGCAGAGCGAGGCCCTTTTCATAGAATCCTGGATCGAGTGTATGCGGAGGAAGTTCTTGGGTGTCGTAATCGACAAACTCGCTTGCGATATAGGCCATCACGGCCGCAAGGTCGGTTTCACTGAACCGGAATCTCGGCATCTCAACCCCCGGTTGCAAACGTTTCGGATTCTTGATGTAGTTATAAATCCATTGCACAGATGCCTTGCTTGCCACCTTTCCAAGATCCGTCGCAACGTATCCGCCCCGGCCATTGATGGGATGGCAACTGATACACCGTGCCTCACGGAATCGAGTCATGCCGACATCAATCATTTTTTCTCGTTGCACGTCGGTAGCTGAAGTAAGAATCTTTGGGAGTGGGTCGAGGAAAACGCCTATTGAGAACGATTTGTAAGTCAACAAGAAATCGGTAAGGATGTTTGCCTCTTCATCTGTCAGATGGAAGTTGGGCATTTTCGCTTTCGCAAAGTACCCCTTGGGATTTATCAGCCAGTTGAAGAGCCAGGCGCGATTTACTTTTGTTCCTATCCCGTCGAGGCTTGGAATCCATTGTCGGGGGTACCCCTGGATTTTGTGGCAGCCGACGCAGTTTGATTCTTTGACAAGTTTACGTCCAAGGCTGAGGACGGGCGCTTCCGGCACTTCTTGCTCCTTGTGACACTTTGCGCAGGAAGCCTCCATGAATCCGATTGAAAGGCTGGGACGATCCCAGTACTCTACGACACCGTGAGCCTCCGCCTCGGTGGTTGCAAGGCCCTGCCCTTCGTGGCATACAGTGCATCCGAAATCGTCAAGCTTGTGGTATATCCGTGGATGTGCCCGAAAGGGTTTCTCCGTCGATGCAAGCGCTTTCTCATCCACTCCGAGATGGCATGTGGTACAGCGATCTACACGACCGAGTTTCTGGACCCAGACCTGTTTGATTCCGATCTCTGCATGCTTGATACGTTGCGGTAATTGATCAACGACTTCATTATACCTGTGTTGGAAACCCTTCCAGTCGCGGAAAAGATCCTTCAGCGGCGACACAGCAAGCACAACAAGGAGAGCGACACTGGATATTGCGAAAGCAACTCTGAACTTATTCATTTGTCGGCTTTATGCCCTGATGAGAATGTCTGTTCGCACACCTAGTAGATTCCCTCCCAAGGCCAGGTCCAGCTCCAACCCGGCCCCCTGAACAATGTTCCGATCGCCGTAAGGACAACGGCGATCACCACAAACCATGTCATCACCCACCACGAAATGGGACGACTTCCCAACCACCCGACAAAACGGTTTTCCCTCTTTGAGAAATACGGGACAAACATAAGCGCCGTTATCAGCAGCGTGGGAATTAACATTGCGTACACTTTGAACATCAGGAGAACGATAGAGACCATACCAACAGAAACGACGAGGGCTACAAAGGTCTGCTGGCGGTCTTCCTTCCAGAGCCCTTCACGTTTGATATTGATCCGGAAGTACGGGATCACAATTAGTGCGATAACGGCAAGCGCAGGGAGCAAGACCCCACCGACGACAGGCGGAAAGTAATGGAGCAGTTCCTGCAGTCCAAGAAAATACCAGGGAGCCTTCGCCGGGTTGGGAGTGTGATCGGGATTGGCAATCCATTCGAGCGGCGCGTCGAAGAACAGTGCAAGAAGCGCAAGGGCGATAACCATGACTTCGAACGCGATAATCTCTTTGACCACGAGGTGGGGAACGGTCATCACCATTTCCTCCTCTTTCTGCTTCACCCTCGCAGCCGTCGTTCCCTTGATAAAGGCTATCCGCTTCGGGACCTTCTTTGCATCCTTCGTTTCTTCAACCTTAAAATCTTTTCCCATCACTATATTGTTTTTCAATTAATGATTGATTGGAGCCCTGGCAAAACTGCGTTCGTTCTTTTATGAAGGAAGGCCTCTCCTACACTCCGCCATCCTTTCGTACTCTCCAGAAATGTATTCCCATGAGCACCATCGCAACGACCGGAATGATGAAGCAATGCAGGACATAGAATCTGACGAGGGCATACTCACCGACAATGTGACCGCCAAGGAGAAGGAATGAGAACCTATCTCCCAAACCGAAGGGTATGGCCCTTGCCATGTTGGTACCGACCGAGATACCCCAGAACGACAATTGATCCCACGGCAGAAGGTAACCCGTGTAGCTCAGAAGAATCGTGACTACGAGGAGAACAACACCGATCACCCAGTTAAACTCCTTCGGAGGACGATACGAACCGGTGTAAAAGACCCGCAGCATATGCAGGAAGACCACTGCCACCATCGCGTGCGCTGCCCAACGATGCATGTTGCGCAAGAACTGTCCGGACGACACAACGAACTGAAGGTCCTTCATGTCCCAATACGCTTGCGGTACCGAAGGGCGGTAGTACAGCATCAGCAGCGCACCAGTGACCGTCAGAACGATAAACAAGCCGAGAGATAATCCGCCGAGCCCCCAAGTGTATGAGAACCTAACGGACCGTTTTCTCACTTTTGTTGGATGCACATGGAGAAAGAAATTGTAAAACACGGTTTCTGCACGGGTACGGTTGGATTCAGGAAGCCCGTGCCGGAACATCGACCGCCACACGCGAGACTGGAACATCTTTTGAAAAGCAGTCCTCATTGATTACTCCCCAATTGATCAGCAGGTTTTTCCAATTCGAGGTTCACCGCCTCGATGGCTTCGATCACGAGCGGGAAGTATCGATCGAGCCCACAGTCGAGCTGCGTACGGAGAGTACATGTGCCATCGGGAGCCTGCTGGTTGCACACTGAACACGCACCAACTCTGAGGGCATCGACGTAAGGTTGAACCTGACTGCTCTTCACGGATAGCACCGTTCGGACAACTTCTGGAAGGTGGTTCTGCAGTGCACACTCCTGTTCAGGGGTCAGTCGGCAATTGCCGGTACCATCACCATCAATGCACTTCTCGCACACCATACGCCGCACTGCTTCCCAATATCTGTCTAATTGTTCCATAACATCCTCCGATTTCTACACCTTGAGACTTGTCTCTTGATCCACGATTGCCGCCTTATCAACGATGAGTTCGTTGCGGTCTTCCAGTGAAATCAAATATCTCGTGAGAGGCCGTGGTGCGGGCCCCGCAATCACGTTCCCCTGCCTGTCAAACTTGCTCCCATGGCAGGGACAGGCGATGATTCCTTCGTCCGATTTCCAGCCGGTAATACATCCCAGATGCGTGCAGATCGCGGACATCGCATAGAAATACCCTTCCTTGGCCCGAACGACATACGATTTCTGATCCACGACGAGTGTCATGGAATCGGGCGGGAAGCTCTCCACGGTCCCAGCTTTGAACTTCAACGGCGGTTCGTACAGGACATTGGGTGAAAGATATTGCGCAGTTAACACCGCACTCCCTGCCGCGACGACACCGATTGCGCCACCTCCAATGATCTCAAGAACATATCTGCGCGACACGGGCGCTACTTTCTGCTTGTCCTGCTCTTTGTCATCATCCATGCTCAAATTCCTCGTGATTCATTGTTCCCTTCATACAGCCAAGGTCTCCGAGACCACATATCCCTCCATGGTAATGCATCCCACCGGGCATCGCATTGCACACAGACCGCAACGAATACATCTGTCTTCATCTTTGATCATTACCGCCCCGATCGAGTCTTCCGTCCTGCCACGGAGCACAATGTCATATTCTTCGTTTAAGATTGGCGTCAATGACTCTTCTGCATCGATTCTGTCGAGTGAAACAAGATCGATACAGCTTTCCGGACAGATATCGACGCATCCACCACAGAGGATGCACTCTGTGCCCGTATCCTCGCCCTTGGTTTCGAAGATCGTATTCTCCCAGCAATGCAGACAGCGCGACGCCTCACGGCAGGCTTGATTCTCGGTGTAACCAATCTCCACTTGCGCCACCCCTATGCGCCGGTCGATGGGAAGCGTAGGGATTGGAACGCGTTCGAATTTCTCGAATCCCCAGATCCGCTTGTATTCCGATGTCTTGTGAATAATTATCTCAACCTCCCGTTCATGGAAGCCAACTTCAACTCCCCGGACCTCCTGTTTAGTCAGATACTTGTGGATGGAACGGGCCGCCTTTTTCCCGTTGGCGATTGCATCAATCGCATTGCGTGGCCCGAACGAGACATCTCCGCCAGCAAAAATCCCCGGCGCCGTGGTCGCGAGGGTCGTCGGGTCGACTTTGATCGTGTTGCGCGACGTGACCTCGATGCCGTCTTCAGAACCGACCCAGGAGAGATCAGATGTTTGGCCAATAGCCATGATCACGGTATCGACATCCATGATCTTCTCCGTACCGGGTGCAAACTTTGGGTTGAAACGTTTCTGATCATCGAAGACTGAAACACAGTCAATCGTTTCGAATGCCACAACCTTCCCATCCCTCCCCAATATTTTGCTGGGTCCCTTTCGTACATGGACGTGGATGCGCTCCTCCACCGCTTGTTCTATTTCATCCCTGGCAGCAGGCATCTCATGCCAATCTTCGAGGCACACCATGTGTACTTCTTTCGCACCAAATCGGACTGCGGAGCGCGCAACATCCAGTGCTTCGGCAAGTTCCGTCACGTGTCCTACCTCCACCCGTTCTTGCCGTGCTGCCATGCGTGCCGCATCAATAGCGACATTGCCCCCGCCAATCACGACGACTTTGCCGCCCAGGTCAACTCGATATCCCAGGTTGGCATTCAGAAGAAAGTCAACAGCGCGAAAGACACCGTCAAGCTCTACACCTTCTATCTGTAAGTCACGACTCTTGTGGGCACCGATGGCGATGAACGCCGACTGATATCCTTGACTCTCTAGATCTGCAAGGGTGAAATCGCGGCCAATCGCTGAGTTAAGCCGCAGCTCCACGCCAAGACTGAGGATGGCATGAATTTCCAATCGGATAAGCTCCCGGGGCAGGCGATACTCGGGGACTCCCAAACGCAGCATACCTCCAGCGACCGATTGCGCCTCAAATACGGTAACCTCATACCCAAGAAGAGCGAGATCGTGAGCGCACGACATGCCCGCCGGACCGGCACCGATGATTGCCACCTTGATTCCGTTCTTCTGGACTGATTTACCAAAGACCTCCTTCAGTTTTTCCAGGTCGATCATACTCTCAACGCCGTAGCGTTCAGACACAAAGCGTTTCAATGCACGGATATTGATGGGTTGGTCGAGGGACCCACGGCGACACACGGGCTCGCACGGCGCCGCACAGATGCGTCCACAGATTGAAGCGAGCGGGTTGGGCCGACGAGCGACATGATACGCTTCCCGGTATTTGCCTTCGGCGATGAGTGCAACATAGCGTCCGGCTTCCGTATGGACTGGACAAGCTGCCATGCACGGGAAGTTTGAGTCAAGCCATTCGAGGTCGACGAACTTGAGTGCGGAGGCCATTGTTACTTACTTCACTTATCTCTTAATGACAAAATTGACCTTCACCTCACCCTTCTCTGGTACTTCCACGGAGACATCCTCACCTTTCAGCTTCTCATGCCAGATTTTCAAGGTGTACTTGCCGGCAGGGATATTCTTTATCTCGTAACTGCCATCTTTCTCACTCACGGCAAAATATTGTGTTTCCAACACGACGATATATGCTTCCATTTCGGGATGCACGTTGCACAGCATGACCGAAACGCAACCAGGCTCTTTGAACGTGTACGAGCGAGTTTGACCCTTCGGCCACGTCCCAAGATTGAATTTCTCGGCGCATTTGTCAGGCGTAAAGACGTTGTGGAGCACGTCGTCGCTGTTCAGAAACTCGACCGTCGTCCCAGAGAGAACCGGCAGCACATGAGGGATGAAGACGAGATTTTTCTGGTCCATCTGCGCATGTTCTTTTGGTGGCTGAAACGTTTTTCCCGGTATCTTCTCGATGTAGACTACTGCGCCGCCACCATGTTTTGCACGCTTCGGAGTTATTTTCCCCTTGATATCGCCTGCCGTAAGGGACAGATTGCAGGTCAACAACATAATGGAGCAAAAGAGCAAAATCCTTCGCATTTCTTCCTCCTTCTCTTGAGATGAAAATCCTCGGCTGGATCGGCGACACACCGCAGGATCCTTCACCCCTGCGTTTTTCTTACACCGTGTGCCACCGCAACGTCACCTGAACGGAATGACTTCCATCGGGTGAGCCTGCCCACCATCAAAAACATTCCACACTGCAGGGCCGAACTTATATGGCCGCCACCTAGATGCCAAACTCCATCTGGAGCACAAACGTATTATTCTTCTTGTTCGGCTCATCAAGTGGAATCTTTGCTTCAAGGATCATCTTCACGTTCGCCCGCGCCATCACAGTGATTCCGGGAATAATAGATGTCCCCGGGACAGGGGAATCAACATCTTTGTCTGTATCTGTCCATTCATACCTTACGAGACCAATCAGCCACGGATACAACACATACTGTCCTTGTGCATACCAGGCTAGAGATTTGCGATCAGTCATACCCTCGATTTTGGAATTCATGAATACCGCCATTCCATTGAGGATGAACCGATTGTACCAGATGTCCACATCTCCACCGAAGATCTGGAAGTCTTCGTCTTCGATACCTGTTCTTGAGGCTGTACCGGAATACCCAAACACACCGAGAGTCACTGAGTTGTCAATAAAGAAGTCCACAGCCTCGCTCGCGCCGGACTCAGCGCCTCCGATCTCACCGAGTCCACCTATCTTGTAAGTGAAACGGCCATAGAAATCTTTATTCTTATTTACATCGTTCCCCCCTCCCTGACCGTTTGCGATCCCTGCCCGGTACATGAATCCACCTCGGCCGTCAGAACCATTTCCCGCACCCCACACTTCGATTCCCGCATAGTCTCCCCTCAGCCTGAACCCGTTTCTCGTCCGTAGACTCGGGACGTTGTAGTGATTCCGGGTGATGCGATGGTGCGTCGGACTCGGATCCGCCGAGACCATGCCTGCCCGGACGTGGAGCTGAGGGCTGTGATCATATTGAAGGAAGAGCGGGAAGGCGATTTCAATTTCACCATCTTCATTCTCAAGTTCCATCTCAGCAAACACTGAGAAGTTTTCTCCAATCGTACCTGCCGCAAACACCTCAATCTCGTGCGGAAACTCGAAGTTCCATTTGATCTCTTCGAGAGCGCCATAATTGATCCGGGTGATGGCACGAACAGCAACTGGCGCCGTTCCTGGCATATCTGCTGGCCAGATCGCATCTGGAAACGCGCGCTTCTGCCCCTCAGATCCCAGGCTGGTCGGCTCCTCTTTTACAAAGTCCTCGTCGTATCCCGGATAGCGGTAGCCGTTGTTCAGGAAAGCCGACCCGAATCCGTTCAGCATCGGAAAGGCATAGTGACAGGTGGAGCAACTGGTTTTGTACTTCCGGGAAAATGCTGGAATCGCGCCGCTTTGTTCAGTGCACACTATTGCCATGAACAAGCCCAGCAAAACGAAACATAAGACATGCTTCATGATAACCTCCTTGTGGAATGGTGGAATATGACGGGAGCTTCGCTGAGTTATTTGCTGTTGAGGTGCAAACACCTTCTCACTGCCTCACGCAGCTTATCCAGCTCCAGCGGCTTCAAGAAAAAATAATCTGCCCCGAGAGCCTTTACCTCTTCCCCTCCGATGAGGTTTGGATAACCCGTGATAACGATGACTGGAAGATCACGTCGGCGAGACTTGAGCCGCATGAAGAATGTTATCCCCGATTGGGATTTGAGCCTCACATCGGTGATGACCAGATCGATGGTATGGCGGTCCATCTCTTTCAATGCCTCTTCCGCGCTCAACGCAGTGACTGCGCTGCAGTTCTCTCTTCGCAAGAAATCCCTAAATGCAGAGAGGATATTTTCGTCGTCATCAACAACCAACACGTTCGGGTGGTCCATATTTGACCTCTCCAAGACTATACGTCGAGTGGCAAGTGGTGTACCAAACTGCTTGACTCCAGGAAGAGGCGAAAATGAATTAGAATGGGCTCGCGAGAAATTGCAGGCGTGTTTACAGGATGGTAAGCGCCAACTCCAGCTTGCCATTGTGGAAAGCATCTGTTGACACAGTTGAGGATTTGTTGAAGGCGTTCAGCGGCGGATGATCACCTTCGAAAGGACTGGGCTTGAATCTTGTTTTTTTTCATCAACCGTTGGAAATTCTGTCGCGTCATTCGAGAGGCGGTCGCAGCGCTTGTGACATTCCCATGGTACTTGGTGAGTTGTTGAATGAGGAACTGCCTTTCGAACGCCTTCAGAACGTGATCGCGAGACTTACTGAAGACAGGACTGATGATCGGAAGAGGATTTGCTTTCAGCGGAGCTGCGGAGGACATCTCGCGGAGAGTTTCAGGGAGAATCACTTCTCCTTTTGTGAGCATCACTGCTCGCTCAACAAGATTCTCCAACTCGCGCACGTTCCCCGGATAGTCGTATGTTTGTAACAATTCCATCGCCACGTCGGAATACCCCTTCACGGATTTCTTCAGCTGATCGTCATACTTTGACAAGAAGTAGCCGGCGAGCAGAGGAATATCCTCCTTTCGTTCGTG
>Ga0326597_10012267_pt1 | contig 11302 bp, 12 predicted proteins | sample RVTome_12_FD_203789 | JGI IMG/M metagenome (GOLD analysis project Ga0326597, IMG submission 203789) | Soil microbial communities from uranium-contaminated site in the Upper Colorado River Basin, Wyoming, United States - RVT100D185 | ecosystem: Environmental > Terrestrial > Soil > Contaminated >... | reverse complement strand
GCAGGCGGGCGCCGAGCGCCGCCATCTCCTGCTTGTAGGCCTCGCGCATGCGGTCCTGCGCCGCGGCGCCGGCGCCGGTGAACTCCATCATGCCCCAGCTCGCGCCTTGCTCGAGCAGCCAGGCGACGCCGGAGCCGATCTTGAGCTCGCTCTGGCCGCTGTCGCCGCCGTGCATGCGCCCGGCCACCACCGGCGTCGGCAGCGAGGTCAGGTGCAGGGTGTGGCGCAGGTCGGCGGTCACCTGGTAGTGCGAGAGATTCGATGTCGCCAAGCCGAGCAGCGGCGGACGCTCGGGTTCGGCGGCGAGGCCGGTCGCGCCGAGGAACGTGAATGGGATGAAGTCGAGGCGCGCGCCGCGGCGCAGCGGCATCGCCGGCGTATCGATCTCGGCGAACTTGTCCTTGACCTTCTCGAACCGGCGCACCGTGTACAAGCCGTCGACCAGTTGCAGCGCCAGCATTCGCTCGACCGCGGCGACCTCGAACTCGTCCTCGGGCTTCACGCGCGCGGCGTCCTCGGCCAGGACCACCAGCGTCAGCACGCGCCGGCCGGCGAGCCTCTCGACGCGCCAGTTCACGATCGCCTCCGCGGCATAGCCGGCGAGATAGGGCGTGCCCGTGCCGACCGGCACGTCGGCGAGCACGCCGTAGCGTCCGGCGGTCACCACCTCGCGCACGGCGTGGCCGGCGAAGACCTCGATCGGCAGGCCCGCGCCATCGACATTCTTGACCAACATCTCGGCCGTGCCGGGCGCATCGATCTCAGGCGGCTTGCGGAACACGGCGCCGACCAGGCCGTCGACGGTGCGCGCCGTCGCGTCATGGAACGAGGCGCGCTGCTTGAACGCGAGATACTCGTCGTGGCGCATGCCGGTCGGCTTGGGTAGGTAAGCCTCGGCCGCGGCCTTGACCGCGTCTTCGCCGGCCACGCAGTCGCGCATGACCTTCCACTGGCCGGCGACGCGCGAGTAAAGGTCGTGCTTGGTGTCAACCGGCATGGATCATGCTCACGGTGCCGCCGTCATCACCCGCCAGAAAACCTGATCATTCGCCGCTCACCCCCCTCGATCATCAGCTCGGTCAGCGCCCAGACCAGCGCGTCCAGGCGGTCCGGCGAGGGTTGCCCCGAATCCGGCTCCCAGCCGCACAGCTGGTCCTCGAGCTCGGGGAAACCGCCGACGTGGTGCACGCGGCCCTGCTCGTACAGCGCAGCCACCGGCTCGGCGCGCGCCTGCTTGCCGCGGCTGGCATGCAGCGCCCGATAGGCAACGTTGGGCGCGTGCGCGCGCAACACCGTCTCGATCCAGTCGCCGCCGTTGTTGACCTCGCCGATCACCCGGTCGGCCTGCCACAGCTTGTAGGCGCCGATCGCGCGCCGTGCGGCATCGTCCGGCGTGCAATGCGCCGAGACGTCGGCCAGAACGTAGCCGCGGCCGTTCGCCGCCGTCCCGGCGACCACGATGCCCATCTCGGCGGTCGTGCGGCTGTCCTCGCCCTCGCGCCGGGCGCCGCCCTTGGTCATCGCCGGGTCGATCGCAACCACGATGCGGGTCAGCGCCGGCAGCTCCGCTGATGCCGGCAGGCGCGGTTTCTCGATCGCGTCGCGCGTCCACAGTGCGCCCTCGGCCTGGTCGAGCAGCTCGGCATGTATTTCCTGCCGGCCGAGGCGCGTGCCCTCGTAGGGCAGGATGGTCTCGGCGAACCACGTCGAATCGAGGTTCGCCCGGTTCTCGTAGCTCGAGCCGCGTACCACGACGGTGCCGGCGAGCGCGCTGATCTCGCGCAGCTGCGCGATCGGCTTGGGCGTCGTGGTCAGTACCCTGCGCGGCCGGTCGGTCGAAGCCTCGCGCATCCCGAACTGGAGGTTGTCCCACACCGCCTTGAGGTTGCCCGTGCGGAACTTGCCCGGCTCGTCCGCCCACGCGCTGTCGCCGGAGAATCCGCGCAACTCCTCGGGCTCCTCGGACGAGTAGATCGTTGCCCAGCTACCGTTCGGCCAGGTCAACCGGCGTTTCGACGGCTCGTAGTCCGGCGCGAAGCCGCGCATCGCGTTGCGGCGCAGGCCCGCCGGACCATCGATCATGACGTTGCGGACCTCGGCCGGGTCCTTGCCGATCAGCGCCATCCACCGCCCAGCGAAGTCGCGCGCCCGCTCATGCACCCAGCCGGTGCCGCAGCGGGTCTTGCCGAACCCGCGGCCGGCGAGCAGCAGCCAGGTCGACCAGTTGCCCGGCGGCGGCAGCTGCTTGGGCCGGGCCCAGAACCGCCAGTCGGCGCACAGCTCGGCCACGCCCTCGGACCCGAGCCCGTCGAGGATGCGCTTGCGCTCGCCCGGCGCCAGCGACGCCAGCTTCTCGGCACGCGACCGCTCCGTCCACTCGGCGAACGTGACGACCGGCGGGCGGTCAGTGGACGGTGCCGTGGTCCTCGTCGCTGTCGCGGCCAAAAAGATCACCTTGCTTCGGTAGAACGCGTTGCCGCTCATGCCAGCGACCCCAGTTCAACTTGATCATGCTGTCCAGGCCGGCGCTCTTGCTCCCTTTCGCGCGGTTGCACGTCGAACAGATTAACCGAGTGTTTGCACCCCACACGGGAGGATGCCCAGGATCAATGATATCAACCGTAACGTCCGTCAGACCATTTCCCATGCTCGCGAAAGCGACACCACAAGATTGGCAGCCGTTCGCGGCCGTGTGCAAGATTTCGTGGGCGATCCGCCTGATGTCCCAAGCGAAGCGCTTCGCAAACTCATTAGTTGTCGCACAAGGCCATCTCTTTTCAAATCTGCGGAAATGAGTCCGAAGCGCGGTCCGAGCTTTCACCAGCGCACGGCCTTCCGGTGACTTCTTCGCGTTGTCCCGCGCCGTCTGCTCGCAGCCGATGCAGGTGACATGCCGGGTCGCTAAATGCATTTGGCGACCACGTTGACGGTCGCGCCGAAAGAACTCATCGTCGTACCAGCCGCCGCATTGCCGACACTGACTCATCGGCTTATGATGATCGCCGTCCATCCCCACCTGCTGAGATCAGGTTGGATGTGGAAGGGCCACCGCCTGCGGCGCCGCGCAGACGGCGGCCCGCAAGAGCGGTGCACCGCCCCTGTCCAAATCCCTCGATGTTGCTGAAAGTTACCGCCAGGTTAGGCGGTCAATGCACCGTCTCGCCGGCTTCGCTGTCGCGGCCATTGCCGGCACCGTTGGTCATGTTCGCCGCGATCCCTTCGAGCGTGCGGTCGAGGCGGTCGCGAACATCGGCGTGCTCGATCGGGCCACCGTCCTTGCCGGTCATCTCGACAGATTGGCGTGGGCGACCGTAGCCGCGGTCGAGCAAAGCAGTCGCGGCGGCAATCCGCGCCCCCTCGCTTTCGCCGTTCGTCACGATGTCAACCAAGGCTTTCAAGGCTGAAGCCGTGTGCTCTCGCGCCAGCCTTTCGAGCGTCAGCTTCTCGCCCTTTTTTGCCTTGTTCTTGACCCCACGCGGACGGCCCGCGCCGGGTCTCCGACCGCCGGCGGCCATGATTTGATTCCTGAATTTTTTGAATTCCGGGCACGCCTCGGGCGACCCTGGTAATTTCCCTGCACGAATCCGGCGGCGTTGTCAAGCCCCCCAGGGCGGAGCCAGGCGCGATCCGGTGGCGTATCGTGGCGCCGGATGGCCGCAACCGCGGGCCAGCGCCGCCGCCTGGTTGCGCGGCCAATCGAGCTCCTCGAGCCGCAGGGCGCGGTCGCGCACCGCCTCCGGGTCGAGATCGGCGAGGTGACAGGTGAGCGCGAAATCCCGCTCGCCGGCGGTCAGCCAAGCGCGCGCCTGGGTGGTTTGGACCACGGTCGTCCCGCTGTGCGCCATGCCGCTCGACCCGGCGGCGTCGAGGAACGCGCGATGCACGACGGCGCGCCACAGCCAGGTCTCGGACGACCGCGATGCGGCGAGCTCGGCATCCTGGGCACCCATCCGGCACGGCCTGCTCATGGGGTTTACCCTAGCGCCCTGAAACCAGCGCGCCGAGGCCGGCCTTGAGGCGGTCGAGCTCGCGGCGGGCACGGTGGTCGTCGATGCGCAGCACCCGCGGCCAGCGCAGGTAGACCGCGATGTCGACCACGGTGTCGCGCGTGGCGGCGCCGATCCGGGCGAGCACCGCCAAGGCGGCGACATAGTCGCGCTGGGCGCGCTCGACGACGGCCTCTGCCGGCATGCCCCCAGTCGCGCCAGGATCGCCCGTGGCGCGCGCTGGCGGCGAGATGGCCCCGAACACCAGCCGGTGCGCCAACGCGAGCCTACGGCCAACGGCGGCCGACTGGACCGCGATTAAACGCCTGGTTTCGAGAACATCGAGCGGGGTCGCGGTCATGGCGGGGTCTCCATCGGGGCCGGCGAGGGCAATGCGCTTGGCCAGCGTTTCGGGCGTCGGCAGGGTGTCGCCGGCGGGACGGCCGCGCTTGCCGTCACGGCCTGGACCCGGCGTGCCGCGGTTGCGGGCGCGCCATTTGCGGCGTGCCAGGTTCGCCGGGCGGGCCTGGGCCGGTGCGGCTGGCCCGGTCATGGCGCGTCCCCCGGCTTCGTGGCGAGTTCGGCGCGGCGGGCGGCCTCGATGCGCTTGTCGGGCGGGGCGATGATCGGCGGCAGAGTTCCGACGTAGGGCTGATCTGGCGGCGCATGGCCGTTGCCGGCGCCGGCGGGTTGTGAGGCGGATGGCCGAGTGCGGGGCTGCCGCGGCCGGAAACCGGCGCTGGCGAGCACGGCGTCCATGGCGGCGATGTCCTCGGCGGTAGGCGGGTGCCAGTCGGTGGGCTCGGGGCGGGCGCGGCTGGCGTACGGGTCGCTGGCGGTCGCTGCTGGGGCTGGGTTCACTGCGGTCTCGGTCGAAGGGGCGGTCGGCTGGCCCCCCAGGACAGCCGGCCGATCCGCCCCGCCTTCCTCGCTCGGTGGTCGCGGTCCTCGCGCGCGCGGGCGCGGGGGAGGTTCGGCTTGGTGAGGTGGTGCAGACAGATACTCCTTCCCTTCAGCTTGCTCAGGAGTATCTGTCTGTCCTGTCTGTCTGTCTGTAGCATCTTTTGGCATTGCGTTGCGCATTGCACTTGGCTTGCTATTGCTTTGCGGTTGCTTTGTGGTTTTCATTGCGCTCGCATTTTGTCCAGAGTTTCCAGGCGGTTGAGACCAGCGAGCTTTGGCGGCCTTTTTGGCATTCGAAGTGCGTTTGCGCTCGCGCGCTTGGCGCTCGGCGATTTCAACCTCGCAGCGCTTGTTGACCAAACGACCATCAGCGGATGCGAAAAACATGCGCACGCATTGCGCCACGCATTGCCATGCGGCGAGGTCGCAGCGAAGGATTCTAGCTATCTGGGTATCATCGTCCGGCGGCCCTTGCTCGTGCGCCATATACCAGTCGATCAGGAGGCAATAGGCGCCGTGGCCGGCGAGGTCGAGGGTGAGGGTGTCGCGCTCGTAGTCAGCTGGGTAGCGAGGATACCAGTCCACATCTTTCTCCACAGTCTTTTCGTTTACGCGCGCGTGCTGGTGCAGAACTCCGGCTTGATCATGCGGTTGCGCGGCATGTCCCCTCTCCGGTTCTGGTTTTCTCTGGCTTGCCCCAAGCGATGATCTCGGCCATGGTCGCGCCGCGGCATACCTCGATCGCACGCTCGAGCTGGGCGTCGTCGAGGTTGCCGAAGTGGCAGGTTTTGGTCGGGATGCCGAGCCGGTCGGCGAGCCAGGCATAGGCATGGATGCGCTGGCGACGGACGATGCGGTTGCGCGTCTTCTTGGCGCGCCCGTCGCGCCTGGTCGAGGCCGACTTGGGCGGGCACAGCGCGCCGTTCACGTCGAGCCAGAGCCGGTCAAAGGCGGCATGGGCGGCGCCCAGCAGGAGGTTGTGCCGGGTCCGGCGGTCGGCCTTGGTCCCCGTCAGGTGTACGCGCACGCCGGCGGGCATCGGCTCCAGCATGGTGGCGCGGTGGGCGTCGGCGTGTGCCCAGTAGCCGGATCGCGCGCCGATGCCGCGTTTCCGCTTCTCGCGCTCGGCCGGCGACATCGGCATGAGGTCGTCAGGCATCGCCGTCTCCCTCGATCACGCGCACGGTCACCGCCGCCATCCCGCGCTTTCGGTTGCCGGAATGATTACATTGTCCGCCGGTTTATCTTCGTTCGGCCAAACGCAGTCAGCACCTTTTCTGTCATGCGGGTTCAAGGGCATCCCGGGGCCACGAATCCCTTTTGGTTGATACGCGGTCTTAAGATGACCAGCGCAATACGGCCGCCCCGGCTGGCGCCGCACGCCGCAGAAGTGGAAGCCGGGTTCACCGGGGTCGCCATGCGGCCACTTGCAGCCATCCGATCCGAGCGCATCGAATGCCTGCCGCACTACCGGCCTATCCACCATTGGCTTCCGCGTGCCGTTGCGATTGATATGCGGCCCGAGGCCCAGCCGGTGTGCGCGTCCGATCACGGCGTTGCGCGTGGTGTCGAGATTGTCGGCAATGTCGCCCGCCGGCGTGCCGTCCGCCCAGAGGTCGGCGAGCCTGGCATCAAGCGCCGCAGTCCAGCGGGCGTTCATAGCGCACTCAAGTCGTCGAACATGCCGGGGCGCACTCCCGAACTCGGGACATCCCGGAACCGGGTCAGCGCGGCGTCGAAAGTGAGGTCGGCCTTGCCGGTGGGTCCGTGGCGGTGCTTGGCGACAATGACCTCGGCGCGCCCGCGCGCGTCGTCGCACCTGGCCTGCCAGTCCGCGAACCGCTTGGCATGGCCGTCGGCGCTCTCGTTGTCCTTGCGCCGCGGCTCGGCGGCGGCGAGGTAGTACTCCTCGCGGTAGAGGAACATCACCACGTCGGCGACCTGCTCGATCGCACCCGACTCGCGCAGGTCGGCCAGGTGCGGGCGCTTGTCGTCGCGGGATTCGACCGCACGGCTGAGCTGCGACAGCGCGATCACCGGCACGTCGAGGTCCTTGGCCAGCGCCTTGAGGCCGTCGGCGACCGCGGTCATGTCGCTGACCCGGTTGTCGCTGCGCCGGCTGTTCGCCGGCTGGGCGAGCTGGAGGTAGTCGACGATCACCAGCTCGACGCCGTGCTTGCGCTTGAGCCGGCGCGCGCGGGCATGCAGGTCGGCGGTGGTCGGCGCCGGCCGGTCGTCGATCCAGAACGGCGCCGCCGTCATGCCGGCCTGGACCGCGAGCAGCCGGGGCATGTCGTCCTGGGCGAACCGGCCGCGCTTGAGCGCGCTGGCCGCGATGCCGACGCCCTCGGCGATCAGCCGCCCGGCGAGCTCGGGCGCCGACATCTCGAGCGAGTAGAACGCGACCGGCTCGCCGCGGCGAGCCGCGTCCCAGCCGATGCCGGTGGCGAGCGCGGTCTTGCCCATCGACGGCCGCCCGGCCAGGATCACTAGGTTTGCCGGCGCCAGCCCGCCGACAAGGCCGTCGAGGGCGGCGAGGCCGCACGACAGGCCCGCCAGATGGGCGTCCGAGCGGTAGGCGCGGTCGAACGCGGCGACGGCCTCGGTGCCGGCGTCGGCCAGCGACACCGGCTCGTGGCCGGGCGCGGCACGCTCGGCCAGCGCGAACAGCTCGCCTTCCATCTGCTCGGCCAGCGCCTCGGCGGTGATGTCGATGTCCGGGTCCGAGATGCGCTGGGCGAAGGAGTCGGCGATCGCCAGCAGCCGCCGTCGGCGGGCAAGGTCGGAGATCAGCCCGGCGTAGTCGGCGGTGCTGATCAGGCTCACCGCGGCGCCGGCGAGGCGGGCGAGATACTGGGCACCGCCCACATCCTCGAGCGCGTCGTCGGCCTCGAAATACGCCTTCAGCGTCATCGGGTTCGCAATCTGGCCGCGGGCGACCAGCGCCCGGCAGGCGGCGAAGATGCGCCCATGGACCGGCACGTAGAAGTCCTCGGCGGCGAGCGCACCCGGCACATGCTGCCAGCAGTCGTTGTCGATCAGCAGCGCGCCGAGCAATGCCTGCTCGGCCTCGACGTTGCTGGGCGCGGCACGCGGCGCCACCGACGCTGCCGCCTCGCCCGCGTACGGGACCACGTTGTCGCGCGGGTCAGCCATCGCCTTCGCCTCCGAGCGCGTCGTCGAGCGCCGCCGACAGCGCCTCGATCATGTCATGGATCGTTCGATATTCCACAGGCACGCCGCAACACACTGCGGCGTCAATCCCGGCTTTCATCCCCGCGCTGATGCCGCGATCCTGATAAACAACAACTGCATCGGCTGCTGCAATCCAGGCATGGCCCGCGCGAATGCCCAATGATCGTTCTTCTGGCTTATCATCGCGCAAGATGCCTGGTTGTGTGAACAAGAGGTGGCTGGCGATCGGCGCCTCGCCACGCGACAGACAATCTCGAATCGCCCGCCGGGCGTATGCAACATTCGCCTCAATGTCGCCCGCGTAGGGACTTTCGACGATGACTAGGCGCGGCGTGCGGTTCGGGCGCGCGGCGGTCATGGCTCGAACAGCGGCAGCGGCGCATCAACACGACGACCTTCATGCCGCTCGACTGCGCTGTGCCGTCCCTGGCCCGCGATCCACGCCAGCCGCTTGTGAATGTCCGCAACGTACTCAGACTCGCGCTCGATCAGGATCGCGCGCATGCCCTCGGCGAGCGCGGCCTGGCCGGTGGTGCCGGTGCCGGCGAACGGATCGAGTATCAGCCCGCCCGGCGGCGTGATCAGGCGCACCAGCCAGCGCATCAGGTTGACGGGCTTGACGGTCGGATGCTTCGATCCGAAACGATCCTGGGCGTCCGCCTTGGCGCAGTAGAAGAACCGTGCGGCGGTGCCGGTGTCGCCATAGATCGCGCCACACGGTGCGTCCCCACCCGGTGCACTGCCGACATTTAGGAAACCGCTAGGTCTGTTGCCTTTCTCTGGGCGCGGCTTGTCGTGCGGGTTGCGTTCCCCGAACTCCGCGAACGCCGCCATCACCTCGTCGGAGCCGTCGTGAATGACATTCGCCGGCCAGCGCGCCCCGTGCTTGCCTGTCTCGACATTGCCGCGGTTACGGCCGTGATAGCCGAACTCGCCATACGACCACCGCACCGTGTTGTCAGAGGTCTCGATCCTGCACCCGTCGATGTTCAGCGCCCCGGTGCCGTGCGCGAGCACGTTGGCCGCGACGGTCTTCTCCGACAGCGGCTTGCGCGCCAGCACGATCGGCTCGCATGCGGGCTTGAGTGCGGTGCCCCAGCCGTCCCGTTGCTTGGCGGATTCTGTAGCGGGAGCGGTGACTTTCGCCCCTGGCGTCTTTGACAGACCAACACTATTGACGCCAGCACTGCCGTTCGGTTTGCGAGCTGCGAATGGCCCGTCTCCCATCATCTCCCGATCCGCCCCGGCCGCCTTATCGATTGCCTTGCTGACGTTTAGTGATTTCGGAAACCCGCTGCCGTATATCCAGAACACGCAGTCGCGGATATCGAACCCGGCGTCCTCGATCGCGCAGGCGAGGCGATGGTAGGTGCGCGTGCCGCCGAACGCGAGCAGATGCGCGCCGGGCTTCATTACCGCCAGCACCGCTTCCCAGAAGGCGCTGCCCGGCACGCCGTGGTCCCACCCTTTCCCCATGAACTTGAGCCCGTAGGGCGGATCGGTGACAACGGAGTCCAACAGCACGCCCTCGGCCGCGAGCACGGGCAACGCAGCCAGGCAGTCTCCCTCGATCACGCGCACGCTCACGGCTTGCCCCCGAACAGCTCGCCCGGCGCGGGGTCAGGGCCGGCGTCGTCGTCGTAGTCGCCCCAGCGCTCCAGCCGCTTACGGCACGGCGGAATCCAGACCGTTTGCGTGCACGACAGCCCGTTCAGGCGCAGCGGGCGGCTCCTGTCGAGACACCAGACAAGCCACGAATAGGCCGTCGCCGAGCTCGCCCCGCGCGTGAGCGTGTTCTTGTGCATCGGCACTCGCTCGACGAACTGGAGCTGCCAGGTCGGTGGGCACGGATCGAACAACCAGGCGAAGCGCGTGCCGCCCTCCATGAACGCCGAGCGCACCAGCAACGCCACGCCCGCGAACGCCAGCCGCCGGGCCTGGAACACGAACTCGGCCGCGAGCCGGAACGGCGGGTTGGTGACGATCCAGTCCTCGCCGGCAGGCCGCAGATCGGGATCGGTGAAGTCCTGCACCTCGTGGCCGCCGCCGTGATCGAACACGTCGCTCGCGCGCACCGACGCGAACCGATCGCCGAGCACGCGGCTCATGTCGCCCGGGCCGCACGCCGGTTCCCAGCACGATCCGCCGAGATTGGGCGCGCCAAGCCGCTCCAGCATCTCGACCAGCGCCCGCGTGCTCCACGGGGGGGTGCGAAATAAATCGAACGAGTCCGGCGCCTCGACGCGCCGCTGCATCACCGCCGTCGAGGTGTTCTGCGCCACTACATCGCCCCCCAGGCGTCGATCAGCAGGAAGCCGCCGATGGTGACGGCAAGCGCCGCGTCCGCGCGGGTGATCGCGGCGGCGAGCCACAGCACGTCCCCAGCCAGGCGCGCGCCGAACGCCGGCGCGGCCAGCTCCGGCCACCCCGCCAGCACGGTGGTGCCGCCCAGCAGGCACGCCGTCCCCAGCCAGCGCGCCGCCCCGATCATCTGATACCCTCACCCTGAGCCGGCGGCGCAGCCGCCGTGTCGAAGGGCGCGGCTCCGCATGATGCCTTCGCGCGCTCCGGCATGGCGTTGTGCGTGCGCCCGTCGAGCAGCCGCCCGGCGCGCTTCTTGCCGACGCGCACGAACAATGTTCCATCGTTGGGGTCCGAACAGGTAAGAAACGACCGGCCGTCGAACATCTCTCGACCGGCATATCCGAGTGTGCCTTGGAACCGCTTCGATGGTAGGTGCGGGTCACGCGGGAATCTTGTCGTGTTCGACCATTGGCCAGCGATCTGCATCACCGGTGCCCACTCCCCCCACTGCTTGAAAAAGAACGCCACGCCGGCGTCGGCGCACTGGTCGCGCGCGCTCCGCGCCCAGTCCGGGTGCATCGGCCGCGCCCCCGGCCCGCTCTCGCCGCCGCAGATCAGCCAGTCAAGGGTCGGCCCGAATGGCACTATCCAAGCCGGGTCGAGAAGCACCGGCCCGAGCGCCGGCTCGTAGCTCATGAACCGCACCGCCGCCGGCGTGGCGAGCAGCAGCGGAATCCGCGCGGCCGCCGTCGCCTGGTCCTCGGCCGACACGCCGAGCCAGACATTTGGCAGCGGCCAGACAATCGACTTGCACCACTTGCCCGCCCGCGCATGGAAGGCGGTAAGAATCACGCGTACGGCCTCTGCGTTGCCCTGGGAGCGCGCAGTCATGTATGCCCGCATCCGCTCCGGGC
>Ga0326597_10012266_pt1 | contig 11302 bp, 10 predicted proteins | sample RVTome_12_FD_203789 | JGI IMG/M metagenome (GOLD analysis project Ga0326597, IMG submission 203789) | Soil microbial communities from uranium-contaminated site in the Upper Colorado River Basin, Wyoming, United States - RVT100D185 | ecosystem: Environmental > Terrestrial > Soil > Contaminated >... | reverse complement strand
GGCGCCTTTCGCCGGACCGGGGCCGCCGTCCATGACCGCCGCCCGCTCGCCGTCGGCGAAGCGAATGGCGACGCGCTCGCCGGCCGCCGCCTCGCCCGCCCGCCGGATGAGCGCGCCGCCCTCCGCCCGCACCAGCGCAAACCCGCGCGCCAGAATGTTCTCGTAGGACAGCGTCTCGAGGAGCTTGGCCGCCGCCTCGAAGCGCGCCCACGCCGGCCGCAGCGCGCGCCCCCCCGTCGTCGTGAGACGCAACCACAACCGGTCTTTGTCTCTTTGTCCGTCCGCGGATAGCCGCGCGAGCGCGGCGCCGGACAGCCTCAATCCTGCGAAGGCGCGCCATTTCCTTTCGATAATTCGCACAGTCGAAGCGCGCAGAGCGTCAGCCGCGCGAGCGAGCTTGACCTGGCGTTCGGCAAATCCGGCGGCGAGCATCGGCCGACCGAAGCGGCCGGAAGACTCAAGAAGGCGGCCGCGGGCGCCATCGAGAAGCGCGCGCATCCGCATCGGCAGAAGCTCGGCGGCGCGGTCGAAACGCTGCGCCCACGGACCGATGACGTCGTCCGGCCGGCCGAGGCCGCGCGCCGCCGACATCAGCGCCGCGCGCCGCGTTTCCGAAGCGCGCGTCATCCCGCGCACCAGGCGGCGCTCCTTGTTCAGAACCTCGGCGAGAAGCTCGGAGCGCACCGGCACGACCATCTCGGCCGCCGCCGACGGGGTCGGGGCGCGCCGGTCGGCGACGAAATCGATGAGCGTCGTATCGGTTTCATGGCCGACGGCGGATATGAGAGGAATCGCGCTCGCCGCCGCGGCGCGCACGACGACTTCTTCATTGAAGCACCAGAGGTCCTCGAGCGACCCGCCGCCGCGCGCCACGATGAGAACGTCCGGACGCGGAACGCCGCCTCCTTCGGGGAGCGCATTGAAGCCTTCGATCGCCGCAGCGATCTGCGCCTCCGCGCCTTTGCCCTGAACCAGCGTCGGCCAGACAATGACATGGCGCGGGAAGCGCTCGCGCAGGCGGTGCAGGATATCGCGGATGACGGCGCCCGAAGGCGAGGTGACGACGCCGATGACTTCAGGGAGGAATGGCAGCGGGCGCTTGCGCTCGGGGGCGAACAACCCCTCGGCCGCCAGCTTTTTCTTGCGCTCCTCAAAGAGCGCCATCAGCGCGCCGACGCCGGCGGGCTCGAGGCTGTCGATGACAAGCTGATAGCGCGACTGGCCGGGAAAGGTCGTCATGCGGCCGGTCGCCACAACTTCCATTCCCTGTTCCGGCGCGAAGCGGACGCGCTCGGCGGTCCCTTTCCAGATGACGCTCGACAGCACCGCCTTGTCGTCCTTGAGGTCGAGATAGACGTGGCCCGAGGCGGCGCGCGTTACCCGCCCGAGCTCGCCGCGCACGCGGACGAAGCCGAAGCCGTCCTCGATGACGCGCTTGACCGCCCCCGCCAGCTCCGAGACCGTGTATTCGTGAATATTGCCGAAATTTAAGTTCGGTTCCGCCATCGGCCGGTTACAGCACAAATCGCTGTTGAGGATAAGCGTTCAGTCGGGTTTTCCGGTCGCCGACAAGCGGGTGGTTAACGAGACACCGCACGGGGAGACCGCGCTCGCCATGGCGGCAAAGCTCGACGCCAAGCTGCCGGCCGAGATGGCGGCCGCCGTGCCGTTCGCGCAGCCGATCAAGGCGGCGCCGTATTTCGCCATGGCGCGGTTCGCCGACCCGCAATCGATCCTCGACCTTGCCGATCCGGGTGCGGAGCTTCCCTTCCTTCAGGCGGCCTGGCGCTATGCGCGCGGCGAAGCCTTCGCCAGAATGGGCGAGGCCGATAAAGCCCGCGCTGAAGCCGCCGAAATCGCCCGGATCATCGAAGAAGAAGATCTTTCGCCGCTGACATCCGCCAACGTGCCCGCCGCCGACATTCTCAACATCGAGCGGCTGACGGTCATCGCCCGCGCCGCCGCCGAGGACAAGCTCGACGAGGCGATCGACGCGATGACCGAGGCGGTCGCCCTTCAGGAGAGGGTCGCCTACACCGAGCCTCCGTACTGGTATTACCCCGCCAAGCAGACGCTCGCCGCGATGGTGCTGAGGAGCGGCGAGGCTGAACGCGCCGAGCAGCTTTTCGTCGAAACCCTCGCCGCGGCGCCAAACAACGGCTGGGTGCTGTTCGGCCTGTCCGAAGCCTATAAGGCCGAGGGAGACAAGAAGGGCGCCAAGTTCGCCGCGAACCTCTTCAAGAACGCCTGGGCCGGCGAGCGCAAATCGATCAGTCTCGAAGCGCTGTGAAGCGCCGACGATAGAGGTTGCAGGTGGCAGGTTGCAGGTTGCAGGTTCAGCCGAGAGATTGTGAAATCCGCTCATTGAGCTCCAGACTCGCTAGCGAATGAGATTGCCGGCTCACCAAGCACATCTACTGCAACCCGCAACCTGCCACCCGCAACCTGCCACCTGCCACCTGCAACCTCTATCACCGCCCCTTCCGTCGCGCGCGTTTCGCGCTATATCGCTCAGGACCGTTTGGGCAGGGGCGCACGATGGAGTTTCTCGATCTTCACTGGGTGACGGCGTTTTTCCAGGTCGTGCTCATCGATCTGACGCTCGCCGGCGATAACGCCGTTGTGATCGGGCTCGCCGCGGCCGGGCTGCCCGCCTATCAGCGGGGAAGAGCGATCCTCATCGGCATTCTCGCGGCGACGGCGATGCGCATCGGCTTTTCGATCGTCACGACGCAGCTTCTGCAGATTGTCGGCCTCCTCCTCGCCGGCGGCATTCTTCTCCTCTGGGTGAGCTGGAAGATGTGGCGGGAGCTGCGCCGGCCGGCGGGGATGGTGATCGGCGCGGAAACCCTGAAGGCGCAGCGCAGCGGCGAAGTCTTCGAAGCCGAAGTGAAAGAAAAGACGCTCTCGCAGGCGGTCCTTCAGATCGTCGTCGCCGACATATCGATGTCGCTCGACAATGTTCTCGCCGTCGCCGGCGCGGCGCGCGAGCACGTGGCGGTGCTGGTCTTCGGGCTGGCGCTTTCCGTGGTGCTGATGGGCCTCGCCGCGACGCTCATCGCCCGGCTTCTCGAGAAGCAGCGCTGGATCGCCTATGTCGGCCTCGCGATCATTCTCTTTGTCGCGGTCGACATGATCGTGCGCGGGGCCGAAGAGGTGCTGGAAACGCCCGCCGTCGAGCAGGCGATCGAATCCGGGCTTGACGGGCTCATGCCGCAATAGGGCGCCGCCGGCTCAGGGCCGATCTCATCGCCTGATGCCTGCCGCGCCGAGCGGGCCGCCCCGCGCCCGGTCCCGAAGGCCGCTTCCGCGCCAGAGAGCCGGCCTTTGCGAGCGCAAATCCGTCCATAAGCTCGCCGGATCAATGAGGGTTGCGCGGCTTTGACGTCAAGTCCCTTTTCGTTTCCGTGGGAACTTTCACCAGCCGGATGAAATTAGTTCCCATGGGAATCGTTCGATCCCTATGGGAACTTTCCTGCGCCATCATTTTTTATTGCAGATTGCACGGTACCTTGCTTTTCCCAAGGCCCGGCGTATTTTCCACAGCCGCAGGGGCGATCCTGTGGCGTGCGCCAGCCGGCGCGCGTCCATTCTGAAAATCGGAGTCAGCGCAAATGAGTGCGCGTAATGTCATTCTGGCCGTTTTGGGCCTCGCGGTCGTCGCGGGCGGGGCGGCCTATTTCATGATGAAGGGGACTAGCGGAACTGAAGGCGCAGCGGTCGAGCCGGCGCCGGCGGTGGAGGAAAGCGCCGAAGAGCTGACGGCGCCGCCCGTCGATGAAACAGGCGCAGCCGGCGTTTCGGAGAGCGAAAGCGACACGATGAACGCCGATGAAGCCGGAACGGTCGAAGAACCGGCCGGCGAATCGCTCGACGACGCGGCCGGCGCCGAGCCGGACTCGAGCCCGGACACGCTCGGCGACTTGACGGGACCGGACGCGGACACGGCCGAAGGCCTGGCCGACGAGAACGCCAAAGCCGTCAACACGGACGAAGAAGCGATCGACGAGACCCTCGAAGAATCGAGCGAAGCGCCGGAACAACCGGCGAGCGAGCCCAATCTCTAATCGATCCGTAAGCAAACGAATGCGCCGCCGCCCGCGAACGATTAGACTTGGCGGCGGCGCTATTTCTTCTTCTCGGCTTCGTCGAGATCTTTCTCGAGCTTTTTGAGGTCTTTCTGAGTGACTTCCGGATCCTCGCGCAGCGTCCATGAGGGCTCGAACGCGGGTGGGCCGACATTCGGCTGTCCGAGAGTCGCATCAAGATTCTCCGATGCGGCGCCCGCCGGGTCGTTGATGGCGGCGTCGCCGCGGCGGAAATCGCGCAGATCCTCGGCGCGTTTTTCATCTTCGAGCCGGCGCCCGACGCTCGCGCCGTAAATCGCCGACGGATCGGCGCCGCCCTTGCCGGCGGCGCGGTCCTGCTGGAGAAGGCGCGCGGCTTGCGACCAGTCCTCGCCGCTCGCCCCCGGCCGCCAGCCGGAGCGGATGTCGGTTCTCCCGGCGCATTCGGCGGCTTTGTCCTTGTTCTTGAACTGCTGGTCGCAAAAGATGGCGACGATGCCGGACGAGCCCGGATTGATCGCCGCCTGGCCCTCCGGCAGATTGACCGCCGGCAAAGGCAGACGCGGGCGCCCGAACTCTGGTTCTTCATCGAACATGTCGTCGCCCGCCGGTTCCGGCTCGGCGATTTCGGGAGCGGCCTCCTCCTCCGGTTCGGCCTTTTCACCCTCCAGTTCGGGTTCAGGCTCGGCGATCTCCTCGACCAGAGGCGGCGCCTCTTCGGCTGGGGTTTGCAAGTCTTCCTCGACGGTGACGGGCGGCGCTTCCTCCTCGATCGTGGCGGGCCCCAAGTCCTCGGGCGCCGCGGCCTCCGATTCCGGAATGAGCGGCGCCTCGCCCTCTTCCGATGGCGGGGCGAAGATCGGCGCCGGCGTCAGGTCGAGCTCGGGCTGCGGCTCGATCTCTTCGGGTTCGGGCGGCGGCGCCGGCTCGGGCTCGACCGCCGGGGCCGGTTCCGGCTCGGGCTGCTCGAAGATCTCCGGCTCGGGTTCCGGCGTCGGCTCCGGCTCGACGATCGGTTCGGGTTCGGGTTCCGGCGCAATCTCCGGCTCAAGGGCTTCCGGCGGGGCGGGCGCCGGCGGCAGATCGACCATGACCACAGAAAATGTGTCGCCGGGCGCATTCGGGATCCAGATCTGAAACCGCCCGAAAATGGCCAGCGCGGTGAAGAGGACGGTGTTGAGGGCGACGGCGAGGACCAGCGCGGCGCGCGCGCGGCGCTTGGGATCGGCCGACAGATAATCGAGAAACCGGGCGCTCCGGCCGCTCCACGCGAGAAGCGCGCTGCGCAGCGCGTCAAGGATATTCCGGCGATCAGGCGGCCGCGGCGGCCCGGAAACGGACCCGCCGCCTGTCGTCGCCGGCGCGCCGGCGCTGGTTTGCGCAGCGGCGGAGCGCGGCTGATTTGCCCGCCCCTCGCCCTCCTTTACTACCGTGTCGCGCGCCATTGATCCCATCAGCCGCGACGCCTAAACGCCATAACGAAGAGGGAGTGAGGCCACGTGAAGGTCCTGCTTGTCGGCGGCGGCGGGCGCGAGCACGCGCTGGGATGGAAAATCGCGCAGAGTCCGGCTTTGTCAAAGCTTTATCTGGCGCCGGGCAACCCCGGACTCAAGCCTTTGGGCGAAACGCTGAGGCTTGCCGCCGACGATTGTCAGGGAATCGTCGCCGCCGCGGTCGATTACGCCGTCGATCTGGTGGTCATCGGCCCTGAGGCGCCCTTGGCGGCCGGCCTCGCCGACCGCCTCGCGGAAAAAGGCGTGCCCGCATTCGGACCGACGAGAGCCGCGGCGCGCCTCGAAACCTCGAAAGCCTTCGCCAAGGACGTGTGCGCCTCCGCGGGCGCGCCGACGGCCCGCTATGGCCGGTTTTGCGAAGCGGCGGCGGCGAAGGATTTTCTGCGCGCGCGAAGCTCGCCCTATGTGATCAAAGCCGACGGCCTCGCCGCCGGCAAGGGCGTCGTCATCGCCGAAACGCTGAAAGACGCCGACGCCGCCGTCGACACGATGCTGTCCGGCCGGTTCGGCGCGGCGGGCGCCGAAATCGTCATCGAAGAGTTCATGACCGGCGAGGAGGCGAGCTTCTTTGCCTTCACCGACGGCGAGGCGATCCTGCCGCTTGTCGCCGCGCAGGACCACAAACGCGCCTTCGACGGCGACAAGGGGCCCAACACCGGCGGCATGGGCGCCTATTCGCCGGCGCCGGTCTTCACCGATGAAATCCGTGAACGGACGATGACGCGGATCATCGCGCCCGTGGTCAAGGAAATGGCGCGGCGCGGCGCGCCCTATCGGGGCGTTCTTTACGTCGGCCTGATGATCGAGGGCGGGACCGCGCGTGTCGTCGAGTTCAACGCCCGCTTCGGCGACCCCGAATGCCAGGTGCTGATGCGCCGTCTCAAGTCCGACATCCTGCCGGCGCTTTACGCCGCCGCGACCGGGAGGCTGGCCGGCGAGACGCTCGAATGGTCGGACGAAGCCGCCGCGCTCGTCGTCCTCGCCGCCGACGGCTATCCGGGCAAATACCGGAAAGGCTCGCCCATCAAAGGCGTCGAGGAAGCGAACGCCCTCCCCGGCGTCGTCGTCTTTCATGCGGGCACGGAAGAAAAAGACGGCGCGCTTCTCGCCGACGGAGGGCGCGTGCTCAACGTCACCGCTACGGCCGCGACGATCCGCGAAGCGGTCGAACGTGCTTATCATGGGGTCGATGCCATCGACTGGACGGAAGGCTTCTGCCGGCGCGACATCGGCTGGCGCGCGCTCGCGCCGCCGCCCCCCGGATCCAGTCCGGGGCGAAGCGGCGCTTTGGCGCGCCGCGAAGGCGGGAGGGCGCCATGAGAGACCTCGCCCGCTGGCGGCGCGAGGCGCGCACGCTCGATGCCGGCGGGCGGAAGATCGCCTGGTGGGCCGAGGACAAAGACAACGAAGCCAAGCCCTGGCTTCTCCTCATTCACGGCTTTCCGACATCGTCCTGGGACTGGACGGCGGTGTGGCCAGAGCTCGCCGCGCATTTCCGTCTCGCCGCGCTCGACATGCTCGGCTTCGGTCTTTCCGAAAAGCCGAAGGACATCCGCTATTCGATCACGGATCAGGCGGACCTTCAGGAAGCTCTGCTCGAGCATCTCGGCGTCTCGCAAGCTCATCTCCTCTGCCACGATTACGGCGACAGCGTCGGTCAGGAGCTGCTGGCGCGCCACAATGAGGGCTCGCTGAGCTTTTCGATCCGCTCGATGTGCTTCCTCAACGGCGGGCTTTTTCCCGAACAGCATCGCGCGCTGCCGATCCAGAAGCTCGGCCTCTCCCCGCTCGGTCCCATGCTCGGCTTCGTCATGTCGCGGGCGCGTTTGCGGAAATCGTTCGACGGAATTTTTGGCGCCCGGACGAAAGCCTCCGACGCCGAGATTGACGGTCACTGGGCGCTGATGCGCGAAGGGGGCGGGGTGAAAATTCTGCACAAGCTCCTTCATTACATTCCCGAGCGCCTCCAAAACCGCGAGCGCTGGGTCGGCGCGCTCAAAGGCGCGCATATCCCATTGCGGCTCATCGACGGCGGCGACGATCCGGTGTCGGGCGCGCATCTTCACCGCTATTATCTCGAAGAGATTCCGAACGCCGACGCCGTTCTCCTCGATGGGATCGGGCATTACCCGCAGACCGAAGCGCCGGAGGCGGTCGTCGCCGCGTTCCTCGAATTCCACCGCAAGCACAGGATCCTCGCATGAGCGCCTTTCTCACCGTTTTCCTCTCCGTGTTTCTCGCCGAGCTCGGCGACAAGACGCAGCTCGCGACCCTCCTCTTCGCCGCCGACGGCGGGCGCTCGAAGCTCGTCGTGTTCGCCGCCGCCGCCGGGGCGCTCATCGCCTCGACGGTGATCGCCGTCATTCTCGGCGGCGCAGCGGAGAAATATCTCAGCGCCCTGCCGCTGAAGCTGATCGCCGGCGGCGGGTTCATCATCATCGGCGCTTTCATGATCGGCGAGCATCTGATGAAGTCGGCCTGAGGAGGCCTTGCGATGACGAACAACCGCGGCGCGGACTTCACCGGCACGGCGGCGACGCCCGAGCATCTGAAATTCGACGAGGCGGCGCTCGCCGCGTTCATGACGGCGCATGTCGAAGGATATGCGGGGCCCCTCTCCGTCGAGAAATTTCGGGGCGGCCAGTCCAATCCGACCTATCTTGTAACGACGCCGAAGAAGAAATACGTCCTCCGGCGAAAGCCGCCGGGCAAGCTCCTCCCGTCCGCCCACGCCGTCGAGCGCGAATACAGAGTGATGACGGCGCTCAATGGGGCCGGCTTCCCGGCGCCGAAAACCTATGCGCTGTGCGAGGACCCGGAGGTCATCGGCACCGCCTTCTTCATCATGGATTTCGTCGAGGGGCGGATTTTCTGGGATGCGAGCCTGCCCGATGTCGCGCGCGAGGAGCGCGCGCCGCTGTTTCACGCGCTCGCCGACACCCTCGCCGATCTCCATACGATCGATTACCAAAAAATCGGTCTTGGCGACTATGGCAGACCGGGGAATTATTTCGCCCGCCAGATCGACCGCTGGTCGAAGCAGTACAAAGCCGCCGAAACCGAGAAGCTCGGCGCCATGGATCGCCTGATCGACTGGCTGCCGACCGCCATTCCGGCGGACGAGACGACCAGCATCGTCCACGGCGATTATCGCTTCGACAATACGATCATGCACCCCACGAGCTCTCGGGTTCTCGCGGTTCTCGACTGGGAGCTGTCGACGCTCGGCCATCCGCTTGCGGATTTCACCTATTTCCTGATGGTCTGGCATTTCCCGCCGAGCGTGCGCGGCGGGCTTGCCGGGCTCGACATCAGGGAGCTCGGCATTCCGCGCCTCGAAGACATCGCCGAGCGCTATGGCGCGCGCACCGGGCGCGCCTCGCTTGAAGGTCTCGATTTCTGTCTCGCCTACAATATGTTCCGCCTCGCGGCGATCGCGCAGGGCGTCTACGCCCGCGCATTGCAGGGCAACGCCTCGTCCGATCAGGGCGTTAAAATGGGCGCGCAGATCGCCCCGCTTGCGGGGCTCGCGTGGACTTACGCGCAGAAGGCCGGCGCCTGAGGCGTTAGGAACAGGCGCAGGCATCGGACCGTGTACGCCGTATTGAACTGGCCAAGGCCGGCTTCGCCCTTCGCGGCGCCGACCGCAAAGCCGTCGAACGCTGGCCGATCCCCGACTGCATGCCGCGCTTGCGCGACGCCGCGCGGGGCCGGAATATCGCCCCCATGGCTGAGGCTCCCGACACCGTGATCGAGGCGAGCCCCGAAGAGGCGCAAGCGATCCGGCAAACCATAAGGCGCGCGGACCATGTCGCAACGCCTTACGGCGCCTATCGCCCGACGAGCCACGCCGACGCCGACGCGCTCTTGGCGCTCCTCGCCGACGAGCGCGTCGGCGCGCCGCTCTACACGATCCCGAAAAAAGTGACGCAGGGCTGGGTCGAGGGATGGATCGCGGCTCACGAAGACGAACGCCGGCGCGGCGAGGGCCTCCTCCTTCTCGCCCGCAACGCGGCGGGCGAGGCGACCGCCTTCATCGACCTTCAGGTGTGGCCGGAGCGCGCCTCCGCGGAGTTCGGCGGGGCTGTCCGCGCCGATCTCCAGTCGGCCTCGCTCGGCAGAGGCGGCGCGGCGGCGCTCTTCGACTGGCTCTTCCGCGACATCGGCGTGCGACTCCTGGCGATGACCAATGCGCTCGACAATGTCCGTACCGAGAAGTTGCTGCGCGGTCTCGGATATAAGCGCCTCGCCGACCGCATCTGCATGACCGCCGAAGGGCGCGAGCGCCCCTCGATGTACTGGGAGCTCCGGCGCGAGGATTGGCGCTCGCCGTTTCAGGACCGTTAGATCGGTTTGCGACCGGATTGAATCAACGAAGCGGCTCTTGCCCTTCGTGATTCTTCGTGTCCTTGGTGGTTAACCACAAAGAGCACGAAGGACCACGAAGGGTGTGACCGGGACGTTGCGTCAACCTGGCTACACCTTGCTCTAGAGCACGTTCCCTATTCTTCGAGTCGGGAACGCGCTCTAGAGTCTTTGTTTTGTCGCGTTTTCGACGGAAAACCGCGCTGCACTTTTCCTGAAAACGCTCTAGCGATCCGTATCCTGACGCATCGCCGCTACGCGCAAATCCTCACGCGTATTGACGTTGAAGAAAAGGCCGGTTCCCGCCCAACGCACTTCAGTCGCCTTCGAAGCGCCGGCGAGGCCGCGCAGGGAAATCGACGGCGCGCCGCGCAATTTTTCCCACGCGCCCTCGAGCGCCCGAAGCGTCCAATAGGCGAAGGTCGGGTGCACGCCGCCGTCGTCGGCGGCGACCGCCGGTCCGCCGCACGCCCCGAGCCGCTGGGCGAGATCGCCGGGAAGGAACGGCCCGTCGACCGGCGCGGTGAAGAAGCCCTCCGTGGACGCCTCATTCTGCGCCATCCACCGCGAAACCGCGAAAATCCCCGCGGCGGGCCCTTGCGGGCCGCTCTTCTCGTCCGCTATCGCGGCGAGGCCGGTTCCGTAATCCCGCCGCCCGGAGATCACGATGCGGTCGGCTTGCGGGGCGAGGCGCGCGATGGCGCGGTCGATGAGCCTTATCCCGCCGAGCTCGGCGAGCGCCTTGTCGCGCCCGCCCATGCGCGCCGAGCGCCCGCCGGCGAGAATGACCGCGATGCGTCTCACCATCCGATGTCCCGCCTTGCCTTTCGCGGCGCGATCGGAAACTCTCCGCGAGGCCCTTCACCGAAATCGACACTCGCCATGGCGCTCCTCGCGATTTTGTTTTTCATCACCGCCCTCCTCTATGCCTCCGTCGGCTTCGGCGGCGGCTCGACCTACAATGCGCTGTTGGTCCTGCACGGGACCGATTATCGAATCCTCCCGGCGATCGCGCTCATTTGCAACATCATTGTGGTTTCCGGCGGAGTGTGGCGATTTGGCTCCGCGGGCCAGATTAAAGTCCGCAGGATCGTTCCGTGGATTGCGGCGTCCGTGCCGTTCGCCTGGATCGGCGGGCGCCTGCCGGTCTCCGAATTCGTCTTTATCGGCCTCCTCGGCGCCTCGCTCGCCGCCGCCGGCGTCAGGATGCTCTTGCAGCGCGAGACGCCGTCCCCGCCCGAGCCGGCGGCGCAGAACCCCGCGCTCGCCGCGCTCTTCGGGGCGGGGCTCGGCCTTCTTTCCGGCGTCGTCGGCATCGGCGGCGGCATCTTTCTCGCCCCGATCCTGCATCTGATG
>Ga0326597_10012265_pt1 | contig 11302 bp, 9 predicted proteins | sample RVTome_12_FD_203789 | JGI IMG/M metagenome (GOLD analysis project Ga0326597, IMG submission 203789) | Soil microbial communities from uranium-contaminated site in the Upper Colorado River Basin, Wyoming, United States - RVT100D185 | ecosystem: Environmental > Terrestrial > Soil > Contaminated >... | reverse complement strand
GTCCGGTCCCAGGACAGTCACGACGTCACCGACCGCAACCGTCCGTTCGGGGCCAAGTTCGACAATGGTGTGACTCGCACTGACGGCACCTATCGCCGGGTATAGCCGCCCATTGATGAGCACACGCGCGCCGTTCACGGCTTGACGTGGGTACCCGTCCGCGTGGCCCATCGGTACGGTCGCCACCCACGTCGGGCGAGTCGCGACAAAGTTGCGGCCATAGCTCACGCTATCCCCGGTGCGCAGCTCTTCGACACGAACCACTCGCGCTCGCACGCGGAGTGCCGGTTGCAGTTCGGCAATGACTCGCTCCGTTCCCGCGTCGCTCGGGTACGCACCATAGAGCGCGATGCCGGGGCGCACGAGGTCGAGGTGCGCATCGGCGAAGTTGAATACCGCGTTGGATGAGGCGGCATGCAACCGGCCGAGCATGACACCAGCTTGTGTGGCCCGACCGGTCACTTCTCGGAACCGGGCGAGCTGCTCCCGATCGAAATCGGGTTCCTCCGTGAATTCCATGTAGACACCTTCGACCCGAACGCCCCGGAGGCCCGCCAGGGTCGCCAGCCACGGCAGCGCCCGGTGATACGGCACTCCCATGCGACTCATCCCGGTATCGAGGTAGACATGGGCGCGGGCGACGGTGCCGGCGGTGCGCGCCGCGTCACCGAGCCTCTCCGACGACTCCTCGGTGCAAAGACTGAAGGAGACCTCTTGGCGGATCAACTCCTGGGCATCCTGATCGGCAAAGAGCCCCATGAGGAGAACCGGTTTCGTGATACCCGCCGCGCGAAGAGCCAGCGCAGCAGCTGTCTTGACCACGGCGAAGCCGGCAATCTGCGGGAGGGGCTCGAGAAGGGAGGCAACAGTGGTGAGGCCGAGCCCATACGCGTTGTTCTTGATGACTGCCATGATTGGCCGACCACGGACCAACCGTGAGATCACCTCGACGTTGAATCGCAGCGCCGCGCCATCCACCTCGACCCAGGGGTCGAACCGCGTTGTCACATCCTGTGCTCGCACCACTGGCGTACGCGCCACGCCGGCTGGCGTCTGGGAGGCCAGAGCTGCTGCCGCGGTGGTGGCCATGAACTGGCGGCGGGAAAGAGGCATGAGAGCCATGTTATCACCCGCGTCGAGGAAAACCTAGCTAGCGGGTGATGTGCGACACCGCCATTGCTTCGATTTCGACCAGGAGGTCCTCGCGACAGAGCCGAGCTTGAATCCCGGTGCTGGCAGGCAAGGGATCGAGTCCGAGCCACTCGAAGAACGTTGTCCGTACTTCGTTGAAATCTCGGTAGTCGCGCTCGATGTCGCGGAGATAGCAGGAGGTCCGGACGATGTCACCCCAATCCATCCCTTCAGCGGTGAGGATGGCGGTGATGTTTCTGTAGGTTCGCCAGCACTGCGCACGGAAGTCCCCAACATGGACGGTCCGGCCCATCTCATCCACACTGGCGGTTCCCGAAATGAGGAGCACCCGTGTGTCCGCGATCACGAAGGACAATGCCCGTGAAAACGATGAGGGGCGGTCGTAGTCGGAGGCCTCGTTCAGAACGTCTGGCACCCTCGTGGCCCGCCGGAGGACGGATGGGGCGCGGGTCGCTGGGGCCGCGCAAGGACTAGGCATGACCTCACCCACCGCCGAAAGGATCCCGAGTTGAAGGAGTTCTTCGCGCTCGCCACCACTCGCTGAACTGATCTCGAGTGGGCGACCTTCAATCGTCGTTTCCGGACCTGGCAACATGGATCGCTCCCTTGAGAATTCCGACCGCGAGATGTGGTTCAGCACTTCACTGACTAGAGAGACTGCAAGAACCGGATGAGCGCCTCCTGCTGCGGCCGGCTCAGTCTCCTGAAGGCCACCCGCGATCCTCGAGCCTCCCCATCATGAAGCGCGATCGCCTCCTCCAAGGAGCGGGCCTTTCCGTTGTGCATGTACCCTTCGCGCCGATGCCGAAGCCCCCAGAGGATCTCGGTCCGAAGCTCGGACGGCGTCGCGGTGGGGCCACACACTCCAGCGAGTCCTGGCCCCATATCGTGGAGCAGGAGATCCGAGTAGAGCGGCACCAGCTTGCGATCGAGGGCGGCAACGACATTCGGTCCGGTTCGGAGCCTCTGTACATGACAACCTGCGCATCCGATCTTGTCGAACGAGCGTTCCCCATCTCGCACCACGGCCCGAACATCCTCGTCGGCCAGATCGGCTCGGTTGGGTGGCGCGAGAAAACGTACGAAGTCGGTGATCGCATCGACCTCCGCCCGGTCGATCTCCGGATCGGCCACCGGGTCTACACCGGGCGGGATCGACACGCCTCGATAGGACAATTCGTCGGGGTGGTCTGGCGTCGTGAGACCGATGGCAAAGCGGACGCCTGCCTCCACCAGATCGTGAATCGCCGCGCGATCGGCCTTCCGACGGAATCTCCCTAAGCGCCCATCGGCCAGGCGCGAGACGCGCCCGGAGATACCGTCGTCGTTCTCGTCGTCCGGGTCGGCCAGTGCAGTGATCGTCTCCTCGGGAATGGCTTCGATCAGGCCATGGCCGTACAACGGTGGTGCAAAAAACTGCTCGACCCCGTTGGCCATGATGGGCGGCTCGAACCGGTCGGCGGCAAACGGTCGCATCAGGGGAGTTGCTCCCTTGCGCACGAACCCGCCCTCTTCCACCATCGGATCACAGGAATCCGGCTCGACGAAGCGTGACGCGTGGGTGTCCGGCTCGCCGCCACCACCACCAGTTTCCGGTTCGTGGTGGCAGGCGTTGCAGGAATTCTCGGTGTACAACGGTCCTAGGCCTTCCTGCGGTGTGTACACCTTTGTGAAGGCTCGCTTGCCGGTTTCGAACCGAGCGAGTTGCTCTTCGGTGAGACCAGGAAGCGGTTCTCCGGGCTTGGCGGTGACGGGCACATCGGTCCGGTCGCCGACGCATGCCGCCGCCATCAGAGTTAAGCTGAGTATGAGCCTGGTCATACAATGGCCTAGGGTTCGAGGACGAATTGAATCTAGGGACTCAAGCAAACGCTCGGTCTTAATAAGATCTGAAGGAATCCTTAAGCAACATTGAAGACTTCTTGTCCACGCTGTTACACGCTTTCGGACATGGCACCTGGCGTCCGCGCAGGGAATTGTGGACATTTCAGTCTCGCCCGGTCGGATCTCACCGCGAAACGCGAATTGCTGAGGAATCACCATGCGCAAGCTGCCCCTTATCGTCGTCGGCGCCATCGCCATTTTCCTGATACCTTCTTCGGCAACGGCCCAGGACGCCGCAGCGCTGTACAAGAAGAGCTGCGTCACATGCCACGGTGCAGCAGGCAAGGGAGACGGTCCCATGGGGCCGGCCATGAAGACGCCGGATATGAGCGATGCTACGCTCATGGAGAAAAAGACCGACGAGGAACTTGGTCTCGCGATTTCAAAAGGGACCAAAGCCATGCCGAAGTTCGCATCGCTCACGGCCGAGCAAGTGAAGGCGCTCGTCGCGTACATCAGGACATTCAGCGCCAAGAAGTAGCGCACAACCCGACCCTATGCTCTGTGGTTGAGGGAGGGGGATACCCGGTGACCCGGTGGGCTCCGTCACGTAGACTGTACCGGACGCTTGGCTGGCTTTGCCTGCTGGTCATGACCTCCGTCCCCCTCGCTGAGCTTACCGCCCAGACTCCTCTCGGTTCCCAGAACGCCCTCGCCGGTGCCCGTGTTTTCGGCTCCAAAGGATGTGCGAATTGCCATGCCATCAACGGTGTGGGCCAGATGGTTGGGCCGGACCTGGCACAGGGCAGGCTCGGCTCCTACTATGGCATGGCGGCGGGTTTCTGGAATCACTTCGGTGGGATGGTGGAAGTGATGCGGAGGGCCGGTCTCAAGCCACAGCGGATGAGCGCACACCAGATGGAGGACTTGATTGCCTTCTTCGGCTCGGTCGACGCCTTCAGTCCACCAGGCGATGCTGACCGCGGTGCAGCCGTCTTCCGTGGAAAGCACTGTTCCCGTTGTCATCAGGTCAGAGGCCAGGGCGGTGTGGTCGGGCCCAACCTCGATGCTCTGGGCAGTGAGGGCCCCTTGCGAGTTGCCGCCGCCATGTGGAACCATGGGGCTTCGATGATGGGGGCGATGGCCCGACTCGGCCTGGAACGCCCAACCCTCTCGGCGACGGAACTCAACGATCTCCTCACCTTCTTGAGACGAGAATCACCGCGCAACCGCATCGGACCCGTCTACCTCCTCCCCGGCAACTCCGATGAGGGCCTCCGGCTCATGGGCGAGAAGAAATGTCTAGAGTGTCACTCGGTGCGTGGGACCGGTGCCGGACTCGCTCCCGACCTCGCAAGCCGGTCGAGGGCCATGACGCTCTACGAGTTCGCCGCGACCCTCTGGAACAAGGCCCCGGCGATGCTGGGCGTCATGCGTGCTCGTGGTGTCGAGACGCCTACCCTCGCGGCGTCGGACATGTCGGACATCGTGGCCTACCTGTACGCGGTGAGGTACTTTCGGGCGGAGGGAGACCCGGCCGCAGGACGACGGCTCCTCGCCACTCGTGGCTGTACAAGTTGCCATCGCGCAGGGCGTGAGGGTGTGAGACAGTTGGGCGAGATCTCTGACCTCAAGACCCCCGCCTCAGTGATCGCAGCCATGTGGAACCACAGCATCCTCGTGTTCGACGATGAAGCCCGTCCTTCTTGGCCTTTCATCACGGCCGACGAGATGGCCGATATCGTCGCGGTGTTCATCGCGCAGGGGTCAACCCGATGAGAAGCTCTGCAATGCTCGCAACGTGCGTCGGTGCAATGATCCTCCTCCTCGGGCGTCCAGACGTTACGAGTGCACAATCGGATTCGGTCGCAGCGGAAACCTGCGTGACGTGTCACCAGGCTATGCCCGATGGTCCCCTCTCCGATCCCGTCAAGCGGTATGGTGATGACGTCCATTCAGGGAAGGGGTTCGGCTGCGTCGCCTGCCACGGCGGGGACGGTACCGTCCTCGGCCCGGAGGCGATGGATCCGGCCCGCGGTTTCCTTCGGGACCTGAGTCGCCCCCAGATCCCGACGATGTGCGGGCACTGTCATTCGGACCCCACCTTTATGCGGCAGTACAACCCTGGGCTGAGGGTAGATCAAGAGGCGGAGTATCAAACATCGGTTCATGGCCGGCGGTTGGCTGAGGAGAACGACTCCTTGGTGGCCACCTGCATCAGCTGTCACCCGGCCCACGGCATCCGACCGCCCTCGGACCCCCTGTCGAGCGTGCATCCCCTCAACGTCTCGAAGACGTGTGGAGCCTGTCACGCCAACGCCGACTACATGGCAGACTATGGTATCCCGACCGATCAGGCCACCAAGTACGAGGGTAGCGTCCACGGTGAGGCGCTCCTCGTTGCCCGGGACCTCTCGGCGCCGACCTGTAACGACTGCCACGGCAATCACGGCGCGGCACCACCCGGCGTGTCCTGGGTAGGCAATACCTGTGGTCAGTGTCATTCGGTTCAGGAGCAGCATTTCCAAACCAGCCGCCATGGGGAGCTCTTCCCCCTGATCGGGATTCCCGGTTGTGCGGCCTGTCATAACAACCACGACATTCCGGCCGCCTCCGATGAGATGATTGGCATGGGTGAGGGTGCCGTCTGTGCCAAGTGCCACACCGAGGAAAGCGAGGGAGGGACCCAGGCGCTGGTGATTCGCCGGCTGATTGATTCGCTCCGTACCCAACTCGATTCCGCACGCCACCTCCTCGAGTCGGCTGAAAACTCTGGGATCGAGGTGAGTCAGGCGCAGTACGATCTCGAGGGCGCCCACAGTGCTCTCGTCGAGAGCAGAGCTGCCGTTCACACCTTCCGAGCGGCGGCGGTCGACAGCAGTGTCTCCGTCGGGCTCGCCATCACCGACAACGCGTTCGTGAGTGGGATCAAGGCACTTGGCGAGCTGCGATTTCGCCGTACCGGGCTCGCGGTGTTCGCGTTGATCACCGTGGTGCTCATTGTGGCCTTACTGCTCAAGATCAAGGAGATCGAGGGTCCGACCATGAGTTACATCATGTTTACGAGGGAATTACGCGTCCCTGACGACCGCCGGCCAGGCCCTTCTGATCGCCACGACGAGGAGTCCTCTTGATCGACCCCTCTGCTACGGCTCCAGAGCCGCCACGGCGCAAGTTCCTCGACTGGCTGCTGGGGACCAGCGTCGGGGCACTGGTCTTGGCCATCCTCTACCCGGCCACCCGTTACATGATCCCTCCGGAGGCAGCGGAGTCGTCGTCGGCATCGGTCACCCTGCCCTTTGCCCCCGACGATGTCGCCCCCAACACGGGCCGGGTCTTCAAGTTCGGTAATCGACCCGGCCTCCTCATCCGGACCCCCACCAACGAGCTAAAGGCGTTTTCTGCCGCATGCACCCACCTGGGGTGCATCGTACAGTATCGTCCCGACCTCGCCGAAATCTGGTGTGCCTGTCACAATGGGCATTTCGACCTGAACGGACGGAACGTCGCCGGCCCCCCCCCGAGCCCCCTGGAGGATTTCACCGTCAACGTGCGCGGCGACGAGATCATCGTCGGAAGGAAGACCTGACGTGCCTCCGGTACGGGAGAATGCCGGACGGCTGTGGGCGTGGCTCGATGCCAGCACTGGTCTGAGCGGAGTGTGGGCCTTGGCCAAGAAGAAGGAAGTCCCGATCCACAAGCACACCGCCTGGTACTACCTCGGCGGGATGACCCTATTCCTCTTTATGGTGCAGATCGCGACCGGCATCTTGCTCCTTTTCTATTACCGACCCAGCTCCGGCGAGGCGTTCGAATCGGTTCAGTTCCTGATGGCCGAGGTGCAGTTTGGTTGGCTCATCCGGTCGATCCACAACTGGGCCGCCAACCTGATGATCTTTACCCTCTTCCTGCACTTATTCACGGTCCTGCTCGTCAAGGCCTACCGCCGGCCGAGACAGCTGACCTGGTACACCGGTGTCGTTCTCATGGGTCTGGCCATGGCCTTCGGGTTCACCGGCTACCTCCTGCCGTGGAACGAGCTAGCATACTTCGCCACCCGGGTGGGTACGCAGATCACGGGTGTGCTCCCCGTGGTCGGTGAGTTCCTCTTGCGTGTCATGCGCGGCGGGGAAGATGTGACGGGGGCCACCCTTACCCGGTTCTACGCCTTCCACGTAGCGCTCCTGCCCATCATCACGATCGCTGTCGTGGGGATCCACGTGCTTCTGGTGCAGCGCCAGGGCATGAGTGTCCCACGCCGGCTCGAGCATTCGAACGAGCCAAGACGATCGATGCCTTTCTTCCCCAATTTCCTCATCCGCGATGCGGTGGGATGGCTCGCCGCCCTGGCCATTCTGGCAGCCCTGGCCGCTTTCATCCCGGCGGAGCTGGGCAGCAAGGCCGACCCCTTCGCATCGGCGCCAGTCGGGATCAAGCCCGAGTGGTATTTCATGTTTATGTTTCAGACGCTAAAATTCCTTCCGGCCCATATCCTGGGTATCGAAGGAGAAGTGCTGGGCGTTCTGGGTTTTGGGCTTGCGGGCCTGTTCCTGCTCCTCATCCCGGTCCTCGACCGGAAGTCGGCGGCGGGTGAGCGGAGCCCGGTGTTCACCGGAATCGCAGTCGCGATCATCACGTTCATCGTCGTCATGACCATTGTCGGCTACATGGTGGACCCGACGGCTTAGCGCGGTACGAAGGGGACCTCACCGAGGAGACCATGACCCACACGCGAACCATTGCCGCTCTCGCGACTTGTATTCTTGCCCTCGCCGGCTGCCAACCCGAGGGTGATGCCGGACCGTCGGACACGGCAGCTCCGCCACCACCAAGCGCGCTGTCCTCGTCGGACGCCCTCCTGCTCGCCTCTGCACGGATCGCTCTGCCCCCGGTCGACTTCGATGCGGCGAGTCTGCCCGAACCTTCTTCCACGGGAGCGACGCTCCTGGTTCGCTACTGCGGACAGTGTCATGCCGTGCCTTCGCCAACGATGCACAGCGCCACCGATTGGCCCCGTATTCTCCGTCGCATGTGGCTCCGGATGGATCATCTGCCCGACTCCCTGCAAGTCGCGCTACCGGAGGTCGGAGATCGCAATATGATGTCCCGCTACCTCATGGAGAATGCGCTCCAGGTGAGCGCCGGCGACCTCCCGGCGGGCAAAGGGCGTGAGACCTTCGCAACCCTGTGCAGTCAGTGTCACACCCTACCCGATCCGTTCCTCCATTCCGGAAAGGACTGGGTCGGAGTGTTTCAGCGGATGGAGCTGAACATGGAGCGGATGGGTGTTCGGCGTCCCGACCGGACGGAGACTGAGGCGGTCCTTTCGTACCTCCAGGATCTCCCCCCGAGAACCCCATAAGGCATCGGGGACCAAACCTGAAGGAATTCACAAGGGGCAATGAAGCCCTCTTGCGTAACCTGTTACATGAAAAGGATTTAAAGGCACTGGCGACAGTTGCTTGGCCAATCAATATTGTTGGCGTGCCGTAGTACTACGGTGTTGACTCAGCTACCTTTGCAGAGACCTCGGAGCGGCTCATGCGCACTACCCTTCTCAGTCAGAGATTCCTCGCCCCCGTCGCGGCTGTCCTTGTTACGGCGATCCTCTCCAGTTGTACCACCGAGTCGATTGTGTTCCGCGAACGTGCCCCGTTCAATCCTCCGCCCGACGCGGCGAGCGGATTCCTCGGCTACTACGATGCCACGGCCCAGCAGACCACCTGCGGGAATTGCCACGCTGGCGAGCAGGCAACTTGGGTAGAGACCAAGCACGCCAACGCCACGGAGACGCTTGACCTGAACGCGAACGCTCAGGATTTCTGCTACAGCTGCCACACTATAAGCTCCAACGGCAACGCCACAGCTGCCCCTGCGGGATGGGAAGTCGTCAAGGACTCGGTGTACCGCGACGTGCAGTGTGAGAGTTGCCACGGCCCGGGTCTCACCCACGTGGAAGGAGTCGGTCAAGGCAACGTCATCCGTCCGCTGGCCAAGATTTCCCAGGAAGGAGAGGGCGTTTGCGCGGATTGTCACTCCGGTAACCATCAACCCTTCGTGGAGCAGTGGAAGCAGTCGTTGCACGGAAATCTCACCGCATATCCACAGAGCAGGGCAGGTTGCCAAAGCTGCCATGAAGGGCGTGGTGCGCTCACGGCGTGGGGTGTCGAATCCAATTACGTGGAGAGGGACACTGACGAACTTCAGCAGATCACCTGTGCGGTTTGTCACGACCCGCATGGGAGCACCAACGACCACCAGCTCCGAAAGAGCATCACCAGCCCCGACCCGGCCCAGCATCTCTGCATGAGTTGCCACCTCCGAATCGACACACCCACCGGAGGGAGTTCTCGAGGCAGTTCACCACACGGAGCACAGGGGGCGGTACTGCTCGGATTCGCGGGATGGCGTCCACCAGGATTCGTGTATGACACCGCGCGGATCTATGGAACGCACGCCACCACCAGGAACCCGAAACTCTGCGCTGGGTGCCACGTGGGTCGTTTCGAGGTGACGGATCCGGCAACGGGTGACTTCGTCTTCCAATCGGTCGGTCACCAGTTCGAGGCGGTCCCCTGCGTGGATTCCCAGGGTGTTCCGACCGGGGAAACTGAGTGCGCATTCACGGCAAATGCACGGAACTGGGATACCTGCACGACGTCGGGCTGTCACGCGTCCGCGGGGGTAGCTGCCAGTCTCTACAATGCCACAAAAATAGAACTCCAGTTGCTCTCGGATATTCTCTGGGTCGATACTGACGGCGACAGCTCGATCGACCCATTCCCCACCGACGGCGGGTACCTGCCGCGGATCAAACTGAACGCCCCAGCTGACCTCAATCCCAACGATTTTGAGATCACCGCCCCTGATGGAGCGGAGTTCAATGCTAAGATCTGCGGCATCGGGCTCTACAGCCAGGAGGACGGCTCCTACGGTGTGCACAACAAGTTCCTCTGCATCGCCCTGCTGGCCTCCAGCGCGAGTTACCTCAAGTCGATCTACGGATTCCTACCCTCCCCACCGGCCAACGTGGCGGCCATCTGGGAGGAGTGGGCGAAGCCCGTAGCCACGGGTGGGGAAGGACAGCCGATCATCAAGCGGGAGGCGTTCCCTGTCCTCAACAACAGATAGAGGACGCTCTCTCGTCGGTCGGCATGGCTGACCTCCTCGCCCTGCCGGCCCTCACCGCCGCCGAGCCTCCCGCTCGGCGGCGGTCCTTCCATGCGGTAGTCGCTGGCAGGACTCGGAGCTTCCATCACGGTGTGCAGCCTATCCGGATCGCCGTGATCGCCGCACTCATCGCAGTGTTCTGGATTGCCCCCACGAGGAGACTCGAGGGACAAGGTGCAGGCTTCGAGCACGTGCGGCACGCCGGGTTCTTCCCCGACTGCACCACGTGCCATGCCGGTATCGCGGAGGAGGGACAGAGCATTTGGCCGTCTCCCAACAGCTGTGCCGCCTGCCATGACGGGACCAACCGTCGGGCCGTCCGGTTCGAGCCCCGTGAGGGGCCCCGCTCGACCAATTTGAAGTTTGAGCACTCCGTCCACACCTTCGTCCTGGAGCAGTGTCGCCTCTGTCACGTGGAGAGCGAAGAGGTGACGGACCGTATGCAGGTCCAGAGGTCGGTGGTCTCCCGCTGCCTGGCCTGTCATGGTCTCGAGGGTACGCACCCGGCGCTCCCGGAGGATGCGTGCGGCCTTTGTCACACGCCGCTCGCGCAAGCGACGCAATTGTCGAATGAGTCGATTGCCCGGTTGCCTAAGCCGACTTCCCACGAAGCACAGGGGTTCGCACTTGGAGGACATGGCGAGTTGGCTGCCGTGCCCGGGGAGGCGCCGGGAACCCTCACGATCGCGTCCAGCTGCGCCACCTGCCATGTGCGCAACCAATGTGTCACCTGCCACGTCAATGCGCCGGAGTTGGCGCCGATTCAGGCCCTGGGAACAGACCCTCGGGTTGGACCGCTTCCGAGTGTCCTGACAGCCCCGCAGTCGCACGAGAGGACAGACTGGCAACGCACCCACGGATTGGAGGCCGGCCGACCTTCCTCAACCTGTGCCAGCTGCCACACCACTGAGAGCTGCCTCACATGTCACTCAGGGTTCGTGCCGGAGACCATCAGGGCGCTTCCATCCGGCGGGTCCGGTCGGGGCGTGGGCGCACAACTGACACGGACACCACCCACGAGCCATTCCCGGGACTTCCGCGACCGCCATGGATCTGACGCGTCGGCCAGGAGCAAGGGGTGCGAGACCTGTCACGTGCGGGAGACCTGCCTGACGTGCCACCGACCGGATGCTGCAGGAGCCGGGGACTACCATCC
>Ga0326597_10012264_pt1 | contig 11302 bp, 11 predicted proteins | sample RVTome_12_FD_203789 | JGI IMG/M metagenome (GOLD analysis project Ga0326597, IMG submission 203789) | Soil microbial communities from uranium-contaminated site in the Upper Colorado River Basin, Wyoming, United States - RVT100D185 | ecosystem: Environmental > Terrestrial > Soil > Contaminated >... | reverse complement strand
CGAGGGCGGCCAGGCCGACGAGCGTCCCCCCGGCCGCAATGCGGCGGGGGAGAGCGAAGGGCGGATGTTGGCCTGGGGGCACGACACACCTCTCGGTGTGTCCTCCTTCCTGGACTGGATGCCTTTCTGGATACGCGGGGTCGGGTGGAAGCGACCGGCGGGCGGGTTCGCCGGGCCGCGAGTCCCGAGTCACCGCCTCGATGGCGCCGCCACGTCCGTGTCGACGTCGCGCACGGTGTCCGCTCTTCGTCGCGGCGGCCGCCGCGCGATGTGGCCGAGGACGGCGTCGGCGCCGCGCTCGGCCTCGAGCACGTCTTCGTCGCTGAGCTCGAACGGGCCGTAGCGGGCCCGCACGAACGTGTCGGTCGTCGCGAGTAGCGGCTGTCGCGGCTCGCCGAGCGCGTCCGCGAACTCGTCGGCCGTCTCGTGGGGCCGCCGGGGAAAGCCCGCCCGCTCGGCTCCTCGCAGGACGTTCAGGTACGCGCGCACCACTCGGCCCCGTCGCCCCGGATACTCGGGGAGCCTCGCCGCGGGTCGGCTCGGTGGACGGATCCGCTCGACCGCGCCGCGCAAGGGCTCCGGCGTCTCGATCATCCGGGTCTCGCCGCGCTTGGAGCGGACGAGCCAGCGCCCGATGAAGTAGACGGCGACGGCGCCGATGACGCCGGTCACGACCAGCGCGCGCAGGGCCTGAAGGTCGAGCTCCCGCTGCGGCGTCTTGTCGAGGGGCACGTACCCCTGCTCCTCGACCACGGGCTCGGGCAAGACCACCCCTCGGGGGGCGAGGCGGTGGACGGCAACGCCCACGAGAAGCGCCACCGGCAGGACGAGGACGGCGCTTCGCCAGAGAGCGCGGGCGGCGTGGCCGCCTTCGTCCAGGCGGTGGGCCGCGAGGAGCCGCGAGTGGTGATCCAGGCCCACGTACATTCCGATGAGGGCGAGCGACGCGCCCGCGGTCACCGCGGCGAGCGCTCCGCCCTTGAGGCAGGCGAGAGCCACGAGAGCCAGCGAGTGGCCGACCACTCCCCGGGGCTGGGTGGCCAGGCGCGCGAGGACCAGCACGAGAAGCGCGTATCCCGACAGCACCCCGACGAGGAACCGGAGCAGTCCCGGGGTGGGGCTGCCCGCGGCGAGTACCAGGGCCAGCGCCAGGACCGACAGCTGGAGCGTCCCCAGAAAAACCGCGAGCTTGTCTCGCCGCTTCTCGTCGACCGTCTCGAAGTAGACGCCAAATCGCTCGCCGAGGCCGAGGGCCACGGCGAGCGCGATCGCCCAGCCGGCGAGCGCGAGCGGAGTCGGGCCGCCCCACGCGATCTGCGCCGTTCCCACCGCGAGGAGGGCGAGCAGGTACAGAACCGTCGTGCCCAGCACTCTCACGCTACGGTCTCCTCCCGGATCGCGAACAGGTCGGGCCGGCGGATCGCGTCCTCGGGTGCCTCGTCGGCGCCGAGCACCGCCACCGGCACCTCGAGCGTGATCATCCGCTCCTCGAGCCGGCGACGGGTCTCCCGTGCCTTCTCCACCGCCGTGGGGGGCCGATCGACCGGGGTGAAGGTGTGGGCGTCGACGACGATTGCCAGCGGGCGCACGGCTCCCGCCCGCAGCGCCCCGACGGCGCGGGCGAGGTGCTCGAGGTCCATTTCCGTGGTGGACGCGACGAGGGCGGCCGTGGCTCCCGGCGGAAGGAGCCTTCGGTGGTGCTCGACCACGTCGAGGATCGACTCCCGACCCAGCTGCCGGGCGACGACCAGCTCGTGCAGCGCCGCCGCGAGGTGGGCCTCGCCCTGGCCGGGGGAAATGGTCACGGGACGGTCCGACTCGGCGAACAGGGCGATGACGTCGCCCCGCCGGTGGGCCGTCCACAGCAGCGACGCCGCCACCCTCACCAGGTACTCGAGGGTGGACTTGCGGCCGAGGCCGGCTCGCCCCGCCCGGTCGAGGTCGAGGAACACCGCGAACAGGGGCTGGAGGTCGCGCTCGTACTCGCGGACCATCGGCGCCCCCCGGCGAGCGGTGGCGGGCCAGTGGATGCGCCTCACGTCGTCACCGGCGTGGAACTCGCGCACGCCGCGAAACAGCAGGCTCTGTCCCGCCGCCGCCGCGGTCACGTCGCGCGGGGCCACCGTCGCCCGGCCCCCCCGGGCGGCGAGGGCCTCGATCTCGACGGCGAGGGGATAGACCTCGAACGCGTCGAGCTTCGGCACCTCGCGCCGGGCGAAGAACAGGCCGAGAGGATCGAAGGCCCCGACCGAGAGCGGGCCGACGGTGTACACGCCCCACTGCCGGGCGACGAACGCGCGGTACGACAGCAGGCGCCGGTGGAGCCCGGGCAGGGGCCCCGGCTCGAGCACGCTCTGCCGGTCGGCCAGCCCCGCGCCGAAGACGTCGCTGGCCACGACGAATCGAGCCGCGGCCTCCCCGTGGTTCTCGAGGGCCAGGTCCACCGTCAGGAGGTCGTTCTCGAACGCGCTCGCGGGCAGGCGCCGCTCCACTTCGACCCCACGGAGGCCGCGGCGGGCGGCGACCCAGGCGAGGGCGAGGAGGACGGCCCAGCCCACCGCGAAGCCGACGAGTGCCCCCGCTCCGCTCGCCACGCCCAGCAGCGCCGCGAGCGCCGCCACCGCGTTCAGGAAACGCCGCCAGGGGGAGGCTTCTTCCACGGGCCTCAGCGCGGCTCGAAGTCCACCGGCACCTCCACGGTGCGCAGGACCTCTTCGATCACCCGCTTGCCGTCGATCCCCTGCACGCGGGAGTGGGGCTTGACGAGGACGCGGTGGGCGAGCACGGGAGAGGCGAGGTCCTTGACGTGGTCGGGCGTCACGAAGCTCTTGCGGCGGACGGCGGCCAGCGCCTGCGCCGCGTGGAGCAGGTGCAGCCCGCCGCGGGGGCTCGACCCGAACTCCACGTGGGGGTGGCGGCGGGTCTCGGCCACGATCTTCTGGACGTAGCGCAGCACCGACTCGTGGATGAAGAGCTTGCGCACGGCGTCCTGGGTGGCCATCAGGTGCGCGGAGTCCATCACCGGCTTGAGGTGGCGGATGGGGTGGAACTCGCGCTGCGAGCGCAGCATGTCCACCTCCATGGAGTCCGGGGGGTATCCGATCGCCACCCGCATCATGAACCGGTCGAGCTGGGCCTCGGGAAGGGGGAACGTGCCCGCCATCTCGATCGGGTTCTGGGTGGCGATGAGAAAGAAGGGCTTGGGGATGGGGTAGCCCACGCCGTCTACCGAGACCTGCCGCTCCTCCATCGCCTCGAGGAAGGCGGCCTGGGTCCTCGGCGTGGCGCGGTTCACCTCGTCGACGAGAAGCACGTTGGTGAAGATGGGGCCGGGCCGGAACGAGAACGTCGCCTCCTTGGGGTCGTAGACCGACACCCCTGTCACGTCGCTGGGCAGCAGATCGGGGGTGCATTGGACGCGCCGGTACTGTCCCTGGATCGAGAGCGCGAGGGCCCTGGCGAGGATGGTCTTGCCCACGCCCGGGAGGTCCTCGATCAGCACGTACCCCCGGGCCAGCAGCGCTGCCACGATCGTTTCCACGACCTCTCGCTTGCCGAGGATCACCTTCTCCACGTTGTCAATGAGACGCGTGAAGATAGGCAGCCCCCCCCCGGGGGGCCGCGCCTGACCCGGTGTGACCTGCTCCGCCATCCCACCTCCTCACTCCGACCACCCCCGCGTTCGCGTCGAGCGAGGCGCGGTGGTGCCATCCTACCCGGGACTGGCCCCTGACCGGGACATCCCGTGTCTGAGATACGGACACGACCGTCCGTCCACACTCGTCCCCCCCATGCCGCTCCTTTCACCGACAATGGCAACTCCTTTTTGATAAGCCATTTGGCGGAAAACTGTCTCGAGGGGCCAGGAGCTGGCCCGAGTCTTGCGAAAACCTCTGGCGACAGGACCGGAGGTATTGCCAATGACGCGCCAGGATCCGGAAACCCGACAGGCCGGTTTCAGCCTCATCGAGCTGCTGATCGCGATGACCGTCACCCTCATCATCACCGGCGCCGTGTTCCAGCTCGTCGCCGCTGGTCAGACGGCCTTTCGCAAGGAGCCTGAGCTCGCGGACCGCCAGCAGAACATCCGTGTGGCCATCGACCTCATCTCCCAGGACCTCTACCGGGGCGGTTACGGGTTGCCGCAGTTCGCCCAGGCGTTCACGAACGGGCTCGACGCCGTGGGACCGCTCGGGTCGCTCGGGGCCGACACCGACGAGCTCGAGATCTTCATGGCGACTGAGTGCCCGTCGCTGACCGTGTGTGACGCGGGCACCGGCTCCTCGATGACGACGTTCGAGCCGCTGAGCGCCTGCTACACCTTCCCATCCCTCGTCATTCTGGGTGATGAGACGCAGTGGGGCATGCGCTGGGCGGAGAAGCCGGGAGCGGGAGCCTCGGCTTCCTGCGGTGGTGGCGGCGGTGGCGGCGGCGGTGGCGGCGGCGGTGGCGGCGGCGGTGGCGGCGGCGGCGCTAGTAACGGCCACGTCGTCTTCCCCCCCGGGCAGGCGCCGCTCGTCAACCCCCCGGGCGGCTTCGGCGGCTGGACGCCGGAGTGGATGCTGGTCGGGCAGGCGATCCGCTACCGCATCAACATCGACGCCAACGGCACTCCCAACCTCGAACGGAGCGCTTTCGGGGGCCAGAACGTCCCCGGACCGGGCGGTGGGACGAGCTCCTGGCTGATCATCGCCCGCGGCGTGGAGGAGCTGCAGGTCGAGTACCTCAACGGCATCGGGTGGCAGGACGGTCCGGGTACGATCACGTGCGGGATCAACTGCGCCGCGCCGACGCAGGCCGACTTCGACACGATCGTCCAGCGAGTGAGGGTGCGCCTCTCGGCGCGTGCCCTGGCGCCCAATCTCCAGGGACAGTCGACCAGCGCCGTGGGCGACGCGGTCCGCGGGGAGCTGATCACCGAGATCGCGCCGCGTCCGGCGATCACCACGATCGGCCAGTTCGAGGGCGACATCTAGCGATTCGGACCGACGCCGGATCACCGTGTTCGGGACCGGCGGGCTCCGGCGGTCGGGGAGACCACCGGGCGGGACGGGATCCGGACGCCGGGGCGGGGTCCGGCACCGTCTCTCGCCGTCCGCCGAGCCTGTCCGGCCGGAATCGGGGCGATGAGCCCGGCGGGGGAGGCACCCCGTGGGCCGTTTGCCTCTCCCGGCCCGGCGCCGGTTCCGGCTAGGATGAAGACGCCATGAACGTCCTCGTCCTCAACAGCGGCAGCTCCTCCCTGAAGTTCCAGGTCATCGACACCGATCTCGAGACGATCGAGAAGAAGGCCGACCGCATTCTCGCCCGCGGCGTCCTCGAGCGCATCGGCAGCGAGGCCCTCGTCAACCTCCGCGTCGAGGGCAAGCCGCCGACCCGCCGGACCGCCCCCCTGCGCGACCACCGCGGCGCCCTCGACTACGTCCTGCGCTGGCTCGTCGCTCCCGAGACGGGCGTCCCCGGCCTCTCGTCGATCGGGGACATCCAGGCCGTCGGCCACCGCGTCGTCCACGGCGGCGAGAAGTTCGTCCGCTCGGTGGCGATCGACGACGCGGTGATCGACCAGATCGAGGACTGCATCGACCTCGCCCCCCTCCACAACCCGGCCAACCTCAAGGGGATCTACGCCGCGCGCGAGATCTTCGGCCTCGGGGTGCCCCAGGTCGCCGTGTTCGACACGTCGTTCCACACCACGATGCCGGAGGTGTCGTACCTCTACGCGATCCCCTACCAGCTCTACGTGCGTCATCGGGTGCGTCGCTACGGCTTCCACGGCACGTCGCACCGCTACGTGGCGTACCGCTACCGCCTCCTCACGTCGCGCTCCTACGACGAGACGAACATCGTCTCCGTCCACCTCGGCAACGGCTGCTCGGCCTGCGCCATCCGTCGGGGCGAGTCGATCAACACCTCCATGGGCCTCACCCCGCTCGAGGGGCTCGTGATGGGGACGCGCGCGGGCGACATCGACCCCTCGATCCTCGAGTACCTCCACCACAAGGAGGGCCTCTCCCTCGGCGAGATAGACACCCTCCTCAACAAGCAGTCGGGCCTGCTCGGGCTCTCCGGCCTCACCAACGACATGCGCGATCTCCTCGAGGAGGAACGCCGGCACCAGGACCGTCGCGCTCGCCTCGCCATCGAGATCTTCTGCCTGCGGGTGAAGCACTACCTCGGGGCCTACCTCGCGCAGCTCAACGGGGCCGACGCCATCGTCTTCACCGGCGGCATTGGCGAGAACTCCGCCGAGATCCGCTCGCGCATCTGTCGCGACCTCGACTTTCTCGGCATCACCCTCGACGAGGAGAAGAACGTGGCCACAGTGGGGGGGCAGGAAGGCGACGTCGCCGCCGAGGGCGCACGGGTGCGCGTGTACGTCATCCCGACGAACGAGGAGCTCCTCATCGCCCGCGACACCGTCCGCTGCGTGAAGGACGCTCCCCGGCGCTGGTAGCCCTGTTCCCCCGGGGCGGCCCGGGAGACAATGGCGCGTGAGCGCTCCCGGACCCGCGCGCCTGAACGGCGCTTTTCTCCTCCTGACCCTGATCTGGGGCACGACCTGGGCCGCGATCCGCCTCGGCCTCGAGGGGCTTCCCCCGTTCACCGGGGTCTCCCTGCGCTTCCTCGTCGCGGGCCTTCTCCTGCTCGCGCTCGTCCCCGTGTTCGGCGTGCGCTTCACCTGGAGCCGGCGCGAGCTGGGCCTATGGCTCGTCAACGGCGGGCTCGCCTTCAGCGCGTCTTACACGATCGTCTACTGGGCCGAGCAGCACATCCCATCCGGGCTCACCGCCGTGCTGTTCGCCACCTACCCGCTGTTCGTCGCCGGCCTCGCCCACCTGTATCTCCCCGAAGAGCGGCTGTCTCCCCCCGCGCTCGTCGGGATCCTCCTCGGCTTCGCGGGGGTCGCCGTCATCTTCTCCGACGACCTGCGGGCGCTCGGGGGAGCAAACGTCCGTCAGGCGGCCCTCGTGATGCTGGGCTCGCCGAGCGTGTCGGCAGCGGCGACGGTGGTGATCAAGCGGTGGGGCGCGGGGATCCACCCGCTCTCGCTCACCGCCGTGCCGATGATCCTGACCGGGCTCGTGGTCGGCGTCCTCGCCCTCGTGTTCGAGTCGCGCGCCCCCCTCGTCTTCGACGTCCGCTCGGTGGGAGCCTTGCTCTACCTGGCCGTCCTCGGCTCGGCGGTGACGTTCACCGTCTACTACTGGATGCTGTCTCACGTGCCGGCCACCCGGCTCGCCCTGATCGCCTACACCATCCCCGTCGTCGCGGTGATGGTCGGCGCCGTCGTCTTCGACGAGCCGGTGCGCCCGAAGCTCGTGGCGGGCGGCCTGCTCGTCCTCGCGGGGGTCGCGGTCGTCACCCGTGCCCGCGCCTCGATCCGGTCGTCATCCCGAGGGACCTCGAAGCAGACGGGTCCCGAGGGATCTGCCGGCTGAGTCTCGCCCCGTGTATTCGCGTGCGGCTACGGCTGGAGGAGCCGGTTGTCGATGAGCCGGGTCTCGCCGAGGAACACCGCGAGGAGGAGCCGCACGGGCCCCGACGCCTCCTGGATCTCCCGGAACGTCACCGGGTCCGCCGCCGCGGCGTAGTCCACCTGGGCGAGCGGCTCGCGGGCCAGGGTCTCCTGCATCGCCTCGCGCAGCGCGTCCCCCTGTCGCTCGCCCCGCTTCCAGCGCGACTCGGCCGCCCCCAGCGCCTGGAAGAGAACGGGGGCCGCCTGGCGCTCGGCGGGGGAGAGGTAGGCGTTGCGGCTGCTCAGGGCCAGGCCGTCCTTCTCGCGGACGATCGGGCAGCCCCGGATCGTGACGGGCACGTTGAGGTCGGCGACGAGACGGCGGACGACGGCGAGCTGCTGCGCGTCCTTCTCCCCGAAGTAGGCGCGGTCGGGCGTGGCGATCCCGAGGAGCTTGAGCACCACCGTGGCCACGCCCCGAAAGTGGCTGGGTCGACGCTCGCCCTCGAACCAGTCCGCGACCGACCCGACGTCGACCGTGGTCTCCGTACCCGGCGGGTATATCGCGTCGGTGTCGGGGGCGAAGAGCGCCTCGGCTCCCGCCCTCTCCAGCAGCGCCGCGTCCCGGTCGAGATCCCGCGGGTAGCGGGCGTGGTCCTCTCCCGGACCGAACTGCGTGGGATTGACGAACACCGTCACCGCCACGCGATCGCACTCGCGGCGGGCGGCCTCGACGAGCGAGAGGTGCCCGGCGTGCAGCGCGCCCAGGGTCGGGACGAGGCCGACCGTCCCCGTCCGCTCCCGCCGCCACCGGCGGACCTCGTCGACCGTGGCGAGCCGTCTCATGCCTCGCCTCCCGAGACGAGCGACCCGGCGCCGCCGCCCCCGGAGCCGAACGAGCCGGCTGGCTCCGCGACCGGGCGACCCTCGCGCTCCCGCACCCGACGCCACAGCGCCTCGTTGACCGGGGTGGCCACGCCGAGGCGCTGGCCCTCCGAAACGACCGCGCCGCACAGCGCGTCGATCTCGGTCTTCGCGCCCCGCTCGAGGTCCTGGAGCATCGAGGAGCGGTTCTCGGCGGTGTCCCTCGCCACCTGCTCGGCGAGCGTCCCCACGTCGCCCTCCAGCCGCAGGCCCCGGGCCGCGGCCACCGCGGCCACCTCGAGGGCGGCCGCCCGCATCTCGCCCCGCGCCTTCGCGTCGTCGAGCAGCGCGCCGTTGGGCACGCCGCGCAGGGCGCTCAGCGGGTTGATCGCGCAGTTGGCGGCGAGCTTCGTCCAGACGGCGCGCCGGGCGTCGCCCGCCTCGGCTTCGAGGCCCGCGCCCCGCAGATGCCGGACCAACCCGCGCACGACACCGAGGGTCGCGTCCTCCTCGCCGAGCAGGATCCGCCCGGGGACCACGCGCACCTCCCCCGGGCCCAGGAGTCGGGCTCCGAGCGTGGCGACCCCCACCGCAACCCGATCCGGGCCCAGCGCCGCCTGCAGGGCTTCCCGATTGCCGAGGCCGTTCTGCAGCGTGACGGCCACGCCGCGCGGGGCGAGCGCGCGGGCCACCGCGGAGGCGACCGCCGCCGTCTGGTGGCTCTTCACCAGCACCAGGGCGACGGGAGCGCTCTCGGGCGGCCGCTCGAGCGGAGCCGTCCCCACGAGTCGCGCCTCCCAGGATCCCTCGGGCTCGCGGACGAGAATTCCGCGCCGGGCGATGGCGTCCCGGGCCGCGGCCCACGAGCCCACGAGCGTGACCCGCTCTCCGGAGCGGGCGAGGTGTGCCCCGATCGCGCAGGCGAGAGCGCCCGTGCCGAAGACCACGAGGGGCGGGGGCTCGCTCGGCGCCACGCAGGTCTCAGCGGTCCCGGGCCCGCGCCGGGAGCGGCCCGACGGTGGCGAGGAACTCTCCCCACTCCTCTTCCGGCATCGCGACCGTGTGCTCCTCGGCGGGGAAGCGGCCTCGCTCGACGTCTTCGCGGTAGGCGCGGGCGGCCCGGACGATCTCCTCGTCGAGCCGGGCGTAGCGGCGCACGAAGCGCGGCACCGGGTCGAAGAGCCCGAGCAGGTCGTGCGTCACCAGCACCTGGCCGTCGGTGCCCGCCCCGGCGCCGATCCCGATGGTGGGCACGCGCAGGCGCTCGGTGATCGCGGTGGCCACCTTGTCCGGCACGCTCTCGAGCACGACCGCGAAGCAGCCCGCCGCCTCGAGGGAGAGCGCGTCGTCGAGGAGCGCGCGGGCGGACTCGGCGGTCTTTCCCTGGGCGCGGTAGCCGCCGAGGCGGCGCACGCTCTGGGGCATCAGTCCCACGTGCCCCATCACCGGGATCCCGGCCCGGACGATCGCGTACACGGTGTCGGCGTACTCCCGGCCCCCCTCGATCTTCACCGCGTGCATCCCCGCCTGGAGGAAGCGACCCGCGTTGCGGACGGCCTCGGCGGTGTCGGCCTGGTAGGAGAGGAAGGGCATGTCGCCCACGAGGAGCGCGCGCGAGGCGCCCCGGGCCACCGCTCGCGCGTGATGGAGCATCTCCTCCATCGTCACCGAGAGCGTCGTCTCGTGGCCGAGGACGACCATCGCCAGCGAGTCGCCGACGAGGATCGCGTCGACGCCGGACGCGTCGAGCAGGCGCGCGGTCGGGTAGTCGTAGGCGGTGAGCACGCTGATGCGCTCTCCGTCTTCCTTCTTCTTTTGCAGGGTGAGGATCGTGGACTTCGCGCCGTTCGTCTCGGGCCGGGCGCTCATCGTCCACCTCGACGGCGGGACGTCGTCATGGCCACCTCCGCTCGCCGCCCCTTCCGGGGTCGGCTGCTTGGACTGACCGTAGCACGAGGCCGGCTCGACACCAAGGCGAGGAACGGGCCGCGGCCATGGGCCGCGGCGCCCGCGCCGCCCTGGGCACTCCCCCCGGGGGTTCGTGTGCCGATCGACGTTCGGTCAGGCCGCCGGGTCCGCCGCCGTGGTCCGTCGGAGCCGGTTGTAGAGCCAGGCGAAGATCGCCCCGCCGATGGCCCCGTCCACGAGGCCCCAGGCCAGGCCAAAGACGCTGCCTCCGGGGCTGATCGAGTACCCACGATAGATCCGGCCGATGAAGGTCAGCTCACCGGTCGCCCCGTCGAGCACGATGATCCACCACGTCACCAGGAACAGGCCGAGGCCCCAGAGCAGCCCGCAGCTCAAAGCCAGCCCTCTCACATCCAGCTTCATCGGTCCTCCTTTTCCCTGCTTCGGCGAGCGCCCACGGCGACGCGATCGGCGCGGCACTTCGAGTCCCGCCGTCGTGCGGAATCTACCCCCGTCGGCTCGCCGATCCCAGGGTTTTCTCGAACGGCCATCGACGTCCGCGTGCCGGGCTGGCGCGCGACCTGGACCAGCGGCTCGACCCGGAGATCGCCGCGTGCGACCTCGGGTCACACCCTGCTTCCGACGTCGACGGGAACGGGTCTGGGACCCCAAGGACGGAAGACTCAGGGAAGTCGCCGTCGGCTCTGTACGAGAGCGCTCCCCGTCGATGGTCCGCTGGCCCCCGCTCCAACCGGTTTCCGGCGGGCCGCATGCTAGGCTGGAGCCATCCCCGGAAAAGACCTCGGATGCGCCACCCGCTCACGCACGTTCTCGCCGCCCTGATGCTGGTCGTGGCCAGCAGCGACCGGGGAGCGCAGGGCGAGCCCGGACCCGCTCGGCCGAACGTGCTCCTGATCGTGATGGACACGGTCCGTGCCGACGTGCTTCCCGCCGTCCTCGCCTTGTCCGGGCTCACCCGAAAGGCGGCGGCATGAGTCCGGTCTGGCCGGTGGCCCTCGGTGTCTTCGTGGTGAACGTTCCGTTCGGGTTCTGGCGGGCGGGCGTCTCAAGATT
>Ga0326597_10012263_pt1 | contig 11303 bp, 7 predicted proteins | sample RVTome_12_FD_203789 | JGI IMG/M metagenome (GOLD analysis project Ga0326597, IMG submission 203789) | Soil microbial communities from uranium-contaminated site in the Upper Colorado River Basin, Wyoming, United States - RVT100D185 | ecosystem: Environmental > Terrestrial > Soil > Contaminated >... | reverse complement strand
TCGATGGCGCCACAGTGATTGGAGGTGGCAAAAAGCAGGGATGCGCGTACGCTAACCCCCGCTATGGCCTCCCCCGTCTGGCTGACGAACCGCAACTTGCGCGCAGCGGGCCGCCGGAAAGGCAGCGTCAATTCCGGTGAGGTGTTCTTCGCCACTTGTGCCGCAAGGCCGCTCACAAAGTTGAGGCTGACCGAATCGCGCGGAGTATCTCCGGGGGTCTCGATGCTGCCCATCCATAGAAAGGAGCGCGAGACGACCGGGGCGTAGCCTTCGGCCCGAAGAATCACGCGGCCTTCCATATATTGATCTTCACAACTGTCGGGAAGCCTCGCGCACAGCCAGGCGCGATCTAGTGGCACTTTGACGCCGGTTTGGTCGTGTGGCAGGGAAATCGTCTCCCCACCGCCCCAAAAGTCCAAATACAACTCTGCTCGCGAGAACTGAATGGGGCCCCCGGCCTGGTCTACCGCGCGAATCCGAAGTTCGGTCTGAGAGGACTGCGCAGTCAACTCCACGCAGAAGAATAAAGTCAGCGTCGCGAGGAAGAGAAAGCGTTTCACAATGTACCCGGTGAGGCTCCCGTTTCTTTGATTATTGTAATGCAGGACGGGATCAATACGCACCCTCCACATCGGCTCGATTCACAACGGCTCGATTCACAACGCGGCCGGGTGCGGGGATGCCTGGTAGGCCATCTGCATCAGCTTGCTGATCCGACGGGGCATGGGCGGATGGGTCGCCAGCAAATCGGCGACGAAGCCTTCCCGAAAACCCATCTTGCGGCCCAATGGGTCGGCGATGCACAGGTGAGCCGTGCCTCGCTTGATCGCGTGTGTCGGCATGTGATCCATCTCAATCTTTTTGAGTGCGGAGGCCAGCCCCGCAGGATTGCGCGTCAATTCTGCGCCGCTCGCGTCAGCCAGGTACTCACGTTCGCGCGAGACCGACATGGCCAGGATCTGCGCCAGGATAGGCGCCAGAATGACCGCAATGATCCACAACACCAGCAGGATCATGCCGGTCCCGCCACCGCTCTTGTCGCGGCTGGATGAGCGGCCGCGTCCTCCCCCAAAGCGCATCGAGCGCGCGGCCCAGTCGCTCAACAGCGCAATGCCGCCGACCAGCGCGGCCATCGTCGTCATCAGGCGAATATCCAGGTTGCGGATGTGGCTCATCTCATGCGCGATCACGCCTTGCAGCTCTTCGCGGTTCAGCTTTTCGACGAGCCCGCGCGTAACCGCGATGGAGGCATGATCCGGGTCGCGGCCGGTGGCGAACGCGTTCGGGTCGGCGTCCGGAATGAGATAGACAATCGGCATCGGCAAACCGGAGGCGATCTTCATCTCTTCGACGATGTTCAACAGTTGCCTCTGCTGGGGGTCGTTTGTGGAGGGGTTGATCGGCACGGCACTGGCCGCCGAGAGCACCGCTTGATCTCCGAAGCGCATCCCCCACCACGCCTGCCCGGAGCCGAGCAGCAGCGCGATCACCGTGCCCACAGGGAAGGGAATTCCCGATTCGTATCCGCCGCCACGAAGGCTTCCGGCCGGGCCAGGGCTGGCCCAGGGATTGAAGCCCAGATAAAAGAAGTCAAATCCAAGCCCGAGGAGTGCGAAGAATAGAATAAAGACAGCAACCACCACCTTGGTGTTCCTGCGATTGGCCTGCTGCTGTTCGTAAAGATTCATAAAATCAGAGCCCCGACCGTGAGGGAGGGGTAGTGTTCGCTCCCGCGTCCGAGCGCGATGAATGGGCCATTCCCTCGGGTCTCTCCCACACCGCCATCGGTTCACCCTGCTCACGAACTACATAATGGATTGCTGCTCTCACCTGCCCTGGCTTCCATAGGTAACGTGTGCTGCCGTGATAGCTCCATCTGCGGCGGGGGGTTGCCTTGGAATCCTTGCGGTTCAGTGCGCGGCTGGAATAGGATTTGACAACCGGTCTGCACCTCATCGTTTTTTCCGGGAAGAACGAACCCCTCCCTCACGGTCGGGGCTCTGATAGCGGCTCCGGTTATTTCTTGAGCGAGAGGTTCACAGCCGGAACCTCGCGCTCCGCGGCCACAGTGATCTCAAACAGTTCGGCCGGTTTAAAACTGAAGGCTCCGGCGATGAGATTGGCGGGAAAGACCTGCTGCGCGGTGTTGAAGTTTGTAGCAATGTCGTTGTAAAACTGGCGCGCGAAGCTGATCTTATTTTCTGTTGAGGTCAGCTCTTCCTGGAGCTTCGAGACGTTTTCGCTCGACCGCAGTTGCGGGTACTGCTCCATGACCACGAAGAATTTGGAGAGCGCGTCGGTCAGAACGCCTTCCTTCTGCGCGGCATCCTTTGCGCCGCGGGCGCCCATGGCCGCCGAACGCGCTTCGACCACTTTCTGGAGGGTCTCCTGCTCGAACTCCATAATCCCTTTCACGGTACTCACGAGGTTCGGAATCAGGTCGTGCCGGCGCTTGAGTTGAACATCAATCTGCTTCCAGCCGTTGGTTACCTGATTGCGCAACGTTACCAGGCCGTTGTATTGAAAAATCGCCCACAACACCACGACGACAAGAATTCCCAGAACAATCAGCGGTACCATCCTGTTGCCTCCCTTCGCGAGCTCGCGCGAGACATGGCGAAATACGGTTCAGAGCGCCTCCCGCCACCGCGCGCTTGGTGGTTGGCGGATGCTTTCTACCGCATTATGCCAGCTTTGTCGCGATCATCATAACAAGTTCATGGCGAGCTGTCTCAGCGAAGGGAACAGGCAGTGTTATCGAACCCCAGGACATTGAGGTATACTGCGAAAGATCCTCTTCGTGTGATTGGGTTTTCTGTATCTTGGCAAGTATTGGCGGTCATTTGTTGTGCAGAATCGCCGTGGCGGCCACGCTGGGTGGCGAATTGTTCAATGGGAGTCTTCGAGGCAAACATGTCCTATTTACTAGATCTTTGTGCGTCTGAAGGAAGGCGGATCCGTCATTCGTTCCACTGGCACTCGCTCAACAGGATCGGTTTCATATTCCTCATCACCGTTTGCTCAACTGGAGGCTGGGGGCAGAGCAACTCCTCGCAACAATCTTCGCAGGCCACCCAGGCCACCCAGGACGCCCAAGTCGCACAGGGGGGCGAGCCAAGCACAGAGCCCCGGCGGAGCACGGTCGAGTTGATTCGCGAGGATCAACTGGTAGGACTGCCGCTGAACGGGCGGAGTTACAACAGCCTAGCCACGCTGCAATCCGGCGTTAGCGATGCCTCCAGTGCAGGGGGCCCGCGCGGCGTGAGCGGCGGCAACCTGAACGTTTCCGGGGCGCGCTCGACCGCGAACTCCTATTTATTGGACGGCACCAACATCCAGAACGCCGGCAACAGCGCCCCGCGCAGCGCCGCCGGAGTGCAGCTTGGCTCGGATGCGGCGCTTCAGGTTCAGGTATTTGCCAACACCTATTCGGCAGAGTACGGTCGCGGCTCCGGTGGCGTGTTGAATTCGATAACGCGCTCGGGGGGCGATCAGTTCCACGGCAGCTTGTTCGAATTTTTTCGCAACAGCAAGCTCGACGCCCGGAATTTTTTCGACACAGACGTGAAGGTGCCGTTCAAGCGCAACCAGTTTGGCGGCCTGGTGAGCGGACCATTGATGAAGGGCAAGACCTACTTCATGGGCAGCTTCGAAGCCATGCGCGACCGTCTGACGGAGACCGACCGCAGCTTTGTGCCCGACGCCGAAGCGCGGCAGGGCACCATTACCAACAGCGACGGCTCCTTCAATCATTCGGTGCCCGTGCTGCCGATCATGCGGCGATATTTAGATTTGTACCCGGCTGCGAATGGCGAACGCCAGGGCCGCGGCATCGGCGAGACCATCGGAACCGGGTTCCAGCCCGTAGACGAAAACTTTTTCGTGGTGCGCCTCGATCATCAGATTACCAGCCGGGACAGCGGTTTCTTGCGCTACTCGTTCGACGATGCCACCAGCATTGTTCGCGCCTCCCTGTTTCTCTTCCGCGGACTTACGCAAAGCCGCCAACAGTACCTCACGCTGGTGGAGTCGCACATCTTCAGTCCCAGCACGATCAACAGCGTGCGCTTCGGATTTACGCGCCCTGTTTCTCGCACCGAGGATGTATCCGAGGTTGACATCCCCGCAGACCTCAATTTTGTTCCCGGCGCTCTGCAGTTTGGATTGATGCAGGTTGCCGGCTTAAGCGACTACGGCCCCAACTCTTCCCAGCCAAATTCTTCGCTTACCAATACGTTTCAATTTGCCGACGATCTCGTATTGCAGCGGGGGGCGCACGCCCTCAAGACCGGAATCGACATCCAGCGCTATCGCTGGGATGCATTCACCAGCGATTCCAAATGGGCGATCTGGTCGTTCAACAGCCTAGACAGCTTGATACAAGGCGGGCGTGAAGGCACCAACCTCACCGTGGCGCTGCCGGGCTCGGTAAGCGACACCGCGTTCCGGCAGACGCTGGCGGGTTTTTATCTGCAAGATTCCTATCGCGTCAGCCGGCAACTGGATTTGGACCTCGGGCTCCGCTACGAAATCACCACGATGATCAACGACAACCGTAACCGGACTTCGGCCCTGGTCGATGCCGTGCACGATACGCAGCCGAAGACCGGTTCGTTGATGAAGGAGAATCCGTCGCTCACAAACTTTTCCCCGCGGATCGGTTTTACCTGGGCCCCCTGGTCGCAACGCGACACCGTGGTGAGTGCAGGCTTTGGGATATTTCGCGACCAGATCCTCTATTACCTGGTAGACCCGGTCAAGAATGCGGTGCCTTTCCACAACGTCGCGGTGCTGACTAATTTCGACGCGCAGGACCCGGCCTTGTCCGCCAGCCAGCATTTTCCCAACGCTTCCGGCATCGCGGCGGGAAAGCCTCTGTCCACCAAGACGCTGGACTATAACAATATTAAATTGCCCGCCGTAATGCGCTACAACCTGACGTTGCAACATCCGCTGGGAGCCGGATGGACGGCGCGCGCAAGCTATGTGGGCGCTCGCGGTAATCATCTGTTGCGGGGCTTTGAAGCCAACTTGTTTCCCGCGCCCGTTCGCCTCGCCGACAGCTCTCTGTGCTTCCCTCCCGACATTGCCAAGGTCCAGCCCGAGGACATCAACCCGTCTTGCCCGCCGGTATCCAGCCTTCGCGCCGGCCCGGTGAATCCCGCGTTCAATAGCATTGAGGTGTACAGCACCGACGCGCAATCGTTCTACAACTCGCTGCAGCTTAACCTGAATAAGTCAGCGAGCCGCGGCATGTCCGTTGGCGCTAGCTATACCTTCTCGAAGTCTGTGGATGACGCCACCAACATCGGTCCCGGAGATGCGCAGTACGGCTTCGAACGCAAGCTGGACCGCGCGCTATCGAATTTTGATCAGCGGCATCGCTTCTCGGTGAACTATTTCCTGAGCAGTCCGCGCCGCCTGGGCGGTCCGGTTCTGGGACGGATGTTCGGCGGGTGGCGGCTCGGCGGCATCGTCGGATGGCGCACCGGCAGCCCCGGCACGGTCCGGCTGAGCGTCCGCACGCCGGGGTACTTGTTTGCCGCCATTCGTCCCAACCTTGCTCCGGGATTTAGCAACAGCCCTACGGAGGGGCAGTCGGCAGGTTGCGCGGGTGCGGCAGCCGGCGAGATTGGAACTCCACGGCGTTATTTTGATCCCTGTGCCTTTACGCTTCCGGCCCCGGGCACGCTGGGAAACTTGGGGCGCAATACACTCATCAATCCAAGCTCGTTCCAGTTGGATATTTCTTTGCAGCGGGAATTCGTGCTGGGTGGGGAAAAACGGTTTCAGTTCCGCATGGAGATGTTCAATCTGCCCAATCATCCGAGCTTCGGCGGGCCCCCGACGGGATCTTCTTTCGTGTTCACCGGATTCCCAGCCCAGCGGAATACACGCATCGGACGCATCACACGCATGTCCGGCACGCCGCGCCAGATCCAGTTCGGGCTGCGCCTGTCATTCTAGTCTGGAAGCCGGCGTGCGCGCCGCCGGCTAGTTCCCGGCGTAGTGCTGGTACACCGACGTCTTGCCATCCGCGTCGAACAGCAGGACATCGTAGGCATCCTTGCGCGATGCCTCCATCCCCGGAGAGCCTAACGGCATGCCGGGGACTGCGAGCCCTTTGGCTACTGGCTTTTCCTTCAACAGGCGCAGAATCTCCGAGGCGGGAACGTGCCCTTCGATCGTGTACCCTTCGACGACCGCCGTGTGGCAGGATTCCAGTTCCTTCGGAACTCCGAACTGGCGCTTGTATCCTGCGACGTCCGGAACTTCATTCACCGTTACTTGAAAGCCGTTTTTCTTGAGATGCTCTACCCACTTCATGCAGCAGCCGCAGGTAGAAAGTTTGTAGACGGTGATCTCCGGCCCCGCAGCGTATAGAGCCAGAGCAAGCGTCAGCGGCAGAGCAAATGTTCCCAAAATCAATATTTGTTTCCGCAAGGATTTCTTCTCCCTTCAAGATGGATTGCACGTTCCAGCTCAATCGATAAAATCAGGGTCATCGTTGAAACGCGGCGCGAATCTCGCCGGTCAGCCGCAATAGCCCCAGCCGCGCCCGCCCGGCCTCGTAATCTGTATTGAGCAGATTCACCCACGCGCGGTTTTCCTCGGCGCGCGCCTGCTCCACGACCAGCCGGTTGATCTTCCCCTCTTCGTACTGAGCCAGCACGGCATCGAGCGACCTTCTGGCCAACTCCAGCTCCAGCCGTGTTACTTCCCGCGCCGTGGATTGCTGCTGGATCGCGCCCCACAGCTCACGGACCTGGCGTGCGACCGTGGCGCGAGCCTCCTCCCGCCGGTAGCGGGCTGCCGCCAGATCCGCCGCGGCCTTGGAGAGCCGCGCGTGGTAGCGCTCGCGCGCGTAGACGGGAACGACGATGGAGAGGCCAATCGTGGCGTTGTTGCGCTGGAATTTCTGGAAGAATTCATCGAAGTTGTTGATCTTGCTGAACAAGCCATATTGGCCGACGAAGTTAATCCGCGGCCAGCGCGAGCCCTCCTCGCTCTTCACTTGAAATTCTTTGGCGCGAACCTCTTCGTCAAGCGCCCTCAGACCGGGATAGCTATCCAGTGCCCGCGCCACCAAAGCGTCGAGCGTGTCATCGGCGGCCATCGGGGGGATCTCCGAGGATTCGGTGACGATCCCTTCCGACGGAGGAATTCCGGCCATGTCGCGCAGACGAAATTCGAGCAGCGCGATTTGATTTTCAAGCGCCGCGAGCTGGCTCCGCGAACGCGCCGTGTTCAACTGCGCGCGCGTCGACTCCAGCGGCAACTCCAAGCCCGCCTCCACGCGGTCGGAGGTGATTTGTTGCGCCGCCTGAAGATTTCGGGTCTCACTTCTCAGGTATTCGAGCGAGCGACGGCTGCGGTCGAGGTCCAGGTAGGTGAGGACCGTCTCGGTGACAATCTGGTCCTGGGTCTCAACCAGACTCTTTCCAGCCGCCTGTTGCATCTGCCCGGCCTGCCGCTCCAGATTTCGCAGATTGCGGTCAAACAGCGCCTGTGATGCATTGACCTGGAAGATGGAGGGAGCGGAGCCTTCGATGCTCAGCGGAAATCCTGCGGTATAGGCCAGGCCGGAGCCAAGCAGCACTTGGGGCCGAAAAATGGCGCGAGCTTCTTGGTGTTCCGCGGCAGCACGGTCCGCGCCCGCCTGCGCCAGTTGTATATTGCGGTTGTTGCGCAGCGCCATGTCAATGGCCTCGCGCAACGTTAGCCGCCGGGCTTCCGCGGTACCTGGCGCCAATCCAGCTTGCTGTGCCGAAGCTGGAGCTGGTATGGTCCAGCCAAGAAACAACAATGAGCAGATCGCTGCAAGAACTATGCCGGTCAATGCCTTCTCGCGCACCCCCTCGGCTGTCATTCTGAGCGAAGCGAAGAATCTGCTTTTTCTTCTGACTTCTGACTTCTGACTTCTAGTTTCTTTATTCATAACGTAATGCTTCCGTAGGATTGAGTTTGCTGGCCCGTTCGGCGGGTAGAATTCCGAAGATGACCCCGACCATGCACGAAACCAGGAAAGCGATGGAGATGGAAATCGGCGAGATGGGGATGTCTAACCCATCCACAAAGGACTGTGCTGTGAGCGGGATGCCGACGCCGACCACGATGCCCAGCAGCCCGCCGCCAACGCTGATGAATAGCGCCTCGGTGAGGAACTGCCGGCGGATGGCCTTGCGGCTGGCGCCGAGCGCCATGCGCAGCCCGATCTCGCGGGTCCGCTCGGTAACCGTCACCAGCATGATGTTCATGATCCCGATTCCGCTGATGATGAGCGCAATGGCAGAGATCAGCAACAGCACGGCGGTTAGCGCCATGGCGATGTTTCCTGCCGCGGCCAAAATCTCCGTGAGATTCTCGGCTCGGTAGACGGCGTCGGCGCGATGCCGCCGCCGGATGACTTCGAGCATCGCCTGCGTGGAGGCGGGAACGTAACTCGGCGCGACCGCAGCGGCGTAAATCTGGTCCACGGCTTCCGAACCGGTGAGTATGGTCATCACCGAAATCGGCAGCATGATGGTCTCGCGTGTAATCTCTGACTGCCCGAACGTTTCTGCGCCTTCTTTGAAGATGCCGATGATGGTGAACTCGAGGCCCCGCACCTTCACTTTCTTTCCCTCGACCCAGCCGTTCGGAAATAACATCTGCCCGAGCGGCTCGGTTACCAGCCCCACTTTGTTTCGCAGACGGTCGTCTTCCTCGTCAAAGAACCGTCCCGAGAGAACCTTGAGGTTGCGAATGACGCGGAAATCAGGATTCGTTCCGATCAGGCGAATGTCGCGCTGGCGGTGTTCGAGCACCAGCGGAGACTGCGCCAGGATGATGGCGGAGATGGCTTTCAGATGCGGCACCCTCTCGCGCACCGCGGCGAGATCATCCACCGTCAGGGCGTCGGAAACCGAGGAAGTGCCGGTAACCGTGGGGCCGCCTTCGTGGTAGGCGTACATCATGTTGGAGCCAACGCCTTCGATCTGCCCGAGCACATAGTCGCGGCTGGTAAGCGCAATGGTGGACACAAGGATGACCGATGCCGTGCCGATCGCCATGCCGAGAGCGGTCAGGGCCGTGCGCACCTTGTTGACGCGGAGGGCGTCGTAGGCGAAGCCGAATGAATCGCGGATGTCGCTCAGCCGTCCGGCTAGTGGCGACGGCGGTAGAATGTCACTGGCGGAATCACGGTCCATGTTTTCGTTGCCCCGCAGAATGCCGGAAGACGCTACTGGCCGTTCGCGCGGACGCGCATCCCTTCCTGCAATGCCACGTCTCCGGTTAGCGCCGCCTCGTCGCCTTCCTGCAATCCTTCCAGAATTTCGGCTCGGGTCGGACTCAGAATCCCGGTCTTCACGGTCTGGCGCGAGAGCGTGCCGTCGCGCACCAGGTAGACAAAGCGGGCCGAATCATCACCGATGACAGCCTCGCGGGGAAGGCCCAGCACGCCCTTCTTGCTCTCCGTGACGATCTCCACGTTGAGATTCATGTTTGGAAGCAGCTCGCCGGAAGGGTTTTCCACCGTGCAATGCACCTCGCCTACGGTGCGCGATCCAAGTTCCTTGACCTCTGCCGGGAGCCGCTCGACCACGCCTTGCCATTGCCGTCCCGGCAGGCCGTCCCAGGTGATCAGCACGGGCTGCCCCGCGGCAACGCGGCCAAGGTCTGGTTCATCCACAAATACGCGGACGCGAATCCGTCCCAGTTCGCCAACCCGCGCCAGCACGTCGCCGCGATTGACGTGGTCATGATTTCGAATCGGGATGGAATAGGCTACGCCGTCAAAGGGCGCGACGACCGTCGTCGCCGATCTGTGGGACTCCGCAAGAGCCAGCGCCGCCTTGGCAGCTCCAACTCGCGCGTCGGAGCGCTTCAGTTCCTCGGAGTCGTAGCGGTGCTCCCATTTTTGCTCCAGGACGGAAAGATCCGATTCCGCCTTGGCAAGCCGCGCGCGGCTTTGCTCCAGCTCCACTCGCGCCACAGCTCCCTTTTCCACCAGCCGTTCGTTCTCCACGGCGAGTTTCGCCGCCTGGTCGCGCTCGCGCCGCGCATTTTCAAGTTGGGACTTTAATTCATTCACCTGTGCAGTTGTGCCGCCTTGGCGCAAAAGGTGGAGGGCTTGTTCGGCATCGGCCAATTCCGCGCGCGCCTGTTCCAGCTCGCTCTGCAATTGGGTCTGATTCAGCTCCACCAGCTTCTGGCCCTGGCGGATCTGGTCGCCTTCGCGCACCAGAAGACTGGTTACTTCGCCCTCCACTTCGGCGCGCACTTCGCGGTAGAGGATGGGCTCCGCCTTCCCGTTGGTGACTACGCCCGCATGAATGTCCTGGCGCTCAACCTTCGCTGTGCGAACGGTCTGTATCGAGCGCTGGTTGGATCGGAAGGCCACCACGCCAACCAGTACTCCAACCCCAGCGATGGTTATCCAAACGGCACGCCCGGTTCGAGAAGTCATCGTTTCTGAGCGCAAATCCCTTCTACAGCGCAGTATAGCAAAGTTCGGCGGAGTGTCCGGCGTCCTTTCGCTATTAGAGTTGGATGCAGGCATCTCTGTTGCAGGTAACTTTGTTGCAGGCACGCAGGGTTGTCTGTTAAGATCGGGTTCGGCTGGGATGTTGCGGGGCCACATCGAATGAGTGCTGCGGACGCCGAGGAATGCGGAAGCCGGCGGCGCTCGTATCAATTACCCCGCTCTTGGTAACGGCAATTGCTATGTTTACCCGTCGGGCGAGACTTCTTTGGCTGCTGCTCATCCTTTCAGAACTTGTTTTGGTTGCCATTTCCTTTGAAATCGCGTACTTCGTCCGCAGCGGCCTTCCGGACCTCCCTCTTTTCTTTCTCCCTCCCGCGACGATTGCCGCACTGCTGGGAACCTCGGCCATCTTGTGGGCGGCGACTGGCTTTCCGCTGGGTATTTATCACCGCCAGAGCATTACCACTCTTCGCACTCTGCGGCGGACACTGACGCAATCGTTTTGGTTCGCGCTGCTTTTCGCGGCGGCTATCTTCTTGCTGAAGCTCGGGGAAATCAGCCGCACATTCGTCGGTCTTTTCATCATTCTCAATATGGCGCTGCAAGCGGTCTACCGGTTGTCCGCCCACAAGATGCGCGAATTCTTGCAGCGCGGCTTTACCGATCACCGGTATTACCTTATTGTCGGCACGGGACGCGCTGCTGCCGAAGTTGCCGAACTGATCGAAATGAATAAGGACCACGGCGACCGCGTCATCGGTTTTCTGCGCGATGAGGAGGGCAAGGAACTCGAAGACCAGCGCTTGCGCGAGAGTTATCCGGTCGGTGACCTTTC
>Ga0326597_10012261_pt1 | contig 11304 bp, 9 predicted proteins | sample RVTome_12_FD_203789 | JGI IMG/M metagenome (GOLD analysis project Ga0326597, IMG submission 203789) | Soil microbial communities from uranium-contaminated site in the Upper Colorado River Basin, Wyoming, United States - RVT100D185 | ecosystem: Environmental > Terrestrial > Soil > Contaminated >... | reverse complement strand
CGCGGAGCTCCCCGGCGTCGACCTCAACGATTACACGGCAATCGCCGTCGCCTCGGCATTCGGCGGGCTACTGACGCGCGCCGAGCTCGACGCGCTGATCGCACGCTCCGTCGACATTCGTGACTTCGTGAACGCCGGCGGCGGGCTCTTCGCGAACTCGGAGTGCGACAACTGCGGAGCAGACCTGCTCGGTACGTCGCCGCCGCTCTTCGGCTTCGTGCCGGTCAGCGTTTCCGCGATCAACGCCAGCCCGCCGTTCTTCGTGACGCCGTTCGGATCGTCGCTCGGGCTCGTGAACAGCGACCTCCAGTCGCCGACCCACAACTCGTTCGCGGATGCGTCCGTGCTCGAGGTCGTCGACTTCGACACCGCCGGGAAGCCGACGACGCTCGCCGGCAACGTCCGCATCAGCGGAGGCGGGCTCACTCTCGGCATTCCGGTGATGGTCAACAACGTCGCGCCGACCGTCACTGTCTCCGACGCGACGGTGGCCGAGAACGGCACGGCGAGCGTAATGGTCACCGTCAGCGACCCGGGCACGCTGGACACGTTTGTCGCCGACATCGACTGGGGTGACGGGACGATCGAGAGCGGCGTGGTCGTCACCGCGGGCGCTAACGCGTTCAGCCACCAGTACCTGGACGACGACCCGACGGCTACGCCGTCCGACGGCTACCCCGTCGCGGTGACGGTCACCGACGACGACACCGGCGTCGGCACGGGCGACGGCGCGGTGACCGTGAACAACGTCGCGCCGTCGATCGACAGCGCGACGGCCGATAGCCTTGCGTTCCTGGTCGGCAGCACGTCGACGCCGGTGACGGTGAGCGGCACGTACAGCGACATCGGCACGCTCGACACGCACACGCTGAGCGTGGCGTGGGGCGACGGCGACGTCACCACGGTCGCGGCGAGCGGTGGCGCCTTCAGCGAGGCGCACAGCTACACGACCGCCGGCATCTTCACGATCACGGTCACCCTGTCCGACGACGACACGGGGACCGCGACGGCGACGTTCACCACGACCGTCAGCGCGACCGGAAACATGACCGGCGGCGGCAACGTGAACGAGCCGGGCGGTGGCAAGAAGGCGACCGTGTCGCACGGTTTCGAGGTCTCCGTCACCGTTGCCGGCCTGACCGGTGGTGAGGTCGAGTACAACGACCACCGCAACGGGGACAAGTTCCACTCGACGAGCATCACGTCGGTCGTGCTGATCGACGACCCGCTGCTCGACCCCGGCAGCCCTGAACCCAACTTCGACACTGCCATCGTCAAAGGCGTCGGACGGCTGAACGGCGTCGACGGAGTGCGCTTCGTGATGACGGTGACGGACGCTGGTGAGCCGGGCGTGAACGACGCGCTGAGCTTCGTGTTCCCGGACGGGGAGAGCGCGGGCATCACGGGCGTGCTGTCCGGCGGCAACCATCAGGCGCGCAAGCCGTAGCCGTACGGCACCCTTCGAGCGCGCGAGGGCCGACCCATCAGGGTTGGCCCTCTGCACGCCGAGGCCACATGCGTCGGCGGTTCGACGCGGACACCCACGTGCGAGACACGGGCAGCCGCTCGGCGCTACGCGCCCGGCTCTTGGGGCCGCGCCTCGCCCGCGAGGCCCACGCCGGTTCGCCGCTCAGCCGATGCTGCGGGCGGCGGCGCCGCGTCCAGGTCGACGCCGCGAAAGCGCCACAGTGCGGCCAGCCAGACCAGCAGCGGGAGGGCGAACTGCGCCGCGAGCGGCGCGAGGCGCGGGGCGTACTGGCCGCTGAGCCCCCAGTCGTAGCGGTAGTGCTCGATCAGATCGGGGAAGGCGTTCGCGAACGTGAGCGTGACGAAGAGCGCGACGGTCCAGCGCGCCGGCCGCAGCGCGAGCAGCGTCGCGGGCCAGAGTATGTACCACGGCCTGAACCAGGCGGACGCGATCACCAGGTAGAGGAAGAGCAGCGTGAAGCCTGCGGCGAGCAGCGGGTCGAAGCCACGCCGCGCGTGCCACGCGATCGGGATCGCGATCAGCACGAAGAGCGCGCGCGTCCCATCGCGCGCGAGCGCCGTCGCCGTGCCTTCGCCGGCGCCGCGCTCGATCAGGAGCTGGCGCACCAGCTCGGCGGTCGAGGTGATCATCTTCGCGCCCTCGGCGCGCAGCGCGTCGAAGGTCGCCGCGCCGGCCCAGAACGGCGCGTAGCAGATCACGGTCGTGAGCACCGCGAGGCCCAGCCCGGGCGCGAGCGCCCGGATGCGCGCAGACGGGCTGCCCTCGCTCTGCCACCACGCGAATAACAGCAGCGGCGGCACGAGCAGCGCGGTCGTGTACTTGATCAGCACCGAAAGCGCGATCAGCGGGAGGGCGAGCGACCAGTCGCGTCGCTCGGCACGGTCGAGCGCGAGCAGTGCGAAGAACATCATCGCGAGGTCGTTGTGGCCGTTGCCCACGGCGCGGAGCACGACGAACGGGTTCCACGCGAAGAGCACGAACGCGAACAGCTCCCAGCCGGGACGCGTGCGCCGGACGATGCGATAGACCAGCCAGCCGCAACCGAGATAGCTCGCCGCCCCGAGCGCCTTGAACGCGATCAGCGTTGCGAGCTGGTGATCGCCGAACGCCATCAGCGGCGCGAGCGGCACGGTGAGCAGCGACCACCCCGGGCCGTACGGGGACGGGTCGTTCGCCCATGAGATGCCGATCGGGTAATCCGTCCTCGACGGCGGCACGATCAGCGGGTTCTCGCCGAACACCCACAGCGTGCGCGCGTCGGCGTGGTAGTGGAACAGGTCGACGGCCGTCGGCGGGTACATCAAGAGCAGCGCGACCGCGAAGAGCACCGGGAAGCCGAACAGCAGCACGCGCGGCCCGCGCCCGACGTGGCGCCAGCCCACGACGACGGCGATGCCGTAGAGCGCGAGCGATGCGCCCACGACCGCGAGATAGGCGACCGCGGGCGCGCGCCGTCCCGGGCCGAGCATCGTGATCCAGTCGACGCTGGCGCCGGCGGACGGAAAGAAGTCGGGGAGCAGGATGTGCGCGGTGGCAACCGCGTAGAGCGTCGTGAGCGCCGCCCCCGTCGCGGCGATCGCGATCGCGGGCGTACCGCGCCATGACGCATCGGGACGTCCCGGGGCAGCCATCGAGGGCGCGCTCCTCGCCGGCGGATCGCCGGGCGCCTCGGGTTCTTCCGAGGACGGAAGCGCCCGCCGTCAGCGATCCTACGGGCGGGGACGTGCGCGCGAGCGGCGACGGTGGTCACGCACGGCGCCCGCTATCCTTCGCGCCCGCGCCGATCCGCCGCCCGGCTGTACGGCCGGACGCACACGCTGGAGCGAACGTGCCGGCTCGTCTGCGTTTCTGGCTCCCGGCAGCCGCGCTCGGCCTCGCCACGATCGGCGCATACGGCACTGCCTATTACGCCATCGGCGTGCTGATCCCGGTCATGAGCGAGCAGACCGGCTGGAGCACGGGCGCGCTCTCGGGCGGGTTCTCGGTCGGCGTACTCGGGCAGGGCGCGGTCGCGCTCGCGGCGGGTCGCACGTTCGATCGGTACGGATCGCGTCCCGTGCTCGTGCCGGCGCTCGTGGTCGGGGCGGCGCTGCTGATGGCGGCGTCGTTCGCGCAGACGTCGTGGCAGTTCGTGGCGGCGTGGGGGATGGGCGGCGCCGCCGTAGGCGGCGGGCTCTACTACAACGTCACCATGCCGGTGACCGCTCGCCTCTACCCGGACCGGCGGGCGTCGGCGTTTTCGGTGCTGACGCTGCTCGGGGCGCTCGCCAGCCCGATCTTCTACCCGATCGCCGGTGCGCTCATGGACGCGTTCGACTGGCGCGTGACACTGCGCGTGCTCGTCTTGCTGATGGCGATTTGCGTCGCGCCCGCCGCCGCACTCGTGCGCGCGCCCGCCGCGTCCCGTCCGACAAACGACGATCCGGCCGGCGCCGGCACGCTCGCGGCGGCGCTGCGCCGGGCTACCGTGCACCGCGCGCTGATTGTGGTCGTGTTCGCGGCGTGCTCGAGCTCGGCGCTGCTCCTGCACCAGGTCGCCGCGATGCAGGGCGCGGGGCTCTCGCTCGCCGCCGCCTCCGGCTTCGCCGGCATGCGGGGCGCCTTTCAGATCCCGGGCCGGCTGCTGCTGAACCCGCTCACGGCCCGCTTCGGCGTGCGCGGATCGATCGCGCTCTGCTACGCGACCGCGACCACGGCGGCGCTGGCGCTACTCGTGGCGTCGGGCGGCGGCGGCGCGACGGTGCTCGCCTTCTACTTCGCGGCGGTCGGGGGGATGTCGCTCGGCCTGCTCTCGCCGCTCAACGGGCTCTTCCAGGCGGAGGTGTACGGGGACGCGCGCCTGGGCACGCTGACGGGCGTGAGCACGGTGCTCGGCAGCGTCTCGGCGGCCTCCGGCGCATGGCTTGCCGGCGTGACCGTCGACGTCACGGGTTCGTATCGTCCCGTGCTTGCCGTCGTGATCGCGCTCCAGGTGCTGGCCGTGCTCGCGCTGCTCTGGCAGCGCGCGGCCACGCGCGTCGTGGCGTCCGTTGAGCCGGCGCGTGCCTCGGCGCCCGGCGCAGGCGGGTGAGCCGCGCGCGCGGAGCGCGGCACCCCGTGCCCGATACGCACGGTACCCACACCCACGAGCGAGGACCGTATCCAGGCAACCCCTACGCCTCGACCGGCGCCGCCGCGGCCCCGTCCATCCGCACGCAAACGCGGTGCGCAGGACGGGGGCAGCGCCGTGCCCTTACGTCTTTCCGACGAGCGCGTCGAGCCGGTGCGCCACCTCGATGTCGTCTTGCGTGACGCCGTCGCCCGCCGAGCAGAGCGCGACCCGGACCAGACCGGGGTCCGCAGACACCTCGAGTTCGGAGGGATGCCCAGCGATCAACTCACCCGCGGCGCTCGCGAACGCCCGCGCGCCGACGCCGTCGGCGAACGTGAATTCGCGCATGATTCGACCATCCGCGTACGCCCAGCCCTGGAGCCCGCGCAGTTCGTAATCCAGTCGTTCTTCGGTCAGCGGTCCAGGCATCGCAACCTCCTCTGCCGGCGCCCCACGCGCCGGCGGTGGTCGACGCTCAACAAGCCTCCCGCACGTCGACCCCATCCATGCATCGACCCTAGCCGTCCTGGTGCCACGACCGGACAACTCGCCGCCGCGCTTCCCTTGCGATCGCCTAACAAACCACGGCATTCCGCCGGACGGGGACAGTGGCGGCCGGGGTATGCGCGCAGGACGCCCGCGGGCGCACGGCGATCCCCGGTCGAGCGGCCACGCGGGACCGGGCGCAGCGGAGCGGAACCGGTGGCGTGGCCGGCGCGCTCGCCCCACGGCGGGGGACCGCCGCCGGTCCCCCGCCGGGCCGGGTGCGCTTCCGTCGCGAGGACGTGCCTGGGCGGCCGCACCCGCCTGCACGCGGTCGGGCATGCGAGTGCGAGCGCCTCGCGATTCGCGACTCCGGGGCGAGCCCGCGGATCGGCGCGATCCGCCGATCCGTAGCGCGTTACTCGACGGTCAGCGTTCCGACCATGTCCGGCTGGTGGTACACGCACATGAACGCTATCTGGCCGGCCTTCGTGAACGTGCCCACGAACTCCCCCTTGTCGCCGGGGTTCACGAGCGTCGGGCTCTGGAAGACTTCGCCCTCGGTGTCACCAGACTGGATCATCATGTTGTGGATCGCCACGCCCACGTTTTCGTACTCGAACGTGACTTTGGTTCCCACCGGAACCGTGATCGCGGCGGGCTCGAAGACGTTGTCCTTGAGCAGGACCTTAATCTCCATCTCGCCGCCGCCGCCGCCGCCGCCGCCCCCGCCGCCGCCGGCGCCCGCGCCGCCGTCGCCGCCGCCGCAACCGACGGCGAGAGCCACCCCGAGCGTCGCGAGCGCTACCCAGAGCACTGAGCGTCGAACCAGACCGGTGAATCGAACCATTCGCGTGCTGCCCTTCAAGTGTGCGCTCCGCTTACCGACGCGGCTGCGCGATCGTGACCCGTTCTTGTCGTTCGCACGCGGCCGCGCCGCGCGTCGTCTCGTGTACCAGCCGTCAACCGTCCGGTGGACCTGCTCCCTTCCCGGCGGTTCCCGCGTCGCGCGCAGGCACGCGTGGACGAACCGGTATCCGGGCGGGCCGTCGGGCCGAGCCTGCCCGCCGCTGCTCGCGTGCCGCGGTCGCCTGATCGCTGCGCGCGAGCTCTGCAAGCGTCGTGGCGCGAAGCTCCGAGGTGAGTGCGCGCTGCGCGCGCATCCAGGCGCCGTGAGCCTGGCAGGCGCGAGCGGCGTCGCACGGGCCGCCGGTCAACAGGCAGGTGCCTTCCAGCGGACCGTCTGCGGCCTCGATCACGTCGAGCAGCGTGATTCGCTCCGGTTCGCGGGTGAGCGTGTAGCCGCCATCCGGTCCGGCCGTGGCAGTGAGCAGACCCCGGCGCACGAGCGGAGCGAGGATCTGAGAGAGGTACTTCTTCGGGATGTCCATCGCCGCGGAGATCTCGCGCGCCTTACGCCTGCCCTGTCCGTAGTGGCGCGCGAGGTCAATCGCCAGGCGCACGGCGTAGTCGCCCTTCTGCCCCACCGTGATTCGCACGTTCGACTACACATCCTGCCGACGGAACAGCATCGCCCCGACCGCGAGTGGGGCCACTGCCCATGCGAGCACCGCCCCCGTGAGCAGCACGACGCTGCGGAGGGTGCCCAGCTCGAGGTGGAGGTAGGCGCCCACCGGCCCGAGCACGTGCAGGTCCGGCTCCAGGCTGAGGATCGCGAGGATGCGCACGGACTCAACGGGGTTGAGCAGGGCCGTCAGCAGCAACGACTGGCCGGAAGAGGTGACGGAGAGCGCCAGGCCGATGGCCGCGAGGTCGTAGAAGAGCACGAGCGCGAACCACGCGAGCACGGCGATGGCGAGCGCCTTCGCACGGCCGTCCGACAGCACGGAGATCACCATCCCGATGCTGAGCATGGCGCTGGCGAGCGCACTGGAGAGCACGATGAACAGCAGGTAGTGCCCGAAGTCCGCGACCGGCCGCACCAGCGCCAGCAGCACACCCGCCATGCCGAACCCCAGCGCGATCGCCATCCAGACGGCGATGGTCAGCCCGAGGTACTTCCCGATCAGCAGTTGAGTGGCGGAGAGCGGCTGGGCGAGCAGCGTGGCGAGCGTGCCGCGGTCGCGCTCGCCGGCGATCGCGCCGGCCCCCAGGATCAGCGCGAGCAATGGCACGAGCATCAGGCAGAGGTTGATCAGGCTCGCCGTGGTGCGGTTGAAGCCCTGTGCGCCTACGTCCCCCTGCTCCTGCACCACCGCGAGCGCGAGCGCGATCAGCGCGAACGTGGCCGCGAAGGCGAGCAGCCAGCGGCTGCGCACCGCGTCCCGCAGCTCCTTGCCGAGGATCGAACGCACCGCGGTCACTGCGTGCCTCCGGGCAGCGGTCCGGGTGCTGAAGGCGCGGCGGCTTCCTCAACGCGGAAGTCGAGGATCGTGATGCCGGCGCCGAGCAGCGTTTCCATCACGTGCGCCTTGTGGTTCGCCGGGCAGGTGATCGCGAGCCAGTCGCCGCTGCGGGTCACGTCGCCGCCGGTCGCCTGAATCAGCGGGATCGCCTCGCCGCTGTGGCCGTTCAGCCGCACGTAGAGCAGGCTGCGGGCGACCGCACGGGTCGCGAACGCGGCCGCGGGCCCGTCGAATGTCGTTCGGCCCTCGTCGAGCACGATCACCCGGTCGGCGATCGAGGGCACGTCGTCCAGCCAGTGCGTCGAGAGCAGGATGGCTTTACCGAGCGCGCGTTGCTCATGGATGAACTGGCGGAGCTCGAGCCTGGCGGCGACATCGAGCCCGGTTGCGGGCTCGTCGAGCATGAGCAGCGGCGGATCGCCGAGCTGGGCGATCGCCAGCGCGAGGCGCTGGCGCATGCCGCCGGACAGGGCGCGAACCTGCTTCTCGGCGTGCTCTGCGAGGCCCACCGCCTCTACCGCGGAGCGCGTCGCGCTCGCGGCGGCACCGCGCAGCTGTGCGAAGAAGGTCACGGTCTCCCGCACGTTCAGGTCCGTGTGGAACGCGGGGTTCTGCGGCAGGTAGCCGATCCGCGCGCGCGCCTCCCGGCCGTGGCGCCGCACGTCGATGCCGTCCACGCTCACGTCGCCGTCGAAGCGAATCAGACCGATCACCGCCTTGATCAGCGTCGACTTTCCGGCGCCGTTGGAGCCGACAGTCGCGAGCACTTCGCCGGGTTGCAGTTCGAAGGTGGCGGAGTCGAGGACGATGCTCTTGCCGTAGCGCTTCGAGACGGCGCGCACGCTGAGCATCACGCCCACCGCTTCCCGAACGTGCGCGCACCGATGGTGAACACCGCGAGCGGCACCAACACCAGCGCTGCGCTGATCGCTCCGGCAGCCCATCCGATCGTCGAGCCGGCGTTGCGGACACCGACCGTCGGCGCCATCAGCGGATGCGCGTCCACCACGCGCGGGATCGGTCGGTGCACGGGGAACCAGCGCACGGCGAGGTCGAGCGCGCTGCGCGCCGGCGAGAACGAATAGGCCCGCACCGCCTCGTTCTGCCGCACGAGATCATCGAACGCACCCTCGTAGCGGTAGGCGATGTCGCCCACGCCATCGCCGTTGGCGTCGTAGCCGCGGTAGTCGTCCCAGTAGTTGCCCCGGCCGTTCAGGGACCAGCGGTTGCGGTGCTCGAGGCTGCCGCCGCGCGTCTCCACCTGCTGCAGGTTCCCGACGAAGCTGTTCTCCACGAACGTGACCGAGGTGGTGGTGAAGAGCTCCATCGCGATCTGGTTGTAGGCGATCAGATTCCCCCGGAGCGTGACGAAGCTGCCCGGCGTCGCCGGTGCGCCCTCCATCGTGAGCCCCAGGCGGTTGTGGTGGATGCGATTGCCCACCAGTTCGACGTCATCCATGTCCTTGAAGAGCAGCCCGTAGCCGGACGCGGCCGAGCGGTTGCCGGAGAACTCGTTGTCCACGACGGACAGTCCATGCGAGTACATCAGGCTGGCGCCCGCGACGTTGTTGCGGAAGACGTTGCCACGCAGCGCGACGTCCCTGGCGTACATCGTGTGCAGGCCGTAGCGCACCCGCGACACGGAGTTGCGCTCGATCCTGGTCTGCGTGACGAAGCCGAGAAAGATGCCATCCTTGGCCAGCTCGATCACGTTGTCGGTGACCAGGTTGCCTTCGCTGTTCCAGACGTAGAGGGCGTGCCCGCGCCGCTCGGGCGCGAGCGCAACCACGCTCGAGATCGCGTTCCCGCGCACGACGTGCCCGCCGCTGTCCTGGAGCGCAATGCCGTAGAGCACGTCCTCGAGGCGGTTGCCTTCGATCGTGGCACGGTCCGCGGTCACCCGGATGCCGGTCGGCTCCCCGCTGACCTGCCGCGCCGAGTTGCGAACGATGAACCCGCGAACCGTCACGTCTTCTGCGGTGATCTGCACGACGTCGCCGCGGCCGTCGCCGTCGATCACGGGGTGACCCTCGCCGATCAGGGTGATCGGCTTGTCGAGCACCAGTTGTTCGACGTACGTGCCGGCCGGGATCACCACGGTGGCGCCCGGCGACGCCGCCGCGATCGCCGCGGCGATGGACTGCTGCTCGGGCGCGGCGCCGGCCGGTCCGGGCATCGCGGCGTTCGCGGCGCCGGCGAGCAGCAGCACCGCGACGGCGGCGCCTGCGGTCTTTCCGGTGTTGCTCCAGCTGTCAAGGACGAAGCGCAGAACCCACGGACCTGCCGTCACCAGCAGCGCCGCGGCGATCATCACCCAGAAGCCGATCGCGACCATGGTCTCGCTGTGGAAGTTGACGACGGTCGTCGTGCCGAGCACCTTCGGCGTGAACGGCTCCAGGCGAAACGGGGCGTCCGCGTGCAGATGCTGGCCGTAGTTGCGCAGCCACCACTGCAGGTCGACGAGCATGCCGAGCGGGACGGCCCACAGTGCGGCGGCGAGCAGGACACGCACCAGCTTCCGGCGTGCGAGCGCGCCGGCAACGAGGGCGAGCACGAGCCCCGCGATCATGAAGGGGAACAGCGCCAATTCGCGAATCGTGTCCGGATCGAGCGAGCCGATGCCGACGTAGTGGTTCAGCGCGTTGACCTCGGCGAGGTCGCCTTCCAGGCGGGTCCCGTAAGCCGTGAGCACGAGCCCGTCCGGGTATTGCGGCGCTCGCAGGGTCATGGTCCAGAGCGGCAGCAGGGCAGCGATCACGAGCAGCACAGCGGCAGCGACCGCGCAGGCTGCCCATGGCCTGTCGACCTGAATGCCGCGAATGAATGTGCCGGTCGCGGGCCGGGCCGGGGCCGTTCGGGCCGGCGCGCTCATCAGGCAGCGCTCCGCTCGAGCTCGAGCGGGAGGACGTCGAAGGTGTGGACCTTGCCGCCCACCTCGAGCGCCACGCGACGAGCGGCATCGACGCTCGCGAGCGCGGCCACGCCGTAGGCCATCGGGCTGCGGATCGCCGGCGAGAGCACGAACGCAGCGCCGGGTGCATCGAGCCACTGCTCGGATTCGTAGTCGTGGACGAAGCAGCGCGCCCCCGTCGGCGGCGTGTGCTCGGCGGCTTCCATGACGGCGCAGCCGATGTCGTCGAAATGCGTCTCGATACGGTTCGGTCCGGCCCACGCCGCGGCAAAGCGGACGTCATCGATGATCATGCCGCAGCGAGCGCAGCTTTCGTCGCCATAGCGGATCACGGGGAAGCCATCGTCCGCGTCTCCCCCGTCGGGGAGCAGCGCGGCGCCGCCGACGACGCCGAGCCCGACTGCGCCGGTCGCGCCGAGCAGGACGAGGAAGCGTCTGCGCGTAATCACGATCGTCACTCCTCAAGCGTCGGCCGGCGGGGCGCACGCCCCGCCGGCCGTCCGGCCGCTAGGCCGAAACCAGCATCCAGCCCTGCATCTCGAGGTGCAGAGCCGAGCAGAACTCGGTGCAGTAGTAGGCGAAAGCGCCCGGCGCATCGGCGACGAACTCGACGCGCGCGTACTCGCCGGGGTCGAGGCTCAGGCTGACGTTGTAGCGCGGGATTGAGAAGCCGTGCGTGGCGTCCCTGGTCACTTCCACGTTCGTGATGTGCAGCACCACGCGGTCGCCGGTCTTGACGCGCAGGATGTCCGGCTTGAAGTTCGAGCGCCGCACCGTCATCCACGCCTCGACGGTGTTGCCGTTTCGCTCGATGCGCTCGCCGCCGTCGGCGGTCGCGTTCGGATCCGGCTCCATCGTCAGCGGGTTGGTGCCGGGCGGGTAGACCTCCCAGGACTTGATGCGGTCCGCGCGAATGGCCTGCACGTAGTGCGGCTCCGCCATGCCGATCGGCGTGTCCGAGAGC
>Ga0326597_10012259_pt1 | contig 11304 bp, 7 predicted proteins | sample RVTome_12_FD_203789 | JGI IMG/M metagenome (GOLD analysis project Ga0326597, IMG submission 203789) | Soil microbial communities from uranium-contaminated site in the Upper Colorado River Basin, Wyoming, United States - RVT100D185 | ecosystem: Environmental > Terrestrial > Soil > Contaminated >... | reverse complement strand
TCTCGGCGAGCCGAGCCGGCTCAGTACCCTTCCCGACCCAGCCACCGAGTGACATGACCGAGACATCCGACCAGGGCCCAGACCCTCTCGTCGCCGGGCGACGGGAGCATCATCGGGAGATACTCGAATCCGGCGGCTACCCCCATCGATACCAGCGTAGCCACATGGCCGCCGAGCTCCACGAGACGTTCGCCGACCTGGAGCCAGGTGCGGAGACCGACACCCTGGTGTCGGTGGCCGGGCGCATCATGCTGCACCGCTCCTTCGGCAAGCTCGAATTCGCCACCATTCAGGATGGGTCGGGGACCATCCAGCTCTTCATTGACAGGACCACCCTCGGCGATGACCTCGCCGACGGTTTCGCCAGGATCGATCTGGGCGATTGGGTCGGCGCCTCCGGAGCGATCATGACGACAAGAAAAGGGGAGCTGAGCGTGAGGGTCGACGACTACGTCATTCTCCAAAAGAGCCTCCGCCCGCTTCCGGACAAGTGGCACGGGTTGCACGACATCGAGTTACGCAGCAGGCGGCGTTATCTCGACCTCATGGTCAACGACGAGGCGAGACGCATAGCCAGGGCCCGGATTGCCGTGGTCAGCGAGCTGCGTCGCCAGTTCGAGGCCAGGGGCTTCGTCGAGGTGGAGACTCCCGTGTTGCTATCACAGGCGACCGGGGCGACCGCCCGCCCCTTCGCCACCGAGCACCATGCTCTCGACATGGAGATGTTTCTTCGCATCGCCACCGAGCTCCACCTCAAACGCCTGGTGGTCGGTGGCTTGGAGAGGGTCTTCGAGATCGGGCGCATCTTCCGCAACGAGGGCATCGACTCCACCCACAATCCGGAGTTCACGATGCTCGAGGCATACCAGGCCCTCGCCGACCACACCGACATGATGGATCTGGTCGAGCAGGTGTTCTCCGATGTGGCCCGGGCCGTTGTCGGCGGAACGACCTTCGCCTATCAGGGGAAGGAGATCGATCTCTCCATGCCGTTCCGTCGGGCCACGATGATCGATCTGGTCTCCGAGAAGCTCGGCCAAGAGGTCAATCTCGACACGTCGGCGCCCGAGCTGGCCGCTCTCGCCCCGGGTGTGGGCGTCGAGGTCGAGGAGGGGTGGAGCCCGGCCCTGATCATCTCCGAGATCTACGAGGAAACGGTCGAGCCCGGAATCTGGCACCCGACCTTCGTCACCCACCAGCCGATCGAGGTTTCACCGCTAGCCCGCCGCAACCGGGATGACCCCCGGCTTGCCGATCGTTTCGAGCTGGTGATCGCCGGGTCGGAGTACGCCAATGCGTTCAGTGAGCTCAACGACGCCGACGATCAGAGGGAGAGGTTCGAGGTGCAGGCCGAAGCCCGTGCCGCCGGTGACGAGGCAGCCCACCCTCTCGACGAGGACTACCTGCTGGCTCTGGAATACGGGCTTCCCCCTACCGGGGGCCTGGGGATCGGAGTCGACCGTCTGGTGATGCTGCTCACCGATCAGGCCCACATCAGGGAGGTCATCCTTTTCCCCACCCTGAGGCCAGAGGCCTGAGAGTCTCGTTCTACGTGTCACGTTCTACGTATTACGAACGGGCCGCGTCGACTCGGCCGAGCAGGTAGACACCCAGGGTCTCCAGAATCTGCTTGGGCTCGCCGTCGGGTACGCCCTCCAGTGCATCGGAGGCGAGATCGAGACGGCGGGTCGCCTCGGACAGGGCGCTGTCGATGTGACCACCCGAGCGCACGATGTCGATCACCTCGTTCACCACAGAATCTGGGTAGGGGTGGGCGCTCGCGAGCAGCTCCCGCACCCGGGCTCCGTTCTCCCCGGCCAGCGCCTCCAGCACCGGCATGGTGAACTTCCCCTCCCGGATGTCAGATCCCGCCGGCTTTCCGATGGTCTCCTCGTTGGCGACCAGGTCAAGGGCATCATCGGCGATCTGAAACACCATCCCCAGCTCCCATGCCCAGCCGGACAAGGCTTCGACCACGTCGTCGTCGGCGTCGGCAGCCATCGCCCCGAGCCGGGCCGAGGTGCGTATCAACGATGCCGTCTTGCCTCCGATCACCTGCTCGTACTCGGCGACTCCGTGATCGAGGTCGAAATCGAGTTGCAGCTCGCGGGTTTGGCCTTGGACCAGGTCGGCATAGGTGGCCGCCAGAAGCCGGACCGATTCCTGGCTGAGATGGGTGGCGGCGACCTCCGAGGCGCGGGCCATGAGGAAGTCACCGGCGAGGATGGCCACGGTGTTGCTCCAATTGGCATTGACCGACGCCGCGCCACGTCTTACGTCGGCCTCGTCGATGACGTCGTCGTGATAGAGAGACCCGACATGGATCAGCTCCACCGAGACACCGGCCTCCACCGGGCGATGATCGCGGCCTCCTCCGAACTCGGCGGCGAGGAGGGCCAGAAGGGGCCGGAAGCGCTTGCCGCCGGCGAGAAGCAGATGTTGAGCGATCTTGGTGAGGTAGGGATCATCCGCCGCCGCCGCATCCAGCAGCCGCTCTTCGACCCGGGTCAGGGAGTCCCAGACACCGGGGATGCGAATGAGACTTTGGAGGTCGTCCATCCGTGACGATGGTATTACGTGCGCAACCCTCGGAGACAAGCTCGAAGGTCAAGAGACCACCCGGTGGTAAACTCGCATACGTCAGGCTTGGGAGTCAACATTGTTTGAGCGCTTCACAGACCGTGCCCGCCGGGTGGTAGTCCTGGCCCAGGAAGAGGCGCGTCTGCTCAATCACAACTACATCGGCACCGAGCACATCCTGCTCGGCCTGTTGAACGAGGGCGAGGGCATCGCCGCCCAGGCCTTGGAGAGCCTCGACATCGATCTCGCCTCGGTCCGTGAAGAGGTGGTGAAGATCATCGGCCAGGGCCAGCAGTCGCCCTCCGGCCACATCCCATTCACGCCTAGAGCTAAGAAGGTCCTCGAGCTCAGTCTTCGTGAAGCACTGCAACTCGGTCACAACTACATCGGCACCGAGCACATCCTCCTCGGGCTGATTCGGGAAGGGGAGGGCGTCGCCGCCCAGGTGCTACAGCAGCTCGGCGCCGAGCTGCAGAAGGTGCGCCAGACAGTCATCCAGCTTCTCTCCGGGCCCGGGGGAGGGGAGCAGCAGTCGTCTGAGCCGAGCGGCGCCGGTGGCCGGGAAGCCTCGGCGGGAGGGTCGACCGTCCTCGACCAGTTCGGCCGGAACTACACCCAACTGGCACGGGAGCGGAAGCTTGATCCCGTCATCGGGCGGCTCCGGGAGATCGAGCGGGTCATGCAGATCCTCTCCCGTCGCACCAAGAACAACCCGGTCCTCATCGGAGAGCCCGGTGTCGGCAAGACCGCCATCGTTGAAGGGCTTGCCCAGCGAATCGTGGCCAAGGACGTTCCCGACAACCTCCAGGGCAAGAACCTCTATTCACTCGACCTGGGCGCGCTCGTCGCCGGCTCCCGCTATCGCGGTGACTTCGAAGAGCGACTGAAGAAGGTGCTGAAGGAGATCAAGAGCCGGGGCGACATCATCCTCTTCATCGACGAGATCCACACCCTGGTCGGAGCCGGCGCAGCCGAGGGAGCGATCGACGCCGCCTCCATCCTCAAGCCCATGCTGGCCCGTGGTGAGCTGCAAACTGTCGGCGCCACCACGCTCGAGGAGTACCGCAAGTACCTGGAGAAGGACGCCGCTCTGGAAAGACGGTTCCAGCCGATCCAGGTCGACGAGCCCTCCGTGAGCGAGACGATCCAGATCCTGATGGGTCTGAAGGATCGGTACGAGGCACACCATTCGGTCCGTTTCACCGACCAGGCCATCGTCTCCGCCGCCAACCTGGCCGATCGATATCTCTCCGATCGCTTCTTGCCCGACAAGGCGATAGACCTGATCGACGAGGCGGGGAGCCGGCAACGGATCAATCGGACCAGCGATGTCCCCGAGATCACAGCCATCGACCAGAAGCTCTCCGATCTGCGTCAGGACAAGCAGGACGCCGTCTCTCGTGAGAACTATGAGCGGGCCGCCAATCTCCGTGACGAAGAGCGAGGGTTGCTCAGCGACCGTGCCGTCAAGGAGGCCAGCGAAGGCGATACCGGGTGGGTCATCGACGAGGAGGAGATCGCAGAGGTTCTGGCGCAATGGACCGGGATCCCCGTTCACCGCCTCACCGAAGAGGAGACTTCCCGGCTCGTCCACATGGAGGACGAGCTGCACAAGCGCATCATTGGCCAGCACGACGCGATCATGGCCGTGTCCAAGGCGATCCGTCGCACCCGGGCCGGGCTCAAAGACCCGCGTCGGCCCTCCGGATCGTTCATCTTCCTGGGCCCATCCGGCGTCGGCAAGACGGAGACCGCAAAGGCCCTGGCCCAGTTTCTCTTCGGTCAGGAGGACGCCCTGATCCAGCTCGACATGTCCGAGTACATGGAGAAGCACACGGTCAGCCGTCTGGTCGGCTCACCACCGGGATACGTCGGCTACGACGAGGGTGGCCAGCTCACCGAAGCGGTGCGACGCAAGCCCTTCTCGGTGGTGCTGTTCGACGAGATCGAGAAGGCCCATCCCGACGTGTTCAACACTCTCCTCCAGATCCTCGAAGAAGGTCGTCTCACCGATGCCCAGGGCCGCACGGTCGACTTCAAGAACACTGTCATCATCATGACCTCCAACCTCGGCACCCGGGACCTGCACAAGAAGGCGGTCGGTTTCCATGCCGGCGACGAGGAGATGAACTACGAGCACATGAAGGAGCGGGTCACCGAGGAGCTCAAGAAGAGCTTCCGGCCCGAGTTCATCAACCGGCTCGACGAGATCATCGTCTTCCACGAGTTGACCATGGACGAGCTCAAGCAGATCGTCGACCTGATGCTGGAGCGTGTTCGGGAGCAGCTCGACTCACAGCATCTCGATCTGGTGCTCACTGACGATGCCAAGGAGTTCCTCGGGACTCGGGGGTACGACCCCGAGCTCGGGGCCCGGCCGCTGCGTCGTGCCATCCAGCGTCTACTCGAGGACCCGCTCAGCGAGCGTGTCCTCCTCGGCGAGTTCAAGGCTGGGATCACAATCCTGGTGGGTCTCGACGCCGAGAACGAGGAGCTCACCTTCGAGTCGGTCGCCACGCCGGCCACGTCGGCGACGCCTCAGCCGGAGATGGCCGCGCAAGACTGACCGCTAAAGGCAGCGGCCCGATTGCCGATCATCTATGGGCACATTCGTATGCCCATACTTGCACTTCTACTCGTCATCTCGACCGCAGTGGCCGCGCTGCCCACGCCCGAGTTTGTGGCCGCGGGCGACGAGGCATACACCCTCGACCTGGAGGTCGACGGATACGTGAATGGGGCCATGGACAGATCGCGGCTGATGACCCTCGAAGGCTGCACCTTGGAGCGTGATGCCGCCTACATGTACGCCTTGCTGATGGAGGCTGCGGAGCGGGACGGCGTACGGATCGGTTGGGAGGACTGCTACCGGTCCTACAACGCCCAGGCTTCCTCCTACGAGTCACGCTGTCCCTTGACCGACACCCCCGTGTTCGGCATCGACCCGTTGACCGGGGCGACGGTGCAAACAGGCTCAAGGTCTGTCCGCGTCTGCTCGGGGCCACCGACCGCCCGGCCCGGCTACTCCAACCACGGTTGGGGGCGGGCCGTGGACTTCACCGACGGACGAGGTGTCCTCAATTGCACGGACTCGACCTTTCGCTGGCTCCAGGGCAATGCCTACCGCTTCGGGTGGGTGCACCCGGAGTGGGCCAACTGCGGCAAGAGCACCCAGGAACCCTGGCACTGGGAGTACGCCGGCGTCGCCGACTCACTGCTGGTCGGCCGAGGCCAACTGAACCCAGACCTGCTCAAGCTCATCCAGTAGCGCTACGGCGAACCGCAGGTTCGCCCCCTCAGGCCCGCCGTGACGTGGGGAGGCGGGAGACGCCGCCGATGATCACGCCGATGATGGGGAGGCTGAGGACGAGGCCGTTCAGGCCGTCGTCGTCGGCGATACCGATGGCGGCGAGCAGGCCGAGACCGGCGCAAATGCCCACCACGGCCAGCACCGGTCGCCACCATGCCGGCGCGGGGCGGGGGTCTTCGACCGGGCTCTCGAACCGACCGAAGATCGCCACCATGCCCACGGTCACCACGCCGACGACGAGGAACCAAACAGGACGGCTCAGCCACCACCCGACGCCGAGAGGCTCGATCCCGAGCCCGAAACCGCCGACGGCCAGGGAGAGCCCGATGACGATCACCATGGCGGTCAGATGCCAGAGATAGAGGGTCATGATCCGGGCATTGACCCCGACCACGAGGGTCCAGGGGAGCCGTCGCTGCATGAGACGCTGCATCGGGCCCTCGACAAGGAGAGCGAGGCCTGACTGGAACATGCCGAGAAAGGCCAGGGTGACCCTCGGTGGATAGGAGTTGGTGATCGCTGTCGTGTCCAAACCAACCATCGCAACGGGGTAAGGGCCGAGACCGACCAGGAGAAGGGTCCCGGCCAGGCCGGCGCAAGCCATCAGGGCCCGCTTCCATCTCTCGTCGATGGTCCCGTCGAGCCAGGCGTAACCGATCTGGTGGACGGTTCCCCAGACGAAGATGTAATTGAGGAAGCCGACCGGGACGAAACCGGCCGATATCGACAGCCAGTCGCTGAGCCCGGCCAGGGCTATCCCAGCCACTATCGACCACCATCCCCAACGCTCCCAGATCCAAAGGCCGACCGGGGCGACGGTGGCGATCACCACATATGCGGCAAGAAACCAGGTCGGGACCAGAGCCACCTGTGAGGCGAGCTGGAGCACCTCCCAGTCCAGGCCGAGCCTGAGCCCGATCCAACCGCCCCCCGTCCAGAAGAGGAGGAGCGGCACCACAGGGAGGGTGAGGCGGCGGAGGCGGGAACGGAGCCAGCTCCCATAGCTCTCCTCGCGACGTTGGGCCGAGCGCCAGGACAGGCCGTTGGCATAGCCACCGACCAGGAAGAAGACGGGCATCACCTGGAATACCCAGGTGAGGGGATGGGTCCAGTCGGCGAGCACCAGGAGGTGCCCCGCCACCAGCTCGCCATCGTCAACCGTGACTGCCGCCATCAGCCAATGCCCGAACACGACGACCAGGATCGACGCGGCACGGAGCAGGTCGACCACCCGATTGCGCTCGGGGGGAGTGTCTTCGGCCATATGCCGGATGGAGGCCACGAAACCCATGCCGGCCATTCTGGCTCTAACTTCCCCCCAGCGATGGAACGCACCAGATGAATCGGCCAATTCGCTCGCTGCTGATCGTCGGCGGGGCCTACGTCGCCGCCCAGATGATGGCGGACATAGCCAGCCTCCGCATCATCACGGTCGGCGGGCACGCGGTCGACGCCGGAACCCTCATCTACCCCTTTACCTTCACGCTGCGCGACCTGGTGCACAAGATCGCGGGCAAGACGGCGGCTCGGACGGTGATCATGCTCGCCGCCGCGATCAACGTCTTCATGGCCGGCTTCCTCGGGCTGGTCGCCCGGCTCCCCCCCGACTCGCTCACCGGCCCCCAGCTCGAGTTCGGAGCCCTCCTCTCCCCGGTGTGGGGGATCGTGGTGGCGTCGATCGTCGCCGAGGTCTTCTCCGAGCTCATCGACACCGAGGCCTATCACCGTTGGGAGCTCCGCTTCGGCCAAACGCGTCAGTGGGGTCGGGTCCTGGCCAGCAATGCGGTGGCGATCCCGGTGGACTCCGCGGTCTTCGTTGGCCTGGCCACCCTGTTCGGGATCTTCCCTCCAGAGGTGGCCTGGTCCATCTTCTGGGTGAACGTCGTGTTGAAGGGTCTGGTGACGGTGATCTCGATCCCGTGGATCTACTGGGTCCGGCCAGAGCCGCTCACGGCGACCTAGACCCGACTTGGCCGTTAATGTGACCGATGGGCAGGGCTTTCCCTTGCCACTTCCAGATAAACGGAGGAAAAACAGCGTGAAACGCTATCTGCGGTATCTCGCCCTCATCACTGTCCTGGCATTGGTCGTTGCGGCCTGTGGGGACGGCGAGGGAGGAGACACCACCACAACGGCGGGCGAGGAGCCAACCACGACCGCCGGCGAAGAGCCGACCACCACGGCCGGTGAGGAGCCGACGACGACAGCCGGTGAGCCGTCCGGGGAGACGGTCCTTGCCTGTCAGGTGACCGACACCGGTGGCATCGACGACAAGTCCTTCAACCAGACCGCCTTCAAGGGAATCACCGACGCCATCGACGCAGGCATCGCCGACCCGGCATCCGACTACCTGGAATCCCAGGCGGAGACCGACTACGGGCCGAACATCCAATCCTGGCTGGACGAGGGCTGTGACCTGATCATCACTGTCGGGTTCCTGCTCGGGACCGCTACCCAGGAGGCTGCCGAGGCCAACCCGGACCAGCCGTTCGAGATCATCGACTTCGCCTACGACGAGGGGGTCGCCCCCAACGTTCGCGGAGCAGTGTTCGGCACCACCGACGCAGCATTCCTGGCCGGTTACCTGGCCGCAGGAGTGTCACAGACCGGTGTGGTCGCCACCTACGGCGGCATCCAGATCCCCTGTGGTGTGACCTGCTTCATGGACGGCTTCGTCTACGGGGTTCGCTACTACAACCAGGAGAACGGGGCCGATGTCCAGGTTCTCGGGTGGAACCCCGAGGAGCAGACCGGCGCCTTCACCGGTGACTTCGAGAACGCCGACAACGGCCGCAACCTCACCCAGTCCTTCGTGGACGAGGGTGCCGATGTGATCTTGCCGGTGGCCGGTCCTGTGGGTGTGGGCTCGGCTGCCCTGGCCCAGGAGCTGGGCAACGTCTGGGTGATCGGTGTGGACGCCGACTGGTTCGAGACCCTGCCCGAGTACAGCGATGTGATCCTCACCTCCGTGCTCAAGGGCCTCGACGTCGCTGTTTTCGACACGATCCAGGACGTCGCCGAAGGCTCCTTCGAAGGCGGGACCCGTCTCTACACCATCGCCGAGGACGGCGTGGGCATCGGACCGATCAACGAGACGGTTGATGCGGAACTGGCAGCCGAGGTCGAGGCGATCCGTGATGGCCTGGTCGACGGCAGCATCGTCGCCGCCGACATGGCCGAGGGTTGATCCGACCCGATCCGATTGAAAGAGCCCCCGCCCGGCGGGGGCTCTTTCCGCTGGGGAGCCGACAGAGAGCCCGTGTAAGCTCCCACCGCCCCCGGAACGAGGCGGATACGTGAGGCTGGAGTTGAAGAATGTCACCAAGCGCTTCCCCGGCGTGGTGGCAAACGACTCGGTCGACCTCACTGTCAGCTCCGGGGAGATCGTTGGCCTGCTCGGGGAGAACGGGGCGGGCAAGACCACCCTCATGAACATCCTCTACGGCCTCTACGAGGCGGACGAGGGTGAGGTGCTGATCGACGGCGAGCAGGTCGAATTCGCCGGGCCCGGGGATGCCATCGCCGCCGGCATCGGGATGGTGCACCAAAACTTCATGCTGGTCCCGGTGTTCGACGTCACCGAGAATGTCGTGCTCGGGGTTGAGCCCACCCGTGGGCCGCTCGGTCACATCGACATCGATCAGGCGAGAGAAGAGGTCCGTTTGATCTCCTCGAAGTACAGGCTGGCCGTCGACCCCGACGCCATCGTCGAGGATCTCCCGGTAGGGGTCCAGCAACGCATCGAGATAATCAAGGTCCTGTTCCGGGAGGCGGAGATCATCGTCTTCGACGAGCCCACGTCGGTGCTCACTCCCCAGGAGGTGGAGGACTTCTTCGGGATCGTCCGCGGTCTCAAGGAATCCGGCAAGGGAATCATCTTCATCACCCACAAGCTGGGTGAGATGCTGGAGATCGCCGACCGGATTGCAGTGCTGCGCAGGGGGAAGATCGTCGGAGAGGCAGAGCCGGGCTCCGCAACCAAGGAAGATCTCGCTGAGCTCATGGTGGGCCGGCCGGTGGATCTCGTCGTGGACAAGACCCCCGCTCAGCCGAAGGAGGTCGTCCTCTCGGTCAAGCACCTGGTGGTCCAAGACGAGCGGCTCCACAACGCGGTGAACGATGTCAGCTTCGAGGTTCACTCCGGCGAGATCGTCGGCATCGCCGGTGTCCAGGGCAACGGCCAGACCGAGTTGGTGGAGGCGATCACCGGGCTGATCCTTCCCCTCGCCGGTTCCGTCACCATCGGTGACGAGGACATCACCCTGGCCTCACCGAGGAGGCTGCACCAGCTCGATGTGGCCCATGTTCCCGAGGACCGGCAGCGAGACGGGCTCGTCCTGTCCTTCGACCTCGTCGAGAACCTCGTGCTCGACTCCTACTACGCCAAGCCCTACAGCAAAGGCATCTTGATGGATTGGGCCGAGGCGCGACGTCACGCCGACGAGCTGATCGAGCAGTACGACATCCGCACCCCTTCGGCTCAGTTGACTGCGAGCTCGCTGTCGGGAGGCAACCAGCAGAAGCTCATCGTCGCCCGGGAGTTCGCCCGTGACACCAGGTTGATCATCGCCTCCCAGCCCACACGGGGCATCGACGTCGGCTCCATCGAGTACATCCATCAGCGCATCGTGGAGGAGCGTGACGACGGGGCGGCGGTCCTCATCGTGTCCAGCGAGCTCGACGAGGTGATGGCTCTCGCCGACCGCATCCTGGTCATATATCGAGGCAAGATCGTGGCCGAGGTGGCCGGTTCGGAGGCGACGGCCGCGGACCTGGGTCTCTACATGGCCGGCGCCGGCGTATGAGTCAGACGCCGGAGGAGGTCAAGGAGCCGGAGGGGCGGGTGCCGCCCTCGTGGCTGGAGCGGGTCGCACCCAGGGACGTTGACTGGCGTTCGCTGGTCCTCATACCCTCTCTCGCAGTTCTCAGCGCACTGATCGTCGGGGCTGTGTTCATCGTGTTCACCGAGGGGATCGGCGCCATCCTCCCCGCCTACCGGGCGCTCTTCTCCGGCGCATTCGTGGGTTGGAGCTCGATCTCGGAGACCCTTCTAGTGGCAACGCCCTTGATCCTGGCCGGTTTGGCGGTGGCGCTCGGGTTCAGGGCGGGGCTGTTCAACATCGGCGCCGAGGGGCAGATGACGATCGGCGGTCTCACCGCGGTGATCGTGGGCTTCTCATTCGAGGGATTGCCTGCGATAGCCCACATCCCGCTGGCCCTGCTCGCCGGTTCCCTCGGCGGGGCCCTGTGGGGGTTCATACCGGGACTGCTTCGGGCCAAGACCGGTGCGCACGAGGTGATCACAACGATCATGCTCAACTTCATTGCCTTCCGAACCCTCGACTACGTGCTCAAGCTGCCCGGCATCCAGGCGGAGGGCAGATTCGACCCGATCTCACAGCCAGTGCTGCCCA
>Ga0326597_10012258_pt1 | contig 11305 bp, 14 predicted proteins | sample RVTome_12_FD_203789 | JGI IMG/M metagenome (GOLD analysis project Ga0326597, IMG submission 203789) | Soil microbial communities from uranium-contaminated site in the Upper Colorado River Basin, Wyoming, United States - RVT100D185 | ecosystem: Environmental > Terrestrial > Soil > Contaminated >... | reverse complement strand
GGACGACGACGGAACGGTCTGGCGTCTCGGCGAGTACCCCGAGGTCTACGATCTGGGGCAGATCGTCGAGACCCCGGCCTGGATGCACGGGCTGGATGACGCGGCAGCGGGGATCGCGATGCAGGCAACTCCCAGGATGTTCACGCCGAGCTATTCGCAGGGGTGGGGCCCGGAGGTGGGCTGGACCGATCGCGGCAGGGTGTTCGAGGTGAACTCGGAGACCTGCGTGCCCTTCGACTGCTACCTCGGCCTGCTCGTGGTCACCGAGTTCAGCAACGACGATCCGGACGTCTACCAGCTCAAGTACTACGCCAAGGGGGTTGGCGGCGTGCGCGTCGGCTGGGCCGGAGCCCGAGAGGAGGAACAGGAAGTCCTGGAACTCGTCTCGTTCGTCCGGTTGAACGCGGCCGAGATGGATGTGATTCGCGCCGGTGCGCTGGCCCAGGAGGCCCGCGGCTACGACCTGAATGACGTCTACGCCCTGACGCCGCGGCTCGAGCGCTCCGGGAGCTGAACCCGTGGAGGTCTCGCAGCAGCCGATCCTGGTCGCCCAGGACCTGCAGAAGGTCTACGGCTCACGCACGGCGCTCCGGTCCCTGTCGTTCTCCCTGCGCCCGGGTCGCGTGCTCGGGTTCCTCGGTCCGAACGGTGCCGGCAAGACGACCTCGATCCGTGTCCTGACCACGATCCTCGAGCCGACCGCGGGACGCTTCGAGGTGGACGGCGTCGGATCGGATCGCCCGATCGAGATCCGACGGCGGATCGGCGTCCTGCCCGAGGGCATCGGGTTCCCGCGCAACAGCACCGGGTTCGACTACCTCACGTACTTCGGCCAGCTCTTCGGGCGATCGGCACGAGACGCGCGCGACACGGCGTCTGAACTGCTCGCCGAGGTGGGTCTCCAGAACCGCGCAGACTCCCTCGTGGGGACGTACAGCCATGGGATGCGCCAGCGTCTCGGCATCGCCCGGGCGCTCGTCAATCGTCCGCGTGTCCTGTTCCTCGATGAACCCACTCTGGGCCTTGATCCGCGCGGGCAGCAGGAGCTGCTCCGGCTGATTCAGCGCATCGCCCGAGAGCACGACACCGGGGTCGTGCTGAGCAGTCACATGCTGTCCGAGATCGAGGGCATCTGCGACGACGTCGTGATCATGAATGCGGGTCATGTCGTTGCCAAAGGCACCGTCGCCGAAGTGATCGGGCAGTCCGCCGCGCCTGGCGTGGCGCAACACGTCCTGCGTGTTCGCGTCCCTGCCGACCAGGTCGCGAACGCCGAGCGGATTCTCAACGCGGAGTCGACGGTCGTCCAGACGACGGTCACCGACCAGGTCGCCGGCTGGATCGTGGCCGAACTCGCCGACGGTCGCGGGCTCGAGGGCGACGGGGAAGGCACCGGCGATGGCGCCGGCGTTGCCGCCGCGGGCGGTACCGAGCGGAATCGCCTCCTTGGCGCGCTGATCGGAGCAGACATCCCGATCATCGCCCTCGATCCCGGCGGTGGACGGCTGCAGGACGTGTTCCTCCAGCTCACGGCGGAGGCGATCGAATGAGCGCCCTGTCGACGCCCGGCGGCACCGTGCCGGCGACGGCCGGGCGAGGCCGTCCGGTCTGGCGTCTGGTGCTGGGCCAGGAGCTCAAGGAGCTCTGGATCGGCGGTCGAGCGCTGAATCTTCTGATCCTGTTCGCTGTGCTCATGTCGGCCACGTCGTTCCTGCTCGCGACGAACAACGAGCTGAGTCTCACGCCTCCGCGCCTGATGATGGTCGTCGCACTCCAGTCGACGATGAGCTTCGGGTTGTTCATCGGGCTCATCGTCGGCGCCGAGAGCGTGAGCGGTGAGCGCGAGCGGGCGACCCTGGAGCCGCTGCTCCTCACCCCCGCCGGGCGTCGCCACGTCATCCTCGGGAAGTATCTTGCGGCGGTGTCGCCGTGGCCGGTGGCCATGGTCCTCGCGGTCCCCTACATCGCTGTGCTGGCGCAGGGCGATGTGGCCCTCGGGATCGCCCTCGCCTGGGGCGCCGTCCTCGGAACGATCCTGACCTTCTTCTTCACGGGGATCGGCCTGCTCGCCAGCGTCTGGTCGGGTTCGACCCGATCGAGCCTGTTCGTGAGCCTCCTGATCTACCTGCTCGCCCTCCTCCCGGCACAGCTGCCCGGCGAGTTCCAGGCGACGGCTGCCGGCGCGATCGTGCAGGCGCTCGATCCCCTGGAGTCGGTGCGCCAATTCCTCAACCAGTACCTCGTCGGTGGCCTCGCCCTGGACGATGCCCGCAGCCTGCTCGTCGCGCCGGTCGTCGCGCTGATCCTGGCCATCGTGGTTGTCCTGGGGGTCGCTGCGCCGCGACTCGCGCTGGACGGTGGCGTGCGGTCCCTTGGGCCAAAGGCGTCGACGGACGTGGAGGCGTGACCGTGGAGGACGCGACGATCCGCGGGGGTCGGGCCCGTGGGGATGATCGCCACCGGCGCTCCACGCCCGCCTGGTGGCTCGTCGCACGGCGCGAGTTGGTCGAGCTGTGGTTCGGCGGACGGATTCTCCTCCTCCTTGTCCTGTACACGGTCCTGATGTCGGTGACGGCGATCCTGCGCGTGATCGAGAGCGAGGTGAACCTCATTCCGCCGGTCGAGATGGTGTTCCTGACCGTCCTCTCGACCATCTCGTTCGGGATGTTCATCGGCCTCATCGCCGGCGCCGACACGATCAGCGGAGAGCGGGAGCGCGCGACGCTCGAGCCGCTCCTGCTGACGCCGACGAGCCGCCGTCAGATCGTCTTCGGGAAGTTCATCGCCGCGCTCTCGCCGTGGCCGGTCGCGCTGCTCCTGGCCGTCCCGTACGCCGTCGTCCTGTCTCAGGGCGACGCGGCGCTCGTACCCAGCCTCGCCTGGACGGCGCTCCTCGGCACGCTGCTGGCCGTCGCGTTCACCGGCTTCGGGATGCTGGTCAGCATCTGGTCGGGCTCAAATCGGACCAGCCTCTTCGTCAGCCTTCTCGTGTATCTGCTGTTTGTCATCCCGACCCAGTTCCCGGGACAGGCCCAGAAGGGGAACCTCGGCTATCTCGTGCAACAGGTGAACCCGATGCAGGCGAGCAGCGAGTTCATCGAGAAGCTCATCGTCAACAATCGCGACCCGCTGGAGCGCGCCGGCTATCTCGTCGCCCAACCGGTCTTCGCATTGGTCGTGCTCGGGCTCCTGTTCGTGTACGCGGCGCCGCGGGTTCGCCTGGAGGGTGAGACCCCACGGCTGCGGCGACCGTCACGCCGGGCCAGCCGCTCCGTGGGCGTCCTCGGCGGGCTGTTGGTCCTCGGCGGGATGGCGATGCCGTTGCTGGCGCTCGCAGGGTCCTCGGCCGGATCAGGCGTGCCGAGCCAGGCCCCTGCCTCGTCCCATGACGTGGGTATCGAGATCACGACCGATCTCGGATACGCCGTGGTGAACAACGGCGACGACATCGAGTTCTCGACCGTCATCGTCAACACGGGCGACTCGGACACGCCCGAGCTCGTCGTGGCGATGAACATCATCAACCTGGGCAAGGGTGGCGATCCGGTGGACCCCGAGGACTGGTCGCCCGAGCGGACACAGGAAGTCGGCACGATCGCGCCCGGCGCCTCGGCCGAGCAGGCGTGGTTTGTCAGCGCGATCCTGGACGGCAACTACATGATCTACATGACCGTCGTGGCCACGCCGGATGGAACCGAAGCCACCTCGCATCCGATCGCCAGCCCGGGTGTCCATCTCACGGTCCAGGGCTTCGCCCGATCGAACCCCGGGGGCGTCCTCCCGGTCGCGATCGGCGTCCCGCTGCTGCTCTCGGCCGGAACGGTCCTCATCCGACGCTGGTGGAACCGGGAGCGCGTCTCGACGCGCGAGCCCGGAACGAACGGGGATCCGGCATGACACGACAAGAGGCCCGCGCGACGGCGCTCATCGCCGCAGCGGTGCTGGTGATCGCCGCCTGTGGCGGCCCGGCGCCCACTCCGGTTCCCGTGCCGACCGCCGCAGCCACACCAACCCCCGCGGAATCGGCGGTGTCCTCGGCCGCGCCCGGTGAGATCGTCAAGCTCACGATCGAGACGGCGACCGGTGCCGAGGACTTCAGCTATGCCACGCCCGAGCTCGAGGCGCCGGCAGGCTCCGAGATCAACGTTCAGCTGAACAACCTGACCGATCCGGCCGATGAGGTCGGTCACAACTGGGTCCTCGTGGCGCCCGGCCAGGAGGACAGCGTCCTGGCCAACGGGATCGCCGCCGGCGACGACGAGGACTGGCTTGACACAAGCGACCCCGGGATCATTGCGGCCACACGCCTCATCGAGGGCGCCGAGAAGGACCAGCTGAAGTTCACGGCGCCGGAGCCCGGGACGTACGTGTTCATCTGCACGTTTCCGGACCACTACGCCGGTGGGATGAAGGGCACCCTCACGATCCGCTGATCCCCGCCCGGATCGAGGCCGCGACGACGTCGACGATCTGTTCCAGCTCGCCGTCGGTCACCACGAACGGCGGGCCCAGGAGGATCGAGTCCCCGTCCGTCCCGTTCGCGAGACCGGTTCCCGAGTACACCAGGACCCCGCGTTCCCGGCACTTGCGCACGACGGCCTCGGTCACCCGTTCGGCGCGCGGGAACGGCCGTTTGTCCTCTCGATCCTGAACGAGCTCGAGACCCATGAGCAGCCCGCGACCGCGCACGTCGCCGACGTTCGGATCGTCGGACAGTCGGGTCGACAGGAGCTCCCTCAGCGACCGACCCTGTGCGGCGCTCCGCGCGACCAGGTCCTCGTCGATGAGGATCCGGAGGACCTCGCGGGCGACGGCGGCCCCGACCGGCGCGTGCGAGTAGGTGAACCCATGCGTGAACCCGGTCCCGCTCGTGACGGTCTCGTGGATCTCGCCGGATGCCGCGACGAAACCGAACGGCCAGTAGCCGGAGGTCGCGCCCTTGGCCGCAACCAGGATGTCGGCACGAACGCCCCAGTGGTCGAGCCCGAACCAGGTTCCGGTGCGACCGAAGCCGGTCATGACCTCATCGGCGATGAGCAGGACGCCGTGGCGCCGACAGACCTCGGCGATGGCCGGCCAGTACCCATCGGGCGGCACGGCGGCAGCGAGCGTGGCGCCCACGATGGGTTCCGCCACGAACGCGGCCACCGTATCCGGTCCGGCGGCCTGGATCGTCCGCTCCAGCTCCGCGGCCAGTTCGACCGGATCGCCGAGCGCCTCGCTGCCGGGCTCGCCGGCGCGGTATGGATAGGCCGCGCTGACGTGACGGAAGCGGCCCAGCCAACCCTCATAGGGCCGCCGGAGAGCCTTGCGGCCCGACAGGTCGAGGGCTCCGAGCGTATTTCCGTGGTAGCTCCCCCAGCGCGAGATCACGATCCATCGATCCGACTGGCCACGCGACAGGTGGTACGCACGGGCAAGCTTCAGCGCTGTTTCGATGGCCTCTGAACCGCCGCTCACGGGGTAGACCGCGGGACGATCGACGGGGAGGTACGGCCCGATCTCCGTTGCGTACGCCTCGACCGGCTCCGTCGTGAAGGCGCTGCCGTGGGCGTACGCCAGCCGCCCGGCCTGCGCGGCCATCGCGGCCGCAATGGACGCTCGACCGTGGCCGACGTTGACGACGATCGCTCCACCGGCAGCATCGAGATAGCTTCGACCGTCGGCAGCATGAATCGTCGACCCCTCGGCGCGCACGGCGACGGGTGGGGAAGGATCGGCGATGCGTCGGAAGACGCGGCCGGCTCGGGTCACGGGCCCACTCGACACGCGGCCGATTGTAGGCGCCAGGTCAGAGCGTGTTCGTGAAGAACGCGTAGGCGGAGGAGAACCAGACGACGATGAACGCGATCACCGCGTAGCGACCCAGCCACGGCGCGACCCGATAGGCCGCAGATGGCCGGAACCGAATGAGCAGCAGCTTGATGGCGATCGCGGCGAAGGCCGTCGATCCGAAGATGGCGTGGACGAAGCCGCGCACGGGCGTCGTCGGGGCCCCGATGTCGACGATACAGAAATAGGCAACAACGACCGACAGGACGAGCGCGATCCGCCCACCCCAGCGATGGCTGCGCATGAGCTGGCGGATCTTGATCCCCGCCCGCGGGAGGTGCCCCATTGCCGATTCCATCGTGTACAGCTGGCTCAGCGCGAGAACGCCCACGACCGTGGCTCCCATGGCCTTGAGCAGCGCCTTGGCCTGGTCCGGATAGCCGGAGCCGGGCGTGGCGATCGCCACGACCGTGAGCACGATCAGGCCCACTCCCCACACGGCGAAGGTCGCCGTGATCAGCAGGAACGCGTCCGTCCACCGATCGGCCGGCCTGGTGGCCGGGTGCGATCCCGGGGTTCGGGCAGGTGATGCCATCCTCAGAACCTCCCTGCGCCCACGCCAGACACGTGCCTGCCAGATCAGCGCAGGACGATGATGGCCCTGTGACGAGCGTCCGTCGAGGGCGAACCTGTCAGTGGGAGGGATCCGGAACGACGAGCACCGGGCCGGCGGCCCGGCTGACCACGGCGGTCGAGACCGACCCGAGCAGCGCCGACGCGATCCGCCCGCGGCCCCGGTTGCCCATGATGATGAGCGGCTCGCGTTCACCCGATGCGACCTCGAGGATGACGTCCGCCGGCCTGCCCGCGATCCGATCGATCTCGGGCTCCGGTCCACCCGCCTCGCGGACCGCGCCCACGGCCACGTTCAGGGCCTGATCGGCGTCGCGCAGTTCCTCGCTCAGGGCGTTCGAGTAGTTCGGTTCGCCGAGCTCCGAGTTCGGCTGATCGAACACGGTCAGCACCCGCACTCCCACCCCGAGCTGGCCGGCCAGGCGGCCGGCAACCCGGGCCGCCGCGAGAGACGCCTCGCTGCCGTCCACGGCGAGCAGGATTCGCTGGAACATGGGCGATCTCCTTTCGATCGGCCGGCCGTGACGGAGGTCAGACCCGGCCCTTCGGCACCGTATGGAAGTACGTCTTGTTGAAGACGAGCTTGCCCAGGTGCCAGAGCTGGTTCGGCTTGGGTGGCTGCGGCGGGTGGTCGTAGTCGAACTGGAGCAGGGTCCCCTTGTTGTCGCCGATCTCGAAGAAGCACATGACCCTGCCTTCGTACTCGGCGTGCTTTCCGGCCGGCTCGCGGCCTTCGACTGCGGCGACGATCCCCTCGACCACCACCGGGGCCTCGAAGTGGGCCGTGGAGCCGGCCTTCGAGAGCGGCAGGTCGGTGGCATCACCGAGTGCATAGACGTTCGGCCGCTCCCCAACCTTGAGCGTGTGGCGGTCGGTCGGCAGCCAGCCCCCCGGCGCCGGGGCGAGCCCGGAGTCCATCAGGAACTGCGCGCCCTTGTGCGGCGGCACGAGGATCAGCAGGTCGTAGCCGAGCTCCTCGCCCTCCAGGCTCTCGACGACTTTCCGGTCCGGATGGATCGTCTCGACGTTGAAGAACGTGTGGAGTTCGATCCCCTTTTCCTCGAGGATCGGGGTGGCCATCTCGGACACGGACTCGATCGTGAACGCCCGGCCGATCGGCGAGCAGTAGTGCAGCTTCGTCTTGTCCCTGAGGCCCCGCTCGCGGAGCTCGGACTCGATGAGGAAGCTGACCTCGAGCGGCGCCGGCGGGCACTTGTACGGCATCGACGCGATGCCGACGACGATCGTCCCGCCCTGGAACGCGTCGAGCGCGGCACGCAGCCGGGCTGCGCCTTCCGCGGAATAGAAGTGATGCGCCTCGGCCTCGAAGTGCTCGATCGCCTCCGGCAGGATCCGCGATCCGGTTGCCAGGACGAGCTGGTCGTACGGGAGCACGGTCCCGTCGGCCAGGCTGACGGTCCGGGCCTTGTCGTCGACCCGATCGACGACGCCCGTCACGAGGCTGATGCGCTTGTCGAGCAGCGCGCGCTCGCGCTTCTCGAGCTTCTCGGGACGCTCGCCACCCATCGCGATGTACATGAACCCGGGCTGATAGACGTGGTTACCCGTCGCGTCGACGACGGTCACCGTCGCCTCGCCGGCATCGATGCGCCGGCGCAGCCGCTTCGCGAGGAGGTTGGCGGTCAGCGTCCCCCCGACGCCGCCGCCCAGAATCAGGATCCGGTCGACCATCGTCCTACCGGACCTTCTCGACGACGATCTCGTCGAACCCGTCGCGGGTCTCGATTGCGACCAGCCGGTGGCCGGCCTTCTCGATCCATTTCGGGATGTCGACGCGAGAGCCGTTGTCGGTGGAGCGCACGGCGAGGATGTCACCGACCTGGCCCTCGCGGATCGCGCGGATGAGTTCCATCAGCGGCCCCGGACAGTAGCTGCCGCGAGCGTCGATGGTGCGGGTGATGGCCACTCCGGTGGTGACGGCGGCGGTCTCGATCATCGTGGTTCCTTCGTCTTTCGTCGTCGGTTCGTCGTGGCTCAGTTCAGATGAACAGCGAGGCGTCGGCCCCGGTCATCAACTCGATGGCGGTGGCAGCACCGGCCGGCTCGGCCATGCCGTCGATGAGGTCCTCGCGCTTGAGGCCGAACATGTCCATCGACATCTGGCACGGGATGAACTCGACGCCGAGCGCCTGCGCCGCTTCGAGCAGCTCCCGCGGGCTCGCGACGTTGTACTTCCGGCTGAGGCTGCCCATCATCCAGGGGCCCATCCCCATGAAGTTCATCTTCGAGAGCTTCAGGTGGTCGATGCCGGGGCGCTGCATGAACGACAGCATTCGCTGCATCGTGTTCTCACCAGTGATCCGGACCCCGTCCTTCACGAATGGCAGGAGACCCCAGAAGGTCACGAAGACCTTGCAACCGACGCCGCTCGCGGCGGCGGTGGAGGACAGGATGAGCGTCGGCCAGACCCGGTCGAGCTCGCCGCTCCAATTGACGATGACAAGTTCCTTCGTCTTGACCGCACCGTCCTGCGCCGCCTCCGGGGCGGTCACGGGGGAGTTAGTCTCGGCGGGGCGCTCGAGCGTTGCAGTGGTCATCTCGGATCTCACTTTCGGCGGATGAGAAAGCGCTGGACGGCGCCGTCGACGGACTGCGCCACGAGCTCGTTGCCGGTCGATCGACTCCAGGCGGCAAAGTCCTTGACCGACCCGGGGTCGGTGGCGAGGACCTCGATGAGCGCTCCGGATGGGAGGCTCCTGACGGCCTGTGCCGTCTTCACGATCGGCATCGGACACGACAGGCCGCGAGCGTCGACGGTGACGGTGACTGTTCCTTCGGCGATGGCCATGAGATGGCTTCCTTTCGCGGGTGGCTGGTCCTGATGGTTTGCTCAGATGAAGACGATCTGGCCGTTGCCGGCGCTGATGTGGAAGGCGGTCACGCCTTCGACGCCGTCGACGATCGGATCGAGTGCCGTTTCGTCGATTCCGAGGAGGTCCATCGACAGCGAGCACGCCTGGATATCGACGCTGCCGATGTCCTTGGCCTGGCGCAGCGTCTCCGCCCAGGAGGCCTGTCCGGCCGTGCGCAGCGCGTCGACGGCGATCCGCCCGGCACTTCCCGCCTCAGGCGCGAGGCCGTGGTCGGCATCGATCCGGTCCGCCCGGAACGCGTCGAGCGCCCAGTACTGGAGGAAGACATTGACGGGGCGACCCAGCGCCGCGGCGCCGGCGGCCAGGACCGCGGCGGCCTGCAGCCTGTCGTCGGTCCCCGAGAAGAGGACCAGGTTGAGGGGTTCGTCCATGGGGTTCTCCTTCACGCGAGGGCGTCGCGCGCACGGCCGGCATCGGCCGCGGGACCACGTGCCGACAGGCTCGCCAGGCGCGCCAGGCGGCGCTCCAGGACCTGCCGCATGATCCCGCACGCGGTCATGACGTCGGGGTCGGAGATCCGATAGCGAACCTCCCGACCGTAACGCTCGGCCTCGACCAACCCCGCCGCCCGCAGGACCGCGAGGTGCTGCGAGACGTTGGGCTGGCTGAGGTCGAGATCGGTGGCCAGGCTCGAAACCTCGCACGACCCACGCTCGAGTCGATGGAGGATCTCCAGTCGGCGCGGGCTCGCAAGGGCGCGGAGCGTGTCGGCCTGGAGTTCGACGATCGTGTCCACGGTCAGAGCATCGGACAGATGCACATCTGCGCATGAGTGCCATCCAGCCCGTCCGGACGGGCCGTTGGCCGTCACCGGGTGTGACCTTCGGCCCCCAAGGCGTTCCGTGTCATCGGGGACACTCTTCGCGAGCCCCTCCCTGCATTCCGGAACCGCCCGCGGCCGACCGGTGTACCGGCTACGGTTGACCGTGGAGGGCCGTCCACTGGAAGACGTGGAGCACAGAGACGCCGAACTTATCGAAAGGGCACGACGGGGCGACGCGTTGGCCTACGAGCAGCTCGTCCGGACCTACCAGGACGTGGCCGTCCGAACGGCCTATGTCATCGCGCCGTCCGGCGACGCCGAGGACGCGGCACAGGAGGCGTTCATGAAGGCGTACGCCGCGCTGTCCCGCTTTCGGACCGGTGCCCCATTCCGTCCCTGGCTGCTCCGGATCGTGGCCAACGAGGCCCGAAATCGACGCCGGTCCGCCGGTCGTCGCGAGGGCCTCGCGCTGCGCAGCGCCGAGGACCGCCGATCGAGCGGCGCGGCTCCGTCGCCCGAGACGGCGGTCCTCGACCACGAGGCTCGTTCCGCGCTGGTCGCGGCCGTCAATCGCCTGCGTGACGCGGACCGCGAGGTGATCGGGGCTCGCTATTTCCTCGACCTGTCCGAGGCCGAGGCGGCCGAGACGCTCGGGATCCCGAGGGGCACGGTCAAGTCGCGGACGTCACGGGCGCTCGATCGACTGCGTGCCGCGTACGAATCCGGCGAGGGGGCGCCCCGTGGCTGACCGACGGGCCCTGAGCGACGATTCGGCCCTGGCCGGCGCCCTCCGGGGCATCGGCGCGGCGCTCGCCGTGCCCAGCGGCGGCGAGGCCGGCCTGCCGGACATCGCCGCGCGGGTTCGGGCGCGGATCGTGGTCGACAGAGCCATGCACGTCGCGCCGCCCCGCGGGTCGCGCTGGAGCGCGATCGCGCGGCCGTTTGCCGGCCTTGCTCGCGTTCGGCGCGGCCTCGTGCTCGCCGTGGTGCTGCTGATCGCGATCGCGGCGACGGCCGGGGCCGTGGGTCTCGGCCTGCCCGGGATCCGGATCATTCTCGGACCGGTCCCAACTGCGGGCCCGTCGAGCGTCCCGACGGTGACCCCGAGCACGTCGATGTCGCCCGGGGCACTTGTGGCCCCGGGGGCGAGCCTGGGACTGGGGATCCTGGTCCTCCCGGCCGACCTCGATCGGTTGACGGCGCCAGATGTCCTCGGATTTTCCGTGCGGCTCCCCGCGGATCC
>Ga0326597_10012257_pt1 | contig 11306 bp, 8 predicted proteins | sample RVTome_12_FD_203789 | JGI IMG/M metagenome (GOLD analysis project Ga0326597, IMG submission 203789) | Soil microbial communities from uranium-contaminated site in the Upper Colorado River Basin, Wyoming, United States - RVT100D185 | ecosystem: Environmental > Terrestrial > Soil > Contaminated >... | reverse complement strand
GCCGCGCACGACTGCCAGCATGCGGGCAGCTTCCTCAGCGAGTGAGGCCGACTCGACGCCGATGTCGATGGCGTGCCAGGCAACGCCGATTACCTCACGCAGCAGAGTGTCCGCCTCAAAGCGGCGATCGTCGACGACTGCGACGATGGCGGCAGCCAGATGCCGCTCAGAGAGCCCACGGGGGGAAGGCCACGCGGCGAGGTCGAGGCAGCAAGGGTATGTTGAACGCGCTGTCTCCGAGACGGAGGCCGACACAACATCTGCCCATGGGGTGCGACCCAGCGTCGAGAACGTCTCGCGTGCGGCGTGGGCCGCGGCGCGCCGCAGGATCCGTTCGACGTCACGCGGGAGCCGTTCCGCGATGGCGAGCTGCATGAAGCTCATCAGATATGAGCCGCTGTCGAGCGCCATGCGTGTGGAGAGCAGCACTGCTGCGCTGTCGAGCCCGTGGTTGACGGCCCACCGCGATGGCTGTGCGAATACGAGGTCACGAAGCGCGCGGCCGGCTTCGTCAGGACTGAGCACGAGAGTCGTGTCCACGAGGCGATCGGCCGCAGCTCGCTCGGCCGTTCTCAAATTGTAGTACGCCCGCGCAAGAGAGTTCGCCTCCGCACCAGGGATGCGCAGAAAGGGGCCTTTCGCGAACTGCTCGAGAGTAGATGCGCGCTCGAATGTTCCGCACAGCATCACAGCGAAAGCACCGACGCCTGTCGCCAACAATGCCAATCCCACATGCCAATATCCCCTATGCCGCGGCAAGCCCACCACGGATTCGGCGCGCTCGAGCCACTCGCGAATGAGCGAACGATCGGCCCGCGACGACCGATCGGCCACGGACGAGCGAACTGATGTCCGCCACGGGCGCCTTGTTGGCGGTAACACAAACCACGCCGCAATAGAAAGAATCACAACACCGAAAACGGGTACAGCCACGACGCGTTCTGGCGCACCCATGCTGGAGAGCCGCCACGCAATTCCCGTTGCCACCAAGCCAAGCGCGCTTCCCGACACGTGCACGACCCAGGCGTACACACGGAGCGCATCTGTCCGCCGAGCGAGCCGCGATGCAGCACCCTCGGTGCGGTACCGCTCAAGTCGCGCACCTCCTGATCCGTCAGCATCGAGCGCCACGCGCCATAGCACGGCCGCCGGGTACTGTAGCAGACGGCCTGTTATCCACTTCCACAGAGCTGCCGCGCCCAGCGCACAGGCCAGGACAAGCGCAACAACGCCGAACAGAAGCGTACGATACGTTGTTGCCTCCCATCCCTCGACTGCGCGCCGCAGCCACATCGTGTTCGGGACGATCTGGGCGAGCAGGAATGGAAACGCGACGAGCACCGTTGCCGCACCAAGCAGCCATGCGGTGGGAAGGGCGGCGCCGTGCAGGGAATGCAGGCCGGGCGGCGGCCACTCAAGCGATGGCGCGCGGGCGAGCAACACGCGTTCCCACTCCGCCGCGCTCGGCCGCGCCGCTGGATCTTTGGCAAGCGACCCATCAATAAGACTCGCGAGTTCGTCACTCAAATCCAGCCGCAGGGACCCAATGGGCGCTGGAGTGTCGCGCAAGTGCGCCGCCATGAGTGCCATGACATTCTGCGCGTCGAACGGGCGCCTGCCCGCGACGAGCTCGTACGCCATGCAGCCGAGAGAGTACACGTCCGATCGGTCCGTAACGCGCTCGCCGACGATTTGTTCGGGACTTGCATACAACGGCGTCCCGACATACGAGCCGGTTTGTGTCAGCTTCACTTGGTCGAGAGGCGGGCGGAGCGAAGCGCTGATCCCGAAGTCGGCCACGAACGACGCGCCGGTCTCGTCGTCGATCAGGACGTTTGCGGGCTTCACATCCCGGTGAATGACACCCTGCGCGTGGGCGGCCGCCAGCGCCCCGGCGACCTCACCCAGAACGCGACGCGCAACGTGTTCGGGTACGCGTCCGCCGAGCGGGAACTTTTGCTCTGCCGACATACCTTCTACAAGGCGCATCACGAAGTACGGCAGCCCGCTCGGCCTGAGTTCGCCAACTTCATAAACCGTGACGACGTGCGCGTTGGCGATCGCGGCTGCAGCCTGGGCCTCACGGAGGAACCGCTCGCGCGCTGCCGTATTGGCGGCGACGTCGGCCGGAAGCACTTTTATCGCGACAGACCGTCGTAGCGCGGTGTCTGTCCCGCGAAAAACGATTCCCATTCCGCCGCGGCCGATTTCGTGTTCGACGCTGAAACGCGGGCTCAAACATCGCGACAGTTCCGCGAGCACGGCCACATGCCCCGGGGCACCACCACCCGAGCTTCGCGTGAGCACCGTCGCCGCACCAAAGTCGCTTCCGCAGACACCGCAACGCGCGGCCGCCGGGTCGAGCGACGCGCCACAAGCCGGGCAGGGTCGCGTGGTCACGTGCTGTCTGGCGTCTGGGGCGTCATGGAAGGTGGGTTCGCCGCGCAGCGTGCTGCTGCTGCGTCAAACAATGCAGCGTCCCCAGCCCCCAGACGAGATCCACCGCGTGGATGCCCACCACTTCGCGCTCCTCGAAGCACTCGGCGAGCGTGTTCAGCGCCACGCGGTCGTTGGCGTCGTTGAACGTCGGCACGATCACCACGCCGTTCGCGATGTAGAAGTTCGCGTAGCTGGCCGGCAGCCGCACACCGTCCATCGTTACCGCGCGCGGATACGGCAGGGTGATGACCTTGAGCGATTCGCCGCGCGCGTCCTCCGCAAGGCGCAGCCGCTGCAGGTTGTCGAGTGAGCCCCGATGGTTCTCGTCGGCCGGATCTTCCTCGTGCGCGAGCACGACGACCCCCGGCGCGACAAATCGCGCGACATCGTCGACGTGCCCGTGCGTGTCGTCGCCCACGCAGCCTTCGCCGAGCCAGATGGTCCGCGAAATGCCGAGCCATTCGGCGAACGCGCGTTCATAGTCGACGCGGCCAAGTCCGGGGTTGCGCACCTGCACGTCGGAGAGCAGCCACTCCTCGGTCACGAGCAGCGTGCCGACTCCGTCGGTTTCGATACCGCCGCCCTCAAGCAGGAGCGGACCGGCGCCGTCAGGCCGCACGGGCTCGACTCGTTCCAGCCCGGTCGCCGCCGCGATGGCTGCGCCGACGCGTACATCGTCGTCGTAGTTGTCGTACTTGGCCCACGCGTTAAACCCCCAGTCCATCCACACCACGCGCCCGCCAGCGGCGTGCACGGCGGTCGGCGCCGAATCGCGAAGCCACACGCGATCGGTGCGCTGGCGGTGAAACCGGTACGCGGATGGTTGCACGCCGTGCGAATCGAGGCACGCCTGTGCGCCTTCCTCTACGCGCTCGTCCTGGCAGAGGATCTCGACGCGTTCGTGGCGGGAAAGCACGCGCACGATTTCCGCGTACACCCACGGAATGGGCCCGAGCTTTCCGGGCCAGTCGGGTTCGTGGTGCGGCCACGCAATCCACGTGGCGTCGTGCGGCGCCCATTCCGCCGGCCACACGTACGCTGGCGCGCTCAAGGGCCCAGCCAACGCTGTGTGATGGGTGCGTATGTATCGACGCGGCGGTCGCGCAGAAACGGCCAGTGCCGGCGCACTTCCTCAATGCGCGCCGGATCGCACTCGGCAATGAGCACTTGCTCGTCAGAGTTCGCGTCGGCCAGCAGCCGGCCCGACGGATCGCAGATGAACGAGTGTCCGTGGAACTCGAGCCCCGGCGTACCGGGCTCCGCCTCAAACCCTGTGCGGTTGGGCGCAGCCAAATACACGCCGTTCGCGATGGCGTGCGCGCGCTGCGTCGTGCGCCAGGCGTCAACCTGCGTTGCGCCCCACTCGGCCTTCTCAGCGGGATGCCACCCGATGGCCGTCGGATAGAAGAGCACATCGGCGCCGAGGAGAGAAGTGATGCGCGCCGCTTCGGGATACCATTGATCCCAGCAGATGAGCACACCGATGTTTGCATAGCGCGTGCGCCACACGCGGTAGCCGTTGATGCCAGGATGTTTGTCGCCGCGCAGATCCGGTCCTGCGTCGCCGGGCGCGAAGTAGTACTTCTCCTCGTACAGCGGGTCGTGCGGGATGTGCATCTTGCGGTACACGCCGAGCAGCGCGCCATCGGCGTCGATGATCGCGGCGGAATTGCGGTAGACGCCGGGCGCCTGACGCTCGTACAGCGGCACGATGAGGACGATGCTCAGCTCGCGCGCGAGCGCTTCCATCCGCTGGGTGGTCGGACCCGGAATCGGTTCGGCGAAGTCGAATCGCTGCGGGTCGAGCGCTTTGCAGAAGTACGGAGCGTTGAACAGTTCCTGCAGGCAGATGACGGTGGCGCCGCGCTTGGCGGCCTCGCGAATGTGCGCGATGGCCCCGTCAACCGCTGCGACGCGGTTTTCGGGAACGGTCATCTGGACGAGTCCAACTGTAAAAGCGGGCATGGCCACCGGAAACGGCAGAGAGTTTGCGTGCTGATTGATAATCGATAACGGGGGAGGTGGCCACCAACAGGCGCGTCAGGGCGGGGCGACGACGGCGATCACGACGTCCGCGACATTCGTTCCCGTCGCGCCGGTTCGCAACAGTGCGCCCGCGGCGTCAAGCGCGGGGTAGACGTCGTGACGAGCCAGTGAATTCGCCGGGTCAACGCCTGCGGCGCGAATCCGTGCCGCCGTTTCACGATCGACGGTCGCTCCAGCGGCATCCGTCGGGCCGTCGCGACCGTCGGTGCCGGCGGCGAGCAGCGTCACCTGCGCAACGCCATCGCCGAGCTCTTCCAGGGCAAGCGCGGCACTCAATGCGAACTCCTGCGAGCGCCCGCCGCGCCCGGTCGCGTCACCAAGTGTGACCGTTGTCTCACCGCTCCAGCAATGAATGCCGGGTGGTGCGCCGGTCGCGAGCGACAACGCAATCGCTTTTCCTCGCTCGCCGGCCTCGCCGATAACGGCCTCCTCGTGGACCGTGCAAGGCACTCTGTTCGCACGGGCTGCCTGCGCGACGCCGTCGTGCAACCGCGTGCGTCCGATAATCACCGGCGCGCTCACGTTCTGGAATACGGCGTCGCCCGGCTTGGGTGTCTCCGCCACGTGCCCCGCAATGACCTGCTCGAGATACGCAATGAGCGCGGCGGGCAAGCGCGCGACGAGCCGGTGCTCCTCGAGCAATGCGCGAAGTTCGTGCGCAGTGTGTGGGTCAGGCGTCGCAGGCCCTGACGCGATGACAGCCGGGTCATCGCCGACGACATCCGAGAGGATGACCTGGTGCACGGGCGCCGGCGCGACCGCCGCGGCAAAGCGTCCGCCACCCCAGCGAAGAAAGCGCCGGCGGATGGCGTTCATCACGGTGATGTCGACGCCACCGCCGGCGCCGAGCAGTATGCGAAACGCTTCGCCGAGTGCGTGGCCGTCGACGCGATCAGCGGGTGCGGCAATCAGACTCGATGTTCCACCCGAGATGAGCAACAGTACGTGGTCATCAGGCAGCACGGCGTGCGTGAGTGCGCCAAGCCGTTCCGCGGCACGGCGCGAGCGGGCGCCGGGAATCGGGTGGTCGCCAACCACGCTCTCGAGCGGGACGTCGACCGCCGCCAACTCGGTGCCGACGACCACGCCGCCAGCGAGTTCGAGTTCGGTGTCGCCGGCCGCGAGCCGCGCGGCCTCGGCCATTCGCGCCGCCGCCTTGCCCACGGCGACGATCCAGCCGCGCCCGTCGTCGGTGCGCTCCGCCAGCTGCTGCCGAAGCGCGTCACGCGTTGGCGCGTGCGGATCGGCGGCGGCGACCGCTGCGTCATACAGCGTGCGAAGAAGCGTCGCTGAGTCCACGGCGAGTGCGGACGTTTGTCTCAGTCGCGCCGCGACTTGTGAATCGTCAGCAACATTTCCGTCGGCTTTTCTGCAAGCACTGAATGAGCCAGCCCCGGCGCGATCGCGAGCAGCGCTCCCGGCCCAAGCTGGTGCACGTCGTAGTCCGCGGTGACGCGCAGTCCCCCGTCGAGCACGTGCACGATTACTTCGCCCTCGGCGCGGTGCTCCTTGATGAATCCGTTCGCCTCGAAGACGAACAGAATGAGCGTCACCGGGCCGTGGCGCACGAGCGTGAGCTGCCGGTGGCCGGCGACGGGTGAGTGAGATTCCGATCGCAATCGCGCAGCGGCCTGACCGAGGTCGACAAGCTGGACGGGCGAGGCGAGCCGGTCTTTCGGATGCTGCCGGAGCCGGTCTTCAGTCACGTGGCGTCACGGTGAAATGGATTCGTTTCGGTTCGTCCCGAATCCTACTGCCGGTCACTGCGAGGAGCACCAGAGCGCGCCGCACCGTGACCCCCCACGACACGCCGGGGTACAGTCGCACACATCCCCGCAGTACCCGCCTCATCTGTTCAACCCGCCTCATCCGCCTAGTTATGTCTTTCCTCCGAGTGCCCGCCCGCCCACTGATCGCCGCCCTCGCGCTTACCACATTCGCCGCCTGTGAGGAAAGCGCCGCGCCGAACGCCGACGCTGCGCAACTCAGAGTTGTACACGCCACCTCGACACTTGGCGCGCTCGACGTGCTCGTGGATGGCGAAGTCGTCCTGACTGGAATCGCATTCGGCACCGCACCCGATGCTCAGGTTCCGGCCGGCAACCGCCGCCTGACGTTCCGCGTTGGCAGCACGGTCGTGGGTGAGATCGACGTCACGCTCACCACGGCGCACGTGAACGCGGTGGTGGTTGCCGACAGTTCGCCCCAGATGAGCACGACGGTCATTCCAGACACCGGCGTTGTCGCCACTGCCCGCGCGAACCTCAGGCTGGTGAACGTGGTCGGAACGAATCTCAGCGACCCGACGCAGCTGCAGGTGCTCATCAACTTCCCGGGCGTCAGTCCCGATTCGGCCGCGGCGCTGGGGATGGACTCGAAGATTGCGAGCTACAGCTCGCTGCTGTACTTCGATCCCGGGCAGTTCCGCGTGCGCTATGTGCCGCAAGGGTCGGCGACCGTCCTCGCCGAAGCGCAGTTCTCGATTGCGCAGGGTGAGGTGAAGGTCGCCGTGCTTCACCGCGACTCCGATGGGCAGTACCGCGTTGAAATCGTAGTCGAGGACTGCCCAGCGTGCGGCGGGTCGTAAGCAAACCGCGCCTACGACCCGCTCTCGTCTTCCCGTCCTCTCGTCGTCCCGTCCTCTCGTCTTCCCGTCCTCTTACTCGTGCCCGTGCGCCGCTGAGGCCTTCTTCACAGCCTCACCAAGATCCGTGTATGACTGCGGCGCAAACGGCATGAACTGCTTTGCCGTGTAGGTGATCTTACCGTCGGGCGCAATCACGTAGAGGTACCGCCGCGCGGACCTGCTCGTTTCGGTCATTGCGCCGTACTTCCGGCCGACCGCGCCGTCCTTGTCGCTCACGAACTGGAACGGGAAGTTCTGTTCCTTTGCCCAGTTGGTCAGGGTCGTATCAGCGTCGTTGCTGATGCCGAGGACAACGACATCCTTGCCGCCATTGAACAGCGTCGGGTACTGATCGCGATACGCGGTCATCTGCGCCGTGCAGCCACCGGTGCGCGCGCGCGGGAAGAACGCGAGCACGACCGTCTTGCCTTTCAGGCTGGCCATCGTGATCGGCGCCGGAAGCGTGCCGTCCTTGGTGGCGCCCGTGGCGCTGAAGTCCGGCGCGATCTCGCCGACGCCAGGGCCCGCGGGCGCCTGGGCCGGCTGTTGGGCGAGGGCGGGCGTGGCGATGAGGGCTGTCAGCGCGGCCACCGTTACGATTCGTTTGTTCATTGGCGTCATTCTCCGGTTGCGGCATCACTGAATGGCTCGGGGGATCGTTGCCCCCTTCGCCGCGGCGCATGAACATTAACGCGCCGGGCGCCGCGCGGCGTCCCCCCAGAGGGAGGTACAATGGACGAGATGCAGGCGGGTGTCGAGGCGGTCCTGGCCAGGCTGGCGAAGGACGTCGAGTCCGCAGTCCACGCGATGTACCGGCGCGAGGTTGGGCCGAGCACGGCCAAGGTGCGTACGGATCACTTTGTGGCCGACGCGCGGGACCGGCTGGCGGCGGTGCTGCCCGACGTGCACCTCGCGCCGGCGCCCAAGGCGCCGCAGCGGCTCAGCGCGGCGACGGCAGCCAGTCCGGGAGCCGATGCGGCCTCGTTCGCGGGATGGACTGCTGAGGAAAAGGCGGCCATCACGAAGTGCATTATGGGCTGGCTCCCAATGGGCACGCCCGCGAGCGCGAAAGCGGATTCCCGTTGCCTGGCGCCTGGCAAGGAACTGATGCCGATGTGGGGCGAACGCGAACTCGCGCGTGGCGCCGTCCAGCGTGTGCCGGTGCGATGACCGAGCCTGATCGCGGCGCGAGCGATGCCTTGACGACGCCGGTCGGCGTGCGGACCACCTGTCCGCAATGCGGAGCGTCGTTGCCGGCGTTCGAAACGCGCTGCGCGATGTGCGGATCGCACCGTACGCTCGGCAGCCCCGAGGAACAACGGGAGAACCTTCTCCGCAGGATGCAGGCGGGGATAGGCACCGCGTACGAGCTGCTCGAAATGGTCGGCAAAGGGGGAATGGGCGTCGTGTTCCGCGCGCGCGAGCGCGCGCTTGATCGCGAAGTGGCGCTCAAGGTGCTCGCGTTCGATCCGATGCTGGTGCCGGACGCGTTTGCCCGCTTTGAACGCGAAGCGCGCCTGGCGGCGAGGCTGGACCACCCGCACATCGTGCCGATCTTCGCCGTCGGGCAGGGCGCCGGGGTTGCGTATTACACGATGCGGCTGGTGCGCGGCGGCAGTCTCGACGCGCTGATTGGCCGCGGGACGGGCGTCGAGACGGCGCGGGCCGTCCGGTTCCTTCGCGAAATCGCCGCCGCGCTCGATCACGCACACGCACAGGGCGTGGTCCATCGCGACATCAAGCCCGCCAACGTGATGCTCGGCGACGGTGATCACGTATTCGTCGCCGACTTCGGTATTGCACGCGCTCTTGGTGGCGACGGCCCCGCGCTGACCACGAGCGGGGTCGTCGGGTCGCCCGCCTATATGGCGCCAGAACAGTGGCAGGGCGCCGCCGTCGACGGACGCGCGGACCAGTACGCGCTCGGCATACTCGCGTACGAGCTCCTGAGCGGAAAGCGCCCGTACGGCGACGCCCCGATGCACGAGTTGCTCCGTGTGCATCTCACCGAGGAGCTGCCCGACATCATGGCGACGCTGCCGACTGCGACGCCGGCCATGCGAGAGGCGCTGCGCCGAGCGACCGCGAAGGAGCCGACTCAGCGCTTCGAGTCGGCGACCGCGTTCGTTGCGGCGCTCGACGCCGCGACGGGGAGCAGCGCGGTCGCGGCGACGATTGTGAAGCCGCCCGCGCGGCTTCCCACCCGCGGGCGCACGAGCCGCATTCTGCCCGTTTCGCTCGCCGTGTTTGCCATCACGATCGTCGCGCTCGAGTTGGGTCGACGTCGTGCGGCAGAGCCACCTGCGGCACCTGAGACCGTCCGCGTTCAGCCCCCGCCTCGTGTTCGGCCGCTCCCAGGTGTCGCTGGCGGCCGGGCGGGGACGCTCGTAGTCAATTCGTGGGGTGCTCAGCGCGGCACCATTGTGATTGACGGCAACGCGCGGCGAAACGTCGCGATGCCGCTTCGAGTTCAACTCCCGGCCGGCCGTCATGTGGTCGCGTTTCGAGGCGCGGTAGCGTCATTTCCGGAGTCGCTCATAGTGAATGTCTTCCCCGGCGACACCGTCCGCACGCTGTTCGTGCCCGCCTTCGGCGGCGGCGCGCGCGGCGACGCCATGCGCGCGCAGGCGGCGGAGCGGATGCGCCGGGCCGCACAGAGAGGCGGTCAGTTCCCGCCGCGGCGGGGGGGTGGCGTGCCGTAGGTCACATCCCACGCATCCGATGTGCGGCGCGAGTGGCGGGCACGAGCGCACCGAAACACATTCCCCCACGTCGCAAACCACGCAGGCGGGAGAGGGACGGATGAGCACCGGCGCACAAATGCTGCTCGACCGCGTTCGCGCGGCAACCGAGGACGAGTACACGATTGAACGTGAACTCGGCCGCGGCGGCATGGCGGCCGTGTATCTGGCCCGCGACATTCGGCTCACGCGGCGTGTCGCGATCAAGGTGATGCTGCCCGACCTCGTGGACGTCGAAGGCATCGCGGAGCGGTTCGTCATCGAGGCGCAGACGGCCGCGCACCTGGACCATCCCGGCATCGTCACGGTGTACTCGGTCAAGGAACGCGCGGGGCTGCTGTTCATCGTGATGAAGTACATCGAGGGGCGGACGCTCGAAGAGGTGCTCGAGACCGCCACGGCCCTCGACCCGCAGGTCGCGATGACGATCGTGAGCCAGGTGGCCGAAGCGCTGCAGTTTGCGCACACCGAGGGCGTCATTCACCGCGACGTGAAGCCGTCGAACATCCTCATCGATACGCGGGGACGGCCGGTCGTTACGGACTTCGGCATCGCGAAGATCGCGAGTGGACGGTCGCTGACTGTGACCGGCGCAATGATCGGCACGCCGGCCTATATGAGTCCCGAGCAGTGCAGGGGCCTGCCGGCGACAGCGGCATCGGACCAGTACTCGCTTGGTGTGATGACGTACGAGATGCTGGCGCGACGGCTGCCGTTCGAAGGCACGCTGTTCGAGCTGATCCACGCGCACAGCGACACGCCGCCGGCGCCGTTGCGGGAGCTCGTGCCGGGGATTGACGCCGAGCTCGAAGAGACCGTCCTGAAGATGCTCGCGAAGAAGCCGGGCGATCGCTGGCCGACGATGGGCGACGCGGCAAAGCGGCTCACGCCGGCGCAAGCGCAACATCGCCGGCCGTCCGAAGTGCAGGCGACGATCGCGGCGCTCGCGCGTTTGCCAAACGCTCCGCCGCCGCCGAAGCGGACCGCGGGGTTCGCGGACATATCCGGCGCCGCTACGGAGGTCGCCACCACGCCGGCGCCAGCACTCGTCATCACGCCGGATGAGCCGAGCATTGAGATCGGCGAGTCGGTGCAGCTGAAGTTGTCGGAGTCGAGTGGCGCGTCACTCGGCGGTATCCGCATCAGGTGGCGCACGGAGGATCCGTCGGTCGCGGAGGTGGACGAAAACGGCGTTGTCACGGGCAAGAGCGTTGGCCTCGCCAAGATCACCGCAAGCGGCGGAATGGCGTTCGGGCGGATGGCCGTGACCGTGAAAGCGGCTCACGTCGATACGCTGGTCGTGACGCCACAGAGTCGGGAGATCGAGACGGACAACGAACTCCAACTCGTGGCCACCGCACTCGACGCCCGCGGAACGCCGGTGGTCGGTCAGACGATCATCTGGACGTCCAGCGACGTGAACATCTGCGCTGTGTCGCAGACGGGCCGTGCCA
>Ga0326597_10012256_pt1 | contig 11306 bp, 16 predicted proteins | sample RVTome_12_FD_203789 | JGI IMG/M metagenome (GOLD analysis project Ga0326597, IMG submission 203789) | Soil microbial communities from uranium-contaminated site in the Upper Colorado River Basin, Wyoming, United States - RVT100D185 | ecosystem: Environmental > Terrestrial > Soil > Contaminated >... | reverse complement strand
CTGGATGGTCAGATCAACACCAAGACGAAGCCGCAGGAGAACTTCGGTCGTGAAGTCATGGAGCTGTTTACCGTCGGCGTCGGCAACCACACCGAGACGGACGTCTACGCGACTCGCGGCGCCGCTACATCATGGGCGGCGCGCATTGGAGTCAGTGGGGACGCGGGCGGGTGGGCGTCGTGGTCACGTACGAGCAGCTCTACCGCGTGGCCAACTCGGATCGGCTGGAGAGCCGACTGCTGGCCCAGACCCACGTCGAGTTCTGAACCAGACCAGGCGCCCTCGCGCCGCCGACAGGCGTCTCGGCGGCGGCGTGTCTTGGTATACCCTCCTACGTGTTCGCCATAAGGAGGAGTCATGCAGATGCGAATCTTCGTCGCCCTGCTGCTCGGGATTTGGGCTGCCGGTGCACCAGGCGCGCAGATCACCGGCAATCCCATTCCGCTGTCGATTGAAAAGCACGGCCTTTCCGTCGAGATCAGGGAGCTCGTCCGCCTCCCTGACACGAGGGGGATTCGTCCCGCGAATCAAGATGTCTCGCCAGCAGGACGGGCGCGTCTCAGCTACGTGCGCGACTTGCCCGATGGCCGCCGCTTTGTCAACGACTCGCGCGGCGTTTTGTACGTGATCGGCCCGAACAACCAGCTTCAGGTATACGCGAACGTCGGCGAGGCGTTTCCGCATTCGGTCTACAACCGGCTCGAGAGCGGATTCATCGGCTTTGCGTTTCATCCGGAGTTTGCACGCAACGGACTGTTCTATACCGTGCACGCCGAGCGTGGCCCCGGAAATCCGAAGACGCCAGATTTCATCGCACCAGGGTTCACGCTGGCGGACGTGACCTATCACGACATCATTACAGAGTGGCACGCGAAAGATCCGGCCGCAAACACGTTCGACGGCACGAGGCGAGAGGTCCTTCGCGGGTCCCACGTTGTCGCCAATCTCACGCATCCGATGGGAGCTGTTGAGTTCAATCCGACGGCCCGGCCCGGAGACCCTGACTACGGACTGCTGTACACAAGCGGCAGCGACCACGGGTTCAGCAATGGTGGTGGGCCCAACGCGAACACCGCCAGCCAGACCCAGCGCCTCGATTCGATCATCACGGCGATTCTGCGCGTGGATCCGCGCAGCCCTCGAGTGACCGGCGGGGTGAAGGGCCTCGGCGACTACACGATTCCAATGGCGAACAGATTTGCCTCGGATGGAGATCCGAAGACGCTCGGCGAGATCTATGCGTACGGGTTCCGGAACGCCCACAGGCTCTCATGGGATATCGATGGCACCATGTTTGCCTCTGACATCGGGATGAACCAGGTCGAGGAGATCAACATCGTTCGTAATGGCGAGAACTACGGGTGGATGAAGCGGGAAGGCCACTGGGAGACCGGCCGGTGGCGCGGCGGCGAGCTCATCCAACTGTATCCACTCCCGGTGGACGTGCTGAGCGGGCAGGTGAAAGACGGCACGACCTATCCCGTTGCGATGTACGACCACGATGAGGGCCGGGCGATCACCGGTGGATTCGCCTATCACGGTCGCATCGCCGCCCTTCGAGGCAAGTTCGTCTTCGGCGATATCCAGAACGGGCGGGTGTTCGCGACCGATCTTGCTGAGCTGAAGAAGGCTGACGATGGAATTCCTCAGACCGTGGCACCCATTGAAGAAGTCCAACTCTACGTCCGCGACGCCAGCGGAAATCGGACGAATGCATCGATGAAGGACCTCGTGAGTGCTGCATTCGGCGGGACGCTCCCTCGCGCCGATCTGCATATCAGCCAGACTCGCGACGGTGAGCTCCTCCTGACGTCGAGGCAAGACGGGATTGTCCGAATGCTCGTGCCCTGATGGGCTGCCAGGGATGTCTTGTCTGCGTGAGCGTCTGTTCATCCGGGCCGACCAGCCAAGGAGTCGGGCGGACACCGATCAGAGTGCCGCCGGCCATGTCTTCAGGCTCCGTACGTCGGCGCTCGTTTCGCCGGAGCCGATGACGCTGGTGGCTGCGACGTCAGGCGGATTCGGCTCGGTGGCACGAGACCCAGCCTCACTTCTCGCAAGGCTTTCGACGTCTGAGGTCCTTCACCGCGAAACGTCTCGAGGACGCGCCAAGCCCATGTGATGCTCCATTCGAGAAGGGGTTCGAGAGGACTCGCTGGACCGCCAGCCCAGGTGTGAGCGTCTCCGCGGCGAGGCAGCCTCTCGGGCGAGGTCGTGGCCCAAGGCGAAACACCGCTCCGCGCGGCGACAAGCCAAGGTCAGTCAAGGCGTCAGAACAGAGCCGCAGTGCGGATGCCTTCGAGGACGAACTGCACCGAGACGGCCACGAGAATCAGCCCCATCAACCGGGAACTCACCTTGATCGGGGTATCGCCGAGGCGGTGCGAGTGTTCCGACACGAATCGCAGCAGGACGAAAATGCCCGCGTACGCGAGGCCAATCGTGGCAACCAACACAGCAAGGTGAACGGCGGTCGATGCCTCGCCGCTCACCAGGATGGCAGCGGTGATGGATCCAGGGCCGCACAGGATTGGTATGGCCAGCGGCGACACCGAGATGTCGTTCTTGAGCGTACCTTCTGCGCGCTCCTCAGGTGTGACCTTGAGCGCCCCGCCGCCCTGGAGCAGCTCGAACGCCACGCGGACGAGCACCAGGCCGCCAGCGATCTGGAACGCTGCCTGACTGACGCCGAAAAAGCCGAGGATCCGAAGTCCGAGGAGCGCGAACGCCGTCAGCACGCCAGCGGCAATCAGCGCAGCACGTCTTGCCATCGCCTTGCGCTCGGCCACCGTGTTGTCTCCCGTCATGGCAACGAAGGGAGGAATGATCGCGAACGGATTGAGGACGGGAACAAGAGATCCCGCGGCGAGTAGCGTGTAGCTCCAGAGTGAATCGATCATCGATGCACTGCTCCTGTCACGGGTACACCGCGCGGCATCCGCGCCCCATGCCGCGGCGGATCCAGCGCCACCTCTCGAAGCAACTGCTGTAACAGTTCGCGCGTGCAGCCGCTGAAAGGCTGACCTTCGACTGGATACCTTTCGCCCCACGCTCGAACCGACAGTGAAGCAAAGAACGGCTTCCCGTAACACGAGCCGCTACCCAAAGATCCTCACTCGGCTCGGATCATCAGTCGTCCCGATGCACGGTTGTTGGCGAGAACGCGGGAAGGCACACGGCAATGTACTCGGCGCCCTTGGCATCCGGCGTGCTGTAGCGAACCCACTCGCCTGGCTGTGTGACGACGGATTGCCCGGCGACTACGTCGCACTCACCGCCCGCATACTCGAGATGAACCCTTCCAGTCAACACGACGGTGATCTCCATGAACTCCGGGCGTTGACCTGGTTCAATCCAACCCGCGGGAGACTCGAATTGACTCGACCGACGTATTCCTCGATTCGCTTCGGTCTATGTCCGGCTGCGTCGATGATCGTGGGCGATTCGATGATTCGAGGCATGAAGCGCGTCTCCCTTTGTCGGTCGCACGAACGATTCACATGCGTCGCGTCTTTCCTCGCCATGATCGCACGGGCCGTGAAAAGCGTCGGCTCCCAGACCGCAGCACCTGCGCAGACTCATACTCGCAGCAACCCGCGGAAGCCCCGCGCGGCATAGTACGACTGCGCGCCATTGTGATACACGAAGACCCTCCCGTAGCGTCGATCGCAGAAGAGGGCACCACCAAGCGAACGGACATCGCTGGGCGTGGCAATCCAGCTGGAGGTCTTTGTGTCGAACTCCCCGAGCTGCTGCAACGCTCGGTACTGCTCCTCTGTCAGCAGATCGATGCCCATTGAGGCAGCCGCCTCAACGGCGTTGCCTTCAGGCTTGTTCACCTTCCTTGCGTCCAGCGCCGCGCGGTCGTAGCAGAGACTCCTGCGACCTGTCGGGCTCTCGGGGGAGCAATCACAGAAGACGTATTTCCCTGTCGCGGCGTCCCGGCCGACGAGGTCAGGCTCCCCGCCAGTCGCTTCCATGTGCCTGAGTGACACAAGGGCCACAGATGTCGCTTCGAGCTTGGCCTTGACCTCCGCCCATGCGAGCACCTCATGTCGGTGCATGTTCTTCTCGAATCGAGTCCTGAGGACCCTGAGCATCTGTTCGCGTTGTTGCGCCTTCATGGAGTCAGAAGTGGGTTCAGTGTCGATCGTGCCACCAAACGTGCGGCCGTTCAGCCGCGAGCGGCGCGCAGGTGCTCGTCGAATCGCCCCCGATCACCCCGGTGCCGCTTGTCGCTCGCAGCGGCTGGAGCCTCATACAGCCCTCTCCCTGCCGCCTACTCAAGAGAGTAGGTTTCGGCGCAGGGAAAGCGCGAAGACTGCGCAGGAGGAGGACTGAGATGAGATTCTACAACCGTCAGCATCGCCACATACTGCGACATCCAGGGTGGAAGCCTGAGCTGGAAACGAAGACGGCACTGACCCGGAACGCGATGATTCGGAGGTCATGTCTTGCGGTCACGCGCGTTTCTTGATCCGACGACCGGACGAAGAAGATCTGTGCTCTTGACGAGGGGGAGGGCAGATAGGGGTTAGGCAGCACCGTCCGCCACCGCGCCGCCAACGGCGGACGCGAACCGCTCCACCCGATCCCGCGCTATCGATTTCGAGACAAGAAGCGGGTCTGAGAAGGCGTCAAACCACTGCACCAGCGCTTCTTGACCTCGATAAAAGTGGACATGGCTGCAGATCTCAGGTTCGGCATGGCCTGACGCGGCCTCGGATAAGCGTACAAATAGCTCCGACGACGCTCGAACCGAAAACCGCTGGTTCTTCTGTGGCCAGGACCATGTCGTGCCAACCGGTGCGGCGTAGACGATGTCGTCGGCCGCATCTGCCAACAGCGCCTCGATGTCCGGATCCGGTGAGCCCTCCAGGAACATGTGGGTCGCATCAGGCACGAGAAGAACCACCGCCCGAAAAAACTCCTCGGCCATCCTGACGCCTGAGACCTTCCAACATTTCGACTCATCGAGCATGGCCAGTGAAGTCATCGGCAATGACCGTGGGGCTGTCAACGTCAGGCATCAGCCGCAGCGCGCCCACGATCACGTGCGCTGCCGGCTGGATGTCAGGCTTCCGTCGTGTTGTCCAGCGTCGCCATCGGGACGCCGCGACCCTGAGCCAGCATCGCCCGGGTCGAAACGATGCGTGCCAGGAACTCGGGATGGTCTTGCACACGGAAGACACTCGTGGCATCGCCGCAGCGCAGGCTACTTCTGCTGATTCCTTTGAGCGCACGCTGTCGGCGCTCCTCTTCAACTGCTCTCCGACGCTGTTCGCCCAGGTCGAGCAGCTCGGTGCCGTCTGTCCGGATGAGCCGCACAAAAGAACATTCTCGCTGACCCGGTATGCGTTGGGTTGCCGATCACCGTCACCCGTTCTCCCGGCCTGATGGAGCTGGCCGTCCAGCCGGCCTCGGCAAGCTGCAGTTCCCCGCCGATCTCGACCGTCCAGCGCGTCGAGCCGCGCCGCGCGGCGACCCAATTCTATCGCCGTGTGGCGTCGGCTCGAACGCGTGTTGGGCTGCTGTTCACGTAGAAGGCCCGGGCTAATAAAGGCGTCGCTCTTCATCCTCCTTGATCACGCCTTCGAGAACCTCGACCGGAGCGGCGATCGCGGCGGCATCCTTCATCGTCTCGGCGAGTGTCGGCAGGCCATCAAGCGGCGCCCACTGCTCATGCTGCCACAGGTGCGAGCGGATCATGCATTTCGAGCAGTGAAAGAAGGCTTCGTCGACATGGACCGCGATGGCCAGTGCGGGAACCTTCGCTTGCGCGTTCAGGGACTCGAGCAACGCAGCGTCCCGCACCACTTCGGCCCTCCCGCCGATCCGTAAGGTTTCGCGTTTGCCGGGAATGAGGAACATCAGTCCGACGCGCGGTGACTGAAAGAGGTTGCGGAACGTGTCGAAGCGCTGGTTGCCCGGGCGATCGGGAATCACCAGCGTCTTCTCGTCCAGCACGCGCACAAAACCCGGCGCGTCGCCCTTGGGCGAAATGTCCATCCGCCCCGTCCCGTCGCTTGTGGCAACTAGCACGAAAGGCGAGCGGGCAATGAAGGTCAGGCAATGCCGGTCGAGCATCGACAACGTCTTGTCGACGACCGCCGGGGCGACCGGATCGCCCATCAAGGCGCGCAGTTGATCGTCCGAACGGATGATATTCGTGAATTCCATGCGAGCCCTCCAGGGGCACCTGAAGCATGCGACGTATACGATCCAACCACTGCGTTCTCTTTCGCGCCCATCGTGGCGCCGTCTGTCGGCCCAACGCCCGGCTTGCCGCGGCGCGTCATGATCGCGGAGAACAAACTGACTTGACAGGGTCGCTCCATATCCGGCCGCTCATCGAGATGTTCCTGATTGGGGGTCGACGATCACAGCCCCAAGGATGCCGCCTGCCACGAGACCCTTTAGCCAGCCTACGATCAACCAGCCCCAAGCCAGCGAAATCGGAATCGGCATGTGAATGAACGTGCCAAATCCAGACGAGATTCCCAGTGCCAGGCCAACAAAGCCCCGAGCACCAGACCTGCACGCAGTGACCTTGGCCTCACGAGCAGTGAACAGATCCCTATGAATATGCCGATCAAGACAACCGTCACCGTGTAGATGAGAACGACGTTCATTCGCCCCTGGCCCCCACCGCGCGCGGCCTCGACGCGACCACCGTGGCTCCCCATCGTCGACGCGATCGAGCTCGTCGGGAGAACTGCGTGTTACCTGACTCGAGAAGTCATATCAACGACCGGCGCTCACCAGCGGCCGCTCACGACGCGCGCGGCCGTCTGGTGCAGCGCATGTTGGGCTGCCTGGGTGGGGTGTAGAATGGCCCCATGTCTCCACGGGCGCAAGAGCTTTTGCGTGAGGCTCTGGCCTTGCCAGTGAAGGAGCGGGCCGATGTCGCGGCGCAGCTCCTTGCGAGTTTGGACGAGGCGGCGGCCGCTGATCCGGCCGAGGTCGAAGCCGCCTGGGCTGAGGAGATTGAGCGACGGGCGCGCCGGGCGATCGCGGGTGAGACGACAGGCATCCCGTGGGACGACGTCCGCCGTCGCGCCGAAGCGGAACTGCGCCGGCGGTGAATCCGCGCGTCCGGTTCGAGGACGAAGCGGATGCCGAATATCGGCATGCCGGCCGCTGGTATGAAGAGCGCCGGGAGCACTTGGGCGTCGAGTTCCTTGATGCCGTCGATGCCACGATCGATCACATTGTGGAGATGCCCCGCGCCGGGAGTTTGGTTCCACAAGTCTCAGTCGACCTGTCGGTGCGTCGTCGTGGGGTAACCCGCTTCCCGTACCACGTGATCTACCTTGAGACGGCAACCGCGATCCGAATCCTGGCCATCGCTCACGACCACCGGAAGCCGGGATACTGGCACGACCGTTTGCGCTAAGAAGAAGGCGCGCGCGCTCGCGCACGAGCTGCTTGCGCGTGCGGATGAGATCGCGCAGCTCCTGGATTGGCGCGGGAGGGACGAAGCTGCTGCGGATCAGCCCCAGCGCCAGCAGATCGGCGATCCACGTCGCGTCGTTCTTATCGCTCTGGCGTCCCGGGATGTTCCGGATGTGCATCGCGTTGGCGAGGACGAGCGTGACGTGCTCCTCGAGCACATGCCACACCGGCTTCCAGTAGACGCCGGTCCTTCCATCGCCACGTGCGTGACGCCATGCGCCGTCAGCCAGTCCGCGAGTTCGAGCAGGCCTCGCGTCGTCGTCGAGACCGTGCGATGGTCGTAGGTCACGGTCCGGCCCGACGCGATCCGCACGCACGCGACGACGATCGCCGCGTGGATATCCAACCCCGCACAACGCGGATGCAGTACCTCCATCAGCCGCCTCCCTTCGTGAGCGGCACGCGCGTGGAGTCCCCGGATGCGGAATCTAAAAGGAGCACTGCCCAGCGCGGTGCTGGCGTCGCAATACGGGGTGCTCGCGGGACTCCGGGTCAAACTAAATTACGGGCTTGCCGCACCAATGCACAGCCGACCTCAGTGCCCGTGCCGCGCGACACTTTACCCTGTTTCATGACCACGTGTGTCCGTCGGAGACGGGTGGGGAACTGAATTGTCAGCCCAACGCGATGCCGCTCAGCCGCGAGCGGCGCGGCACGATCGCATCGGATGAGCTCCGGCCTGCAGCGCCGCTCGCGGCTGCAGCGGCTTGTTAGACGGCGCGCCCGGCTGTACATTGGACGCATGAACGTAGCCTTCGAACTGGCCCCCGCGCAAGCCGAAAAGCTTCAAGAGGCCGCCGACCGGCTCGGGATTTCGCCGTCGGAGTTGGCCCGCGCCGCCGTCGCCGACTTGCTGGCCGAGCGGGACGATGACTTTCGCACGGCCGCCGAGCGCGTCCTTCGCAAGAACGCCGACCTGTACCGCCGCCTGGCCTGATGCGGCACCTGACGCTGGGTGAGGTCGTTGAACTCCACCAGCGGTTGTTGATCCAATCTGCTGGCGCGCCCGGTGTTCGCGATCTCGGCCTGCTCGAGTCCGCGCTGGCGCAGCCGCACGCAACCTTCGACGGTCACGATCTGCATCCGACCGTCGTCGACAAGGCCTCCGCGTTGGGCTTCGCCTTGGTCGCGAATCACCCCTTCATCGATGGAAACAAGCGCGTCGGCCATGCGGCCATGGAAGTCTTCCTGGTTCTGAACGGATACGAGATCGATGCGACCGTTGAAGAGCAAGAACGACTCATGCTCGACGTCGCGTCGGGCTTACTTGACCGCGCGGAATTGGCTCATTGGCTGAATCACCACTTGCGGGCCATGCCGTAGCTCCCTCAGCCGTATAACGATCGGCTCTCAGCCGCGAGCCGGCTTTGCGCGCTTCGATTTGGGTCGGCGCGCCTTCCGGCTCGTCGGCTGCATCGGCTTGATTCTTATTCAGCCCTCCCCCTGCGCCTACTGATCGCCAGTAGGCTGGCGCAGGGCTAATGCGCAACCGCGCAGGAGGAGGACCGATGCGATTCTACAACCAGCAGCACCAGTACTACTGCGGGATCGATCTCCACGTGAAGACGATGTACGTGTGTATTCTCGACGCGACGGGCCAGGTGCTTGTGCACCGGAACGTGCCGTCGTCGCCGGCAGCCTTGCTCGAGACGGTCGCGCCGTACCGCGATGACCTGGTGGTGGCGGCCGAATGCATGTTCACCTGGTATTGGCTGGCGGATGTCTGCGCGGCGGAGGGCATCACCTTCGTGCTCGGTCACGCGCTCGCGATGAAAGCCATTCACGGCGGCAAGGCCAAGAACGACAAGATCGACTCGCATAAGATTGCGGGACTGCTGCGCGGCGGCCTCCTCCCGCAGGCGTATGTCTACCCAGCCGAGATGCGCGCGACGCGCGACCTCCTGCGACGCCGGCTGCATCTGGTTCGCAAGCGTGGCCAGCTACTGGCCCACATTCAGAACACCCGGGCCCAATACAACCTGCCCGGGTTCGGTCGTCGCTTGGCGTATCCGGGGAATCGTGACGGCGTCGTCGAGCACTTCCCTGATCCGAGCGTGCGCAAGAGCATCGACGTCGACGTGGTGCTCATCGACCAGTACGATGCCCTCGTGACAGATCTCGAACTGACGATCGTCCGAGAAGCCAAGCGCCACGATGGCGACGCCTTTCACCGGCTCCGATCGGTCCCCGGCATCGGCAAGGTGTTGGCGTTGACGATCCTGTACGAGATTCACGACATCCATCGGTTTGACCGGGTCCAGGAATTCGCGTCCTACGCGCGGCTCGTCAAGTGCCAGAAGCAGTCGGGTGGCAGAACCCTCGGCACCAGTGGGGCCAAGATGGGGAATGTGCATCTGAAGTGGGCCTTCTCTGAAGCGGCCGTGCTCTTCCTGCGCCACACGAAGGACGGCAAGAAGCTCCTGACTGCCCTGGCGAAGAAACACGGCAAAGGCAAAGCCCTGTCGATCCTCGCCCACAAGATCGGGCGCGCCGTGTACTACATGCTGTCGCGAGGCACCGTCTTCTCGATGGAGAAGTTCCTCGCGGCATAGCGGGAAGGGAGCGGGTGAGCCAGACGTCTAACTCGAGCCACGGGACCGAGCTCGCCGAGATCGCCCAGCACGCGTGCGCATCAAGCGCCCCGAGCTACCGATCATGAGCCAGAGGTCCGGCAACGAGCCCGTTTGATGGGACACCCGCTCTCTTCCTGCTCTGCACACGCGTTCTCGCGGCGCTGCCCCTCCCCCGAGCCTGCTGACAACGGACGCGCCTTGGCGACGTCGCTCGTCATGAGGAGGCCGGTATGAGGGCCCGAACGAGTTTCTAGCTGAGAGTCCAACCCCGTTCCTCCTCACGCATCCGCAGCCGTTTTCGAAATCACTTCCCCCGATTTGTCGGCCCAACGCTTGGGCTGAGCCGCGACCGCGTGGCGCCATGGTACACCCGCCGCGCGGGACCTCGCCGGTTGGCGCGAGCCGGCCAAGGGGCGTCGGCTCCAGCACAAGTTAGAGGGCCCGTTCGCCAAGGATCGAACGAACCGACTGAATGAACTCTTCGTGTTCGCTTCGGCTGAATTCGGGAACTGCCGACCAATCGTAGAACCAGGCCGGCCGCCGCCGCAGCTCTCGTGGCTCCGTCTCGTAGCGGGGAAACAGGTGAGCGTGAAGCCAGGGCTCCGAGTTACCCAAGATTTCGTAGTTGATGCGACTGGCCCCCGTCGCCTGCAGTAACGCGTCGCCCAGCGCGGCCATGTCGTCCAGGAATTGTGCGCGAAGTGAACCCGAGAGCGAGTTGAGATCAGGAACCACTGGATCAGGCAGGAGTAACGAATATCCGTGGACCACTTGGCGGTCGCCCATCACTGCCCAACCCGAGCGCATCCGCGCGATGACTGTCGGGTTCGTACCGACACGCGCTGCCAAAACCCGTTGATGAACTATTCCGTCGGTCTTCATTCCGCTCTCGATGTTGTCCGCCTAGACAGAATGACTTCCGCAACAGGCTGACCTCCGGTTGTCTCGCGGGTTAGCCTGTCGGCCAGAGCCGCATCGCTGCAGGTCCGCAGCGCGGTTATCCCGGAGGTCAGCCATGGCGAAGTCTATACCGCTCTACGTCGGGTTGGATGTCCACAAAGAATCGATTGCCGTCGCGCACGCGACGGGCGGGCGGGCCGATCCGCCGGTGTTCGTGGGTGAGATCGGAACGCGCCAGGCGGACCTCGATAAATTGATTCGCCGCCTCCAGGGTAAGGCTCCGGCGCTGCGATTTGCGTATGAAGCCGGCCCCAGCGGGTACGGCCTGTATCGCTATCTCACCGGGAAGGGCTTAGCATGTGACGTCGTGGCGCCGTC
>Ga0326597_10012255_pt1 | contig 11306 bp, 2 predicted proteins | sample RVTome_12_FD_203789 | JGI IMG/M metagenome (GOLD analysis project Ga0326597, IMG submission 203789) | Soil microbial communities from uranium-contaminated site in the Upper Colorado River Basin, Wyoming, United States - RVT100D185 | ecosystem: Environmental > Terrestrial > Soil > Contaminated >... | reverse complement strand
CAGCACCGCTTCGCGAACGGACTCCTCCGCTGGAGCGCGGTCCATTCCGCCTGCGACGTCCACGAAAAACGGCCATCGCGCCACTCCCGGCGAAGCCTGCCGGAAGCGCTCCCAGTCCACACGCGTGGCGATTGCCTGCACCGGCGCTTGGGCCAGGATGCGTTCCAGGAGAAAGACGCCCGTTGCGGCATCGAGGCTCGGCACTCCGCGGTCGGCCAGACGTGCGCCTCTCTCGTCGGTGGCGGCCAGACCAGCGTCCGCCCACGGGCCCCAGTTGATGCTGGTGGCCGCAAGGCCGCGCGCGCGACGAAAGGCGGCCAGCGCGTCCAGGAAGGCGTTGGCCGCGGCATAACTGGACTGACCTTGCGACCCGATCAAGGGCGCGATCGAGGAGTAGAGCACGAAGAACGCGAGCGGACGGTCCGCCGTGAGCTCGTGCAGGTGGAGCGCGCCCACGGCCTTACCGGCCAGCACCCGGCGGAACTGCTCCGCCTCGATTGTCCCGAGCGTGGCGTCGTCCAGGATGCCTGCGGCGTGAATTACGCCGCAGAGGGGCGGCATCTCGCTATCGATCACACCCAACAGCCGCTCGACGTCCGCGCGGTTCGAGACGTCCGCCCTCAGGACGCGGACGGAAGCCCCCGCGGCCTCGAGGGCCTCGATATCGCCTTGAGCCGCCGCGCCGGTTGCCCGGCGGCTCACGAGCACGAGGTGACGGAGGCCAGCCGCCACCAGCCAACGGCCCGCCGCGAGTCCGAGCGCGCCGAGCCCTCCGGTGATGAGACCGGTCCCTTCCCGCAGGCGGTCCCGATCCAGCCCGGGCCATTCGAGTGCCGCCTCGGGGTCCTCGACGCGCACGACCAACTTCCCGACGTGGCGCACCTCCGCCAGTTTCCGCATCGCCTCCGCGGCTTTCGATATCGGGAAGGCCTCGTGCGGCAGCGGGCGGAACACGCCGCTCTCAATGAGCGCCCGGATTTCACCCAACAGCCCGCCCACGACGTCGGGCTTCTCGCGGATCAAATGATCCAAATCGACCGCGAAGAAGGCGAGGCCGTTGCGGAAGACGCCGAGGTCGAGGACGCGCCCTGCGTGGATGTCTTTCTTGCCCAATTCGACGAAGCGGCCGCCCGGCGCGAGGACGGAGAGCCCGCGTTCCACGAACTCCCCGGCAAGGCTGTTCAGAACCACGTCGACACCGCGCCCGCCGGTGGCTTCCAGCACCGCATCCGTGAAGGCGAGGGAGCGGGAGTCCACGATCGTCTGCACGCCCAGGGACTGCAACAGTTCGCGCTTCGCGGGACTTCCCGCGGAGGCGATCACCTCGGCGCCGCGCCAGCGCGCCACCTGCAGGGCCGCCAGCCCCACGCCGCCGGTGGCGGCATGGATCAGCACCTTTTCACCCGGTCGCACGCGGGCCAGCGACTCCAGCGCATAGTAGGCGGTGAGGAACGCGATCGGCACCGTGGCCGCCTGCTCGAAGTCGATCCCGGCGGGGATCCGCGTCACGAGGCGGGCGTCGGTCACCACATGAGTGGCCATGCTGTTCAGGGCGGCGGCCATCACGCGATCTCCGGGGTGCAGGTCGCCCACCCCCTCGCCTACGGTGGCCACACGCCCCGCGCAATCCCCTCCCAGCGGGCCCACCCCGAGCGGGTAGCCCGGACAAGCGCCCAAGAGCGAGAGCGCGTTCATGAAGTTGAGGCCCGAGGCGACGACCTCGATCTCGACCTGGCCAGCCCCAGGAGACGTGCGACGGAATGGTTCGAGGGCGAGGCCGTCAACTGAGCCGGGGCGGCGCACCACGGCACGATACGGATCGCCGTGCGCACGGCGCGCCGATCGCCAGCGCGGCCGGTGGGTGGCCTCGGTATCGCGGAGGGCGCCGAGGGGCAGCAGGCGCGGCACGTAGCGTAGACCGTTCCGGAAGGCGATCTGGTTGTCCGCGCCGCCCGCCAGCATTTCCGCGGCCAAAGCTTCGACCCCCTGGCGATCGGCCGCGCCAGACAGGTCGACGTTCGTGCAGCGGAGTTGAGGCTGTTCGGCGTCGACGACCCGCCCGAGCCCCCACAGCAGCGCGGCCGAGGGTGAGGTCACTTCACTCAGCCCCGTGACCGCCTGCGAACCTGCCGTGACGACGTAGAGGCGCGGCGTGCGAGTTCCCTCGAGCCCGAACAGGGCTCGCACCAAACCGATCAGACCGATGCTGTCTCGCTCGGTGGCTTCGCGCAACGACGCCACCGGGTCGGTCGCGAAGTCTGGCGCGTCAAGGCTCGAGAGGTAGACGATTCCCGTCCACTTCGACAAGTCGCCCGCGCGCTCCGGGACGGCGCCTTCCCGGAGGTTGGGCACTTCAACGCTCTCGACGCGGGCACCCAGCGCGTTCAGGCGCCCGGCGAGCGCGGACCCGAAGCCCTGGTGATCCGTCAGCAGCAGCCATGAGCTGCGTTCGACGGAAGGGGGCGACGCGGCCAGCGGCGCTTCCCGCCAGACGACCTCGTAGAGGGCGTCTTCTACCGAGGCCGGCGGCGCAGGTTCCGGCGCGGGCCGGGCGTGTCCCGGCGGTGCGGCACCCTGATCCCAGGGCCGGCCCTCGTGCCAGAACCGCTCGCGCTGCCAGGCGTAGGACGGCAGGGACACCACGCGGCCGTGCGGGTAGAGCTTCTCCCAGTCCACGGCAACGCCGCTCGCGTGGAGCGCACCGAGCGACTCGAGCAGCACCGTCTGCCCGTCCTGCTCCCGCCGCAGCGATGGCAAGGCCACGGCGGAGGCGTCAAGGGCGCTCAGCTCCTGCTGGATCGCGCCCACGAGAGCCGGGTGCGGGCCCATCTCGATGAAGGTGTCGTAGCCGCGGGAAGCAAGATCGCGTACCGCGGCCGCGAAGCGGACCGGCTCGCGCAGGTTGCGCCCCCAGTAGCCCGCGCCCAGGGCGGTCCCCTCGATCAGCGAACCCACGACGGTCGAGCAAATCGGCACGCTCGCGGCGCGCGGCCCGAGGTCCCCGAGGCTCGTCACCAGCTCGCCGAGGAGCGGCTCGACCTGCGGGCTGTGCGAGGCCACGTCGACCTTCACGCGCCGGCAAAAGACCTCCCGCGCCTCCAGAGCCGCCAGAATCCGGTCCACCGCGTGGGGGTCGCCGGACAACACCGTCGAGCGTGAGCTGTTGCTGACCGCCACCGAGACGCGATCCTCGAAGCCGGCCAGCGCGGCGCGCGCCTCGTCGATCGACAGCTCAACCACGGCCATGGCGCCACGGCCGCTGATCTTCCGCAGCTTTTCACTGCGGCGGCAGATAACACGAGCCGCGGCGTCGGCGCTCAAGGCACCGGCGACGAAAGCGGCAGCGGCCTCGCCCATGCTGTGGCCGACGACGGCGTGCGGCTCGACGCCCCAGGAGCGCCACAGCTCCGCCAGCGCGACCTCGACGGCGAAGAGCGTGGGTTGCACGACCGAGATGTCGTCGAGGCGCGACACCGGCGCATCGGCCGTCAGCTCGGCCATCAGCGACCAGTCGACGTAGGGGCGGAAAGCGCGCTCCCAGGTCTCGATCGCCGCGCGGAACGCGGGCTCCCGCTCGAGCAGGGTGCGTCCCATCCCCAGCCACTGACCACCCTGTCCGGGGAACACGAATACGACGCGGTGCGCGCCGTCGCGCGCCCGTCCCACGGCGATCCCGTCGCCGGCCTCCCCGCGGGCGTAGATCGCGAGGCGCTCGGCCCAATCCTCGCGCGTCGTGCCAACGACGGCCAGCCGATGCTCCAGGTGGCTGCGCCGGCGTGCCGCGGTATAGGCCGCGTCGTGGAGCGAGGTCTGGCTCCCGTCTCCGGCGAGCCACTCCTGCCAGCGCCGGGCCTGGGCGACGAGCGCCTCGGGCGAGCGCGCCGACAGTGTGAGCACCTCCGGACGCAAGACGCCGGGGACGTGCGCGCGCTCCTCCACCATTTCCTCGGCCTCGGCCAGGACGATGTGCGCGTTCGTCCCGGAGATGCCGAAAGCGCTCACGCCGGCCAGGGCCGGACCGGCCGGCCAGGGCTGCCGCTCCACGGGAACGTAGAGCGGCAGCCCGTCCCACGGAATCGATGGGCTCGGCTCGCGCATGTGGAGGCTCGCCGGGATCGTCCGGTGCTTGAGCGCGAGAGCCGCCTTGATCAAGCCGGCAACCCCGGCGGCGCTTTCCGTGTGGCCGAGGTTCGTCTTGACCGAACCTACGGCGCACGGCCGGTCCTTCGGGCGGCCCTCGCCGAGCACGGCGCCCAGGGCTCCCAGCTCAACGGGGTCGCCGGCACGCGTGCCGGTGCCGTGGGCCTCGACGTACTGCACCAGCCCGGGCGACACGCCGGCCCTGCGGTAGGCCTTGCGCAGCATGTCCTCCTGGCCGCCCTGCCCCGGCGTCGTCATGAAACCGCTCGTGCGGCCATCGTTGTTCACCGCGCCGCCGAGGATGACGGCGTAGACGCGGTCCCCGTCGCGCCGTGCCGCGGACAGCGGCTTCAGCACCACCAGCCCCGCCCCCTCGCTGCGCACGTAGCCGTTGGCCCGGGAGTCGCCGAACTTGCAGCGGCCGTCCGGCGCCAGCATCTGCGACTGCGAGTAGGCCACGCTGATGTGCGGCTGCAGGATCACGTTTGCCCCGCCGGCCAGGGCGAGATCGCTCTCACCGCTCCACAGATTCTGGCAGGCAAGGTGGACCGCCGCCAAGGACGACGAGCAGGCGGTGTCGATGGTGATGCTGGGCCCCTGCAGCCCGAAGGCGAACGAGAGCCGCCCCGAGGCCGAGTAGCGCCCGCTGCCGGTCGTCATATAGAAGTCGGCCCCGGCCGGGTCGCAGAAGAGCCGCCCCTCGTAGTCGTTCAGCCACATGCCGATAAAGACGCCCGTGGAGCTCCCGGCCAGGGACTCCGTGGGAAGCCCCGCGTCCGCGAGCGCCTCCCAGCCCACCTCGAGCAACAGCCGCTGCTGCGGATCCAGGAGCTCCGCTTCCCGCGGCGCGATACCGAAGAAATCGGCGTCAAAGCGGTCGATACCCTCGAGGAATCCGCCGTAGCGGGTGTTGACCTTTCCCGGCGTGGCCGGCCGCGGGTCGAAAAAGACCTCGAGGTCGAAGCGGTCGCGGGGGATCTCGGTGATCGTGTCCACGCCGTCGAGCAGCAGGCGCCAGAACGTCCGCGGCGAGTCGGCCCCCCCCGGAAATCGGCAGCCGATGCCAACGATCGCTACCGGCTCCGGCGGCGTCGGTCCGCTCGCCCGCGGGTCGGGCTTGACCAAAACTGATTTGTCACCCATGAGAGGTCATCGTCGTTGTTCCTGTACCTTGGCGCGTACCCGGGTCAATGCCCACACGCGACCCGCCACCGACGACTTGCCACGACCACTACGGCCATGCGCGTTGAAGCAAGATCGAGCGCCTCGACCGACCTGCGGTAGGTCTCCCGCGGGCCCCCGCGGATGCCGGCCAAGCCGGGCCGGCGTTTCGGGAGACAGCGAGACATTGAATGTGTCCGGGGCACATGGTAGCCCGTATTCGGTAGGCACCACAAATGCGCCCTTGCGCGTCCGGCCATCGCAGCGTCCCGGCGGCTGGTCGGAGGAATCGAGAGCAAGCCGCGCCTCTTTTTCTCGGCGGGAAAAAAAACGTGCCGCGATATCGGCGGCCGGCGCGAGCCTGCCCCGCGCGCCGCGCGTCAGCCCGACCGGCGGCCGGGTCGCCACGACCTCGATCGAATCGTGTTTGGCGCTCACAGCATGAGCTCCTCTCGGCCGGCGCCTCCGTGGGGCGAAGTCTTTGCGCCCGCCACCCACGACAGCTTGTCGATGACCGCGGCCAATCCAGCGGCGGTCGGCTGTTCGAAGAGGTTGCGCAGCGGAATGGCAACGCCCGAAACAGCCCGCAGCTTGAACATGAGTCGTGCCCCGCTGAGGGAATTGCCGCCGAGATCGAAGAAACTGTCCAGGACTCCGAAATCCGCGCGCTCGAGTACGCCGCAAAACACATCCAGCACCATTCGCTCACTCTCGGTTCGAGGCGCGACGGCGATTCTGGAAGGCGCCAAATCTCTCAGGCTGGGCGCCGGCAGCGCCGCGCGATCCACCTTTCCATTCGCGGTAAGCGGAAGGGCATCCAGGCGAACGAAATGGGCGGGGACCATGTACTCCGGCATGCCGGCGCGCACCAGCGCGCGCAACTCCTCCACCAGATCGGCCGGCGGGTCCTCGGCGACGACGTAGGCCACGAGATGAGCGTCCCCCGGGACGTTCTCGCGCGCAACGACCACGACCTCGCGAATCGCCGGGTGCCCGGCGATCCCCGCTTCGATCTCGCCCAGCTCGATGCGGTAGCCGCGCAGCTTGACCTGGAAGTCGAATCGGCCAAGGTGCTCGAGCATGCCGTCGTTGCACCAGCGGGCACGGTCACCGGTTCGGTAAAGCGTCGCTCCGGGGATGGTGCTGAACGGGTCCGGGATGAAGCGCTCGGCGGTGAGCGCGGGACGGTTCCAGTAGCCGAGAGCGACTCCGGCTCCGCCGATGTACAACTCCCCCGGCGCCCCGATCGGACACGGTTGGCGCCGCTCGTCGAGGATATAGACGGTGGTGTTGGCGATCGGTTTTCCAATGACGATCCCGCACGAAGTGTCGGCGATGCGGGCACACGTGGACCACACAGTAGTCTCGGTCGGGCCATACATGTTCCACAGCTCGCCCGTGCGCTCGCGCAGCTGTTGCGCCAGGGCCTGCGGCAGCGCTTCGCCGCCGACGAGGGCCTTGAACCGCGCGCCACCTTTCCAGCCGGCGTCGATCAGCAGGCGCCAGGTGGCCGGAGTAGCCTGCATGACAGTGGCGTCACTGGACTCGAGCAGCGTGCGCAGGGCTTGGCCGTCGACGGCGTGGTCGCGGCCGGCCAGCTCGATGCGCGCGCCCACCAGGAGCGGCAGCAGCAACTCCAGGACCGCGATGTCAAAGCTGAGCGTGGTCACCGCCACCAAACGATCGGCAGCGCTCAGCCCGGGCTCGCGGGCCATGCTCGTGAGGAAATTGACTAGCGCGCGGTGCGGGACCGCGACGCCCTTGGGCTTGCCCGTGGAGCCCGAGGTGTAGATGACGTAGGCCGGATCCCCGGGACCGGCATCCAGCATGGTATCCGGCGCGAGTGGCCGATCGGGCTGTGCGGCCAGAGCGGCCGCATCGCGATCCAGCAGCACGGAGCTGCTGCGCGGCAGCGGCAGCTCGTCCGCCAGCGAGGAATGAGTGACCAGCAGCGCCAGCCGCGCGTCCTCGGCCATGTAGGCAAGCCGGTCCGCGGGATAGGTGGGATCGAGCGGGACGTAGGCCGCGCCGGACTTGAGAATCGCGAGCTGGGCCACGATCATGTCCATCGACCGCTCCAGGCATAGTCCCACCAGGGCGCCGCGCCCGATGCCGCGCGAGCGGAGCAAATGAGCAAGACCGTTGGAACGCGATTCGAGCTCGGCGTAGCTGAGCGTCTCCGTTCCAAAGCTCACCGCGGTGCCGATATTGGTCTGCCAGCCTTGCCGCGCGAACAGGTCGCCCGCGGTCAATGCCGCCGGAACTTCGTGTGCGGTTGCATTCCATTCGACCAGGACGGTTGCCCGTTCCGCCGCCGTCAGGATCGGCAGATCGTGGATGCACAGCGCGGGGTCGGCGAGGGCGGCCTCGAGCAAATTCTCGAATCGCAGCCTCAGCCGCCGAACCGTGGACGGCAAGAACAGATCCGTGCAGTAGTGGATGACGCCGCGCGCGCCTTCCGATCCCTCCATTACCGCCAGCATCAGATCGGTGGCCGCGGCGGCGGGATTGACATGCACCTGGGAAATCGACAGCGGGCCAAGGGTGCGCGGTCGCCGGCTGACCTGTTGATGGCTGAACATCGTCTGGAACAGCGGCGTGCGGCTCGAATCGCGTTGCGCGACGAGTCTCTCCACGAGCATTTCGACCGGAGCATCCTGATGTTCGTAGGCGCCCAGGCACGTTTCGCGAACAGCATCGATCAGGTGCGCGAACGACGACTCGGGTTCGACGCGCTGTCTCAGGCACAGCGTGTTGACGATGCAGCCTACCAGGTCCGTCACCTCCGGCACCTGCCGCGCCTGGATCGGCGCGCCGACCACGATATCGCGTTGGCCGCTCATGCGGTGCAGGAACGCGATCCAGGCCGCCAGCAAGACCATGAACGACGTGCCGCGGCGCGCCGCGGCGAGGCGGGTGATGCGCTCGAAGGTCGCGGAGGAAATGCGGAATTCCTCCCAATCGCCCCGGTGGCTGAAGCGTCCCGGCCGCGGGAGGTCCGCCGGAAGATCGAGCGGCGTCAGCTCGCCCGCCAGCACATCGCTCCAGTACTCCAATTGGGCCTGCAACCCGCCGCTTTGCAGCCAGTTTCGGTGCCACACCGCATAGTCCGCATACTGAATCGGCAATTCGGGCAGGGAAGCCGGCCGGCCGGCGATCGCGGCGGCGTAAAACTCGTCGAGGTCGCGCAGGAAAATGTCGAACGACCATCCGTCCCAGACCACGTGGTGCGGCATGAAGAAGAAAACGTGTTCCTCGGGAGCGACCCGAATCAGGCTCACGCGATACGGAAGCCCCTTGCCCAGATCGATGGATTCGTCGCGCAGCGCGTGGAGGCGGGCCGTGAGTTCGCGCTCTCTGTCCGCAGCGGAGACGAACGAAAGATCCTCGATCTGCAACGGGCGCTCCCGGAATGGCGCGAAGCTCTGTGTCGGTTCGTCGCCGCCGGCATCAATCGAAAGCCTCAGTATCTCGTGGCGGGCGATCGCGGCATTGAAGGCCCGCGAGAATGTCTCGAGCTGAAGCGGGCCCTCAAGGCGCCAGGCAGCCGGCAGGTTGTAGAGAGCGGTGTCCGGCTGCAGTTGGTTGTCGACCCACATGCGTTGCTGCACGAAGCCGAGCGGCACCGGCCCGCCGCGGTCCACGGGCACGATCGTCAACGATGCATCGGTCAGCCCGTTCAGGTAGCCCAGGATGTCGGTCTTACGGCGGTTTATCTCTTCCGCGAGCGCGGCGTCGATCACTCCCCTGGGAGCGGATACGCGCAGCAAACCGTTGTCCGCCGACAGATCAACGCCCCGTTGGTTCAGGCCGCGGACAAAGGCGCCGATCGAAATGGGCGGATTCATCGAGTTGACCATGGCTAGAACTGAAAGACCTCGCGCTCGCTTGACGCCTGAGCGTCGTGCGATTGCCTGAGCTGCTCGATTTCACGGCTGAGCGCGACGGCAGTGGGGGACTCGAACAGCATGCGCAGCGTGATCCCTGCATGCCCCCGCCTCCGCAACAGCGCAACGGCCATGGTTGCCAGCACGGAATGCCCGCCCAGATCGAAAAAACTCGCGTCCGCGCTTACCCGCTCGACGCCGAGAACATCGCAGAATACCTGCGCCACCGCCCGCTCGCCGGGGTTCTTCGGCTCGACATGCGGTTCGGCCATTAAATCGTCCGCTTGCGGGGCCGGAAGCCGTGCACGGTCCACCTTGCCGTTTGGCATCAGGGGAAATTCGCCGACGATGGAAAAATGCTGGGGCACCATGTAATGCGGCAGCCGGGCCCGCAGGTAGTCGCGAAACTCGGTCGCCGTCGGCGCGTCGCCGTCGGGCAGGAGATAACCGACCAGGCGGAGGTCGCCGGGACGGATCTCGAAGGTCTTGGCGATCGCCTGCCTGACCCCCGGATGCGAGGCCATGGCGGCTTCCACCTCGTTCAGCTCGACGCGAAAGCCGCGGATCTTGACCTGGTTGTCGGCGCGGTTCCGGAACTCCAGGTTGCCATCCACGAGGTAGCGTCCCCAATCCCCGGTGCGGTACATGGTGCCGCCGTGGGCCTCGGAGAACGGGTCGCGCAGGAATCTTTGGGCGGTGAGCTCGGGCCGACCGAGATAGCCCCGCGCCACTCCCGCTCCGGCTATGTAGATCTCGCCCGGGACGCCGGTCGGCACCGGCCGTCCTGATTTGTCGAGTACGTAGATGCGGGTATTGGCGATCGGCCGGCCGATGAGGACCGGCGCGCCGCCTTCCCCGACGCGATAGACGGTGGACCAGACCGCGGTCTCCGTGGGGCCGTACATATTCCAGAGCTCGCCGCATCGCCGCGCGAGCTGCCGCGCGAGATCCTGGGGCAGCGTCTCGCCCCCGCACAGTATCTTGAAGTCTCGCGACCCCTGCCATCCCGCCTCGATCAGGAGCCGCCAGGTGGTGGGCGTGGCCTGCATCACCGTCGCCCGGTGGGTCTCGATCAACGTTCGCAGACTCTCGCCATCGGCGGCTTCATCGGGGCTTGCGATCACCACGGTCGCCCCCGCGATCAGAGGCAGATAGAGCTCGAGTCCCGCGATATCGAACGACAGCGTCGTCACCGCCACGATCCGGTCCTGCTCCGTCATGCCAGGCTCCTGCTGCATGCTGAGAAGGAAGTTGACGATGTTTCGATGCTCGAGGGCAACGCCCTTCGGCATCCCGGTCGAGCCGGACGTGTACAGCACATAGATCAGGTCGCCGCCCCCGGCCCGCGCCGGGGACAGCGTGGCATCCGGCATGCCGCCATCGGCTGCGATCAACTGTTCGATCGTGATCTTGCGGTAATCCCCGGGCGGCGCCGAGCTCGCCAGCGATGGCTGGGTAATCACCCAGGACAGGCCGGCATCGGCCACCATATAAGCCAGCCGGTCGGGGGGAAACTCCGGATCCAGCGGAACGTAGGCCCCGCCTGCCTTCATCACCGCGATGACCGCCACCAGCATCTCGAGCGAGCGTTCGCGATGGATGCCCACGAGCGAACCTCTCGCCACCCCGAGCGCGCGCAGGCGGTCCGCCACTCTGCCGCTTTGACGCTCCAGCTCGAGATAGCTCATCGAGCGCGAGCCGCACACGGCCGCGAGCGCATGCGGCGTGCGCCGGACCTGCGCGGAAATCAGCTCGTCGACGCGCTGATCGAGCAGCCCGGCATCCACCGCGGCGCTCATTTGTGACCCCACATGGCCAGTATCTCGGCGCCCTGCTTTCTTGACATCAAGGGCAAGTCGCCGATTGCCTGACCGCTGTCGGCGACTATGCCCCGCAGCAGCTCACGATAGTGGTCAACCCAGCGCTCAACGGTTGTTTTGTCGAACAGATCGCTGCAGTAGTCCCAGTCAATGACCAGGCGGCCATCCGCCTCGACGATGTTGAAGAACATGTCATAGCAGACGGCGCGCCGGTGGTTCTCGTGCGTGCTGACCTTGCAGCCCGCCAGCTCGAGACCGGCGAAATAGCGGCTGTAGTTGAAGATCACTTCCACCAGGG
>Ga0326597_10012254_pt1 | contig 11307 bp, 10 predicted proteins | sample RVTome_12_FD_203789 | JGI IMG/M metagenome (GOLD analysis project Ga0326597, IMG submission 203789) | Soil microbial communities from uranium-contaminated site in the Upper Colorado River Basin, Wyoming, United States - RVT100D185 | ecosystem: Environmental > Terrestrial > Soil > Contaminated >... | reverse complement strand
CGTGCTCCTCGGGGCAGGGCGCCTCCGCGCCTTGAGCGTCGCTGGCCCGACCTTCGCTGGGACCCTGTGGGAGACGCCGCTTGGCTCGGCACCTGCTGCGGATCTCAACGGGAATCAGCTGGTGGGTGATACCCTCGTCGTGGTCGTGACCAAAGCCAGCGATGGGTGGATCCTCCTTGCCGACACCGACGGCGACGGGACCCTGGCCGATGAAGTCCCGGTCAGAGATTATGGGCGCGCTCAAGAGGTCTTCGGATGGAGCTCCTCGGAGAGCGTTTACAGGGTCGCGATCGCCGTGAACTTTCGGGATGAGCGCGGTGAGACCGGGCCCCCGGGGCTCGACCTCGTCTTCGACACGAGTGGCCACGGAACCCACGTCGCCGGCATCGCGGCCGGCCATGACATGTACGGAGTGACCGGGTTCGATGGCGTGGCGCCGGGGGCCGAGCTTCTTGGCATCAAGATCTCGAACGACGCGCGAGGGGGGATCACCGTCACGGGCAGCATCGTGGAGGCCACCGACTATGCCATCCGCAGCGCCCGCGCCCGCCGCCAACCGCTCGTCATCAACCTCAGTTTCGGCGTCGGCAACGAAATCGAAGGGACCGCCAGGATCGACTTCCTGATCGACAGTATTCTCGCCGCCAACCCCGACGTTGTGATGACTGTAAGCGCCGGGAATGACGGCCCAGGGCTCTCGACGGTTGGATTCCCAGGCTCGGCGCGCCGGGTCGTATCGGTCGGCGGGAGTTACCCTGGTGTTTTCCTGCCGCCGACCGCGCAGGGTACCCTTCGTCCCGATCTCATTGCCTTCTTCAGTTCCCGTGGTGGAGAGCTCTCCCGCCCCGACCTGCTTGCCCCGGGACTTGCCTACTCCACCGTTCCCCGGTGGAATACCGGCGACGAAGTGAAGAGCGGGACGAGTATGGCCTCCCCCTACGTCGCTGGTCTCGCCGCCGATCTGCTCTCCGGAATCCTCTCGACAGGGCAGTCGGTCAGTGGTGCCGCAGTAAGAAGCACGTTGATCGGATCGTCGCGTCCACTCCCTTGGGGATCGGCTATCGATCAGGGAGCCGGGGTGCCGGACCTTCCCCTGGCGTGGGACCAACTCCAAGCCCCGGCCGCCGAAGAAAGTCAGATCGCCGTGCGCGTCGGGCCAGGTGATGCAGCCATGGTCCTAATCGACAACGAGAAGCCCGCCTCCGACGGCATCGTCTTCACAGTCACCACACCTCGACAGGCACAAGGTGAGTACCAGCTGACGTCTACCGCGAAGTACCTGCAGTTTCCGCCTCATGTAACACTCGGGAGCAGTCCAGCCGAGATCCCAGTCCTCATTGCCTGGGATTCCCTTGATGCTGAGGTACGTACTTCGGTCATCGAGGCGCGGAACGTGTCGATGTCCTCCTCCATCTTCCGGCTGGTGGTGACTGCCGCAAACGCCGCCCCGCTCGCCTCGGCCAGTCGGGAATTCAGGATGGAGGCTGGGGCTCTCAGGCGCGTGGTGGTGGATGCCGACTCCGGCCGGCCTTTCACCGTCTCCGTCGCCGACAAGCGCGGCAACCCACTGCTTCTCTTTCTGCACGAGCCAGGGGGAATGCCCAGTCGTGAGGGACCTGTTGCTGCATCCGGCGGTGATGAACCCGAGGCCATTCTCGAAGTGGATGGCCGAAATGCCCGTGATGGGAATTATGAAATCATCGTGCTCGCCGGACCTACGGCCGGTGCCGAGGCGGTGCTGAATGTGGCTCCGGCACCCGTTCTGCTGTCGGCCGCCAGGGAACACAAGGGCGATAGCGTGACCGTCGTGGTGCAGCCGGTTGCGCGAGAGTCTACAAGGATCGCCGGTTCCGTCTCGCTCGAGCTGGTTGGGGCTGAGCGCGGTCTCGTGGTGTCATCGAACGGGAGCGCCGACCTCCGGGTGCCTTTTCGTGTGCCTGGATGGAGCAACAGGTTGATCGTCGAGGTGTCGATGGACCCGGTACAGTGGGGTCTGTTCACCGACTTTGGGGTGACACTCGAGGGTCCTGGCGGTGAAGTGGTGTCTTTCTCCCCCCTGAACTACGCCGTTGGAAGACTCGAAGTGGATCTCCCGGAAGAACTTCGTGAACGCGATGTCAATCTTGTGCTCAGTCCTGGCTTTGCCGACCCTGGAGCGACGCTCCACTGGACGGGCAAGATGGCTATCCGTCTCTACGGGGCCGAACCGGAAGTTGCGCTCGCGGCCGCGCCGTTCGCCCTGAGTGGAGAGGGCCCGGATTCACTCCGGTTCGAAATGCCTTCCCACTCATGGACTCTCGGTGACGCTTTCGATCCGCTTGGCAGCCTGGTGACCGAGGTCGGGGGAGCGATGTGGCGGACGGAGGTAAGGCTGGGACGACCCCTCCCGCCGGTCATGCGATGAAAGGGCCTGTCCGCATCGGCGCAGGGCAGGGCTTTTGGGGCGATTGGCTCGAGGCGCCCGTTCGACAGGTTCGCGGAGGGCCGATCGATTACTTGATGATGGACTACTTGGCGGAAGTCACCATGTCCATCATGCAGAAACAGCGGTCCCGGGATCCGGAGAGTGGGTACGCGAGAGATTTCATCCCACTCATGGAGCGTCTGCTCCCCGACATCGTGCGGGGTGGGGTGACGGTCTGCACCAACGCCGGAGGGGTCAACCCGGAGGGATGCGCGGGGGCGGTGTTGGAGACGGCGCGGGCTGGAAAACTGAAGAAGAAGGTCCGCGTGGGCCTGGTTGCCGGTGACGATATTCTCGACCGGCTCGACGAATTGATCGACAAGGGGCATACGCTGGCGGACATGGAGACGGGTCGGCCACTCAGCGAGGTACGAGATCGTGTGCTGTCCGCCAACGCCTACCTGGGCATGGCCCCCGTCGTGGAGGCGCTTGCCCAGGGGGCCAACATTGTGGTGACGGGAAGGGTGACCGATACCGGGCTGACCCTCGGGCCCTTGGTCCATGAGTTCGGGTGGGCTGCAGACGACTGGGATCGTCTCGCGGCGGGCACGGTGGCCGGACACATCCTGGAATGCGGTGCGCAGAGTTCCGGTGGCAACCTGCTGAAAGACTGGCGGAAGGTCCGCGGGCTTCGGAACCCGGGGTTCCCGATCGTCGAGGCGCAATCCGACGGGAGCTTCGTCGTCACCAAGCATCCTGGTACCGGGGGCGTGGTATCCATCCCGAGCGTGACAGAACAACTGGTCTACGAGATGGGGGATCCTGAGAACTACATCACACCCGATGGTGTCGCCGATTTCTCCTCCATCCAACTCCGGGGGGCAGGGAAGAATCGGGTGGCCGTGACGGGCGTGAGGGGGGGACCACGGACCGACATGCTCAAAGTGTCCATCGCCTACTTCTACGGGTACAAAGCCGTCGGCACGTTGGTCTACTCGTGGCCGGATGCCTACGACAAGGCCAGGGCTGCCGATCGCGTGTTGCGAGGGCGCCTCCGTGACTTGGGCCTCGAGTTCGAACAGATTCTCACGGAGTACGTGGGTGTCGACGCCACCCATGGGCGACTCGCCGGCCCACCCTCACCCGACATCGCGGAGGTCCAATTGCGGGTCGGGGTCAGAGCCGCGGAGAGAGCGCCCGTCGAACGGTTCACTCGTGAGATCGCCCCATTGGTGCTCACCGGCCCTCCCAGCGTCACGGGGTTCGCCGGTGGGCGTCCAAGGGTGGAGGAAATAGTCGCCTATTGGCCTGCGCTCATCGATCGAAGAGAGATCGAACCGCATGTGCGGGTGAGGGTAGAGGAGGCCTGATGGGAAGACGACGTAACATCCAACTGCGGTTTCTAGCCCATGCGCGCTCCGGCGACAAGGGCGATACCGCCAACGTGGGACTCATCGCGCTCGAACCTGAGTTTTTCCCTCTTCTGGTTTCTGAGGTGACTCGATCGAGCGTGGCCCGGCATTTTAGAGGCATGGTATCATCGGTGGAACGATTCGAACTGCCGAACCTCCATGCCCTGAACTTTCTCCTCCATGGCGCTCTCGACGGTGGTGGAACCATCTCGCTCAAGACCGATGCGCAGGGGAAGGTGTTCTCCACCGCTTTGCTCAGGATGGAAGTGTCCGTCCCGAAAGCGCTGGCTCGTAAGGCCCTGAGGCGGGCACAAGGGAAGGGATGAGACTATGACCGTCACGGTCGACCAGAGCGGGGATGATGGGCTGCGGACGATCCTACTCGACCGGGTCGATCACCGAAACGCCATCACCGGGCCGATGCTCGACCTTCTGGTACAGGCACTCGGTGACCTCGAACAAGATTCCGATGCACGACTCCTGGTCCTCGCAGGCGCGGGTCTCGACTTCTGTACCGGACTCGACCTCGACGAATTCTACGGCTCGGCCACCGCCGATGAGTCTGCGCGGCGGGTGGAAAGCGAGAGACTGGGCCGCCTCCTCAGTCAGGTCCACGATTGCCGGATTCCGTCGGTATCGGTCGTCCGGGGCCGTGCCATTGGGTTCGGTGCGACGCTGGCACTCAGTTGCGACGTGACGCTTGCTTCCACCAATGCCGCGTTCTCTTTCCCCGAAGTGAACTTTGGATTCCTTCCGGCATTCGCTGCCAGGGTGCTCCTCGACCTCACCGGTCCGAAGACAGCCTACGAACTCCTCTCGACGGGAAGAGTGCTCTCCGGGGCAGAGGCGAAATCGCTCGGGATCGTATCGCGGTTGATTCCAGAGGAGGGGTTTTCAGCGGTGAGTGGCTCCTGCCTCAAGAGCATGGCCGCGACCGCCGACTACCTCGTCGAATTGAAGCGCCTCATCAGGGCATTTGAGGCCACGGGCTTCACCGAGGGAATCGGAATTGCGGCTGAAGCCAGCACCAGGGCTCGCGGCTCCGCCCTCTTCCGGGAGGCAGCACAGCAGTTCACTTCGATGGCATGACCTCTCCGCGCCAGATTCTTGGGTTCGTCGGCATCGCCCTCCTGCTGCTGGGTGTGGGCCGTGACAGCGAACTCGTTGTTTGGCTCGCGATCGGTGTGCTCGGCGTCTCGCTGGGGTTGCGGGCCATCGCCGCGCTTCGTGCACGGCACGCGGACGACTCGGACGCCCAGCAGAGCTGACGCGACCACACGCTCGGTTCCCGCATGATGGTGCACTGACTCGCGTTCTCCTGATGCGCCGGTGGTATCTCAGGCGCACTAAGGTGCCGCGATGGAAGTCTTCCCTCCGCAAATCGATCGTCTCGCATCGGCCCGCCAAGCCCTCCTGGACCATTACGGCCATTCGGGGTTCCGCCCCCTTCAGGGTGTCATTGTCGGAGCGGTCATCACCGGCAAAGACGTTCTCGCGGTTCTTCCCACGGGTGGCGGTAAGTCCATCTGCTACCAGATCCCGGCAGTCCTGCGATCGGGATTGACCCTGGTCATTTCCCCGCTCATCGCGCTGATGCAGGATCAGGTCGACTCCGCACGCCGCAGGGGAATCCCGTCTGGGATGGTCAACAGCTCACAGAGCGAGGGCGACCAGCAGGAGGTTCTGAGCCGGGTTCGGCGAGGTGAAATCAAACTCTTGTACGCGGCGCCGGAGCGGATGGTCCGACTCGCCCGCGAACTTCAGGCGATGCGGGTCAGACCCGCCCTCATGGCCGTCGATGAGGCCCATTGTATCAGCGAATGGGGTCACGACTTCCGACCCGCGTATCGTGGCCTGGGCCGAGCGCGGTGGCAACTCGGTTGGCCGCAAACCATCGGACTGACCGGTAGCGCCACAGTCGATGTGCGGTCGGATATCCACGCGGTCCTGAGACTGGGGCGAGTTGGTCGTGGCAGGGGTCATCCCTTCGCTACCTACGTCGGGTCGTTCGATCGCCCCAATCTCGTGTTTGGTGTGCGCGCCGTAAAGAGCAACCAGGAACGCTTGCACCACCTCCTCCTGATGCTCCGACGGACATCCGGCGCAGCCATCGTCTACGCACCGACTCGGAACCTCTCCGAATCACTCTCCAGGATTCTGTGGCATCACGGTGTGCGGGCCATACCCTACCACGCCGGACTCACCGCGGAACGTCGCCACCGGACGTTGGTCAGGTTTCTCGACCGAGACGTTCAGGTGGTCGTGGCGACTTGTGCCTTCGGGATGGGAATTGACGCCCCCCACGTCCGTCTCGTCGCCCACTGGTCCCCGCCGCCGACCATCGAGGCCTATTACCAAGAAGCCGGCCGCGCCGGACGTGATGGCGAAAGGGCAGAATGTCTCCTTTTCCATCATGGCTCGGACTTCAGTCTCCGCAGACGACTGCTCCTGGCGACATTCCCCCCGAGGCGTCTCGTGGAGCGAGCGTGGAAAGACCCGGAGGTGTCCGCGCGTTTGCCCGACACGATCCGGCTCTCGGTCGAGCGACTTCGCGCAGAACTTCGTCCTGATCGGGGGACCGCCGATTGGGGTAGAATCCGGAGGCGGAGACGACTGGCGCTTCGGCGTCTCCACGCGATGGAGAGCTACGCCGGTACTCGGCGATGTCGGCGTCGCGTGCTGTTGGAGTGGTTCGGCGAAGGCCTAGGTCGATGCGGGGGATGCGATCGATGCGGGGATCCCTAGTGGACTCCGGACTTCACTCGGTGAAGATATTCAGGAAATCAGGTTTGACTGCAGAGGATACGAAGGTAGGCCGCCGACCGCCGGCGTTTTGGGTCACGGCTATATTCTCTCGTCGCGCCGTGTTCCGATCGCACTCTGACCCGGATGCTCCAATGGATGACTCGTTGTACTTCGAACCGCATCACCATCAAGTCCGCGAGATGGTTCGCGACTTCGCGACGACGCATGTTGCGCCGGTTGCCCGTGAACTCGATCGCACCCAGGAATTCCCCTGGGAGAACATCGCGCGGATGGGTGAACTCGGCTTGCTAGGAGTGCCTTGGTCGGAAGAACTGGGCGGTGCCGGCCTCGACCAGATGTCCTACTACATCACCATCCATGAACTCGCGAAGGTCGACGCGTCCCACGGGCTCACGGTGAGTGCTCACACGAACCTGGGAACCTCTCCCATCGTCGACTTTGGGACCGAGGAGCAGAAGAGGCGCTATGTGCCGCTCCTAGCATCGGGCCGGGTCATGGGAGGATTCGGCTTGACGGAACCGGGCGCCGGGAGCGATGCCGGTGGTACTGCCACGATGGCCGAGGATCGCGGCGATCACTACGTGCTCAATGGCGCCAAGAATTTCATCACACATGGCGGTGTAGGGGAAATCTTCGTCGCAACGGCCCGCACCAGTCCGGGCAATACCCATCGCGGAATCAGCAGTTTTATTCTGACCAAGGAGACCTGCGACCTCGAAACCTGTCAGGCTCTTGGGGTAGGGCATGCCGACGACCTGACCCCGACCCCCGGGTTTCGGGCCGGCAAGAAGGAGGACAAGATGGGATGGCGGGCGAGCGATACCCGCGAACTCATCTTCGAGGATGCCGTTGTCCCCAAGGGAAACATCCTGGGGGCTCCTGGTGACGGTTTCGTCAACTTCCTCAAGACACTCGACGCCGGGCGCATCGGAATCGCCGCACTCTCGCTCGGCATCGCGGAGGGGGCCTACGAGGAGGCACGGCGGTACGCTGCGACCCGAAAGCAGTTCGGCAAGCATATCGCCAGTTTCCAGGGGGTGAGCTTCGCGCTCGCCGACATGGCCATGGAGATCGAGGCAGGAACTCACTTGCTCTATACTGCGGCCCGACTGAAGCAGGCGGGGAAGTCGTTCAAGAAGGAAGCGGCGATGGCCAAGCTGTTCTGCTCGGAATTGGCGATGCGTGCCACCACGAAGGCCGTCCAGATCTTCGGGGGGTACGGCTACACAGCTGATTACCCGGTGGAGCGGATGATGCGAGATGCCAAGGTGTGTGAGATTGGAGAGGGGACGAGCGAGATCCAGCGAATCGTGATTGCGCGGGAGATACTCGCCGACTTGATGGATGGTCGGCAGGTCGCGGTGTCCTGACCTGTTGCCCTAACCTACTGTCATACTTAGATTTGCCTCATGGCTACTCACCCTGTCTCTAGGCTTGATCAGGCACGTCCTCGGTTTGCATCGGGGCGAGGGGTGGTGTGGTCAACGATACGCAGTGTGTTCCAGCGCTTTCGAATCAGCTCTGACACTTCCCACCAATCGCCGAGCAGACCCTCCGGTGGAGTTCCACCGCGTCGCCTGCCGGGAGCCCCGAGCCTGATCGGCCGGGCTGCCGGTGCGGGACGTCCTGGCGGATCACCGCGAGGACTGGCTCGTTACGGGAAGTCCGGCCCTGAAGGGGCCACCCCGGAGACCGGATTCGGGCGTTTCCCAAGGACAACGTCTGGAGACTCCACGCTTGAAACGCGAAATCCTCATCCATGGTGGTCCCAGGGAGACCCGAGTGGCGATCATCGAAGACGATCGCCTCGTGGAACTTCTGGTCGACCGCCCAGATCAGCGCCGTATCGTCGGCGACATCTATCTCGGACGAGTCGAGGCTGTCCTCCCGGGCATCCAGGCGGCGTTCGTCGACATTGGACTCGAAAAGAGCGCCTTCCTTCACGCCTCTGACCTCCTCGAACCCGACGAAGACGAGGATGAGGAGGATGGTGACGCTTTAGAGGTTCCCGATCCTGAGGAGGCCGTTGCCGCCGCGACCGGTGTCCAGGGACCGGAGAATGGCCGGGGCGGGCGCCGGGGCAAGAACGGGAACGGCAGCGGGCGGGGAGGGCAGCGCGAACCATCGCGTCGCAGTGTGCCCAATATCGAGGAGCTGCTCAAGAAGGGTCAGGTCCTTCCCGTCCAAGTCACCAAGGAACCGATCAGCACCAAGGGTTCCCGTGTCACGGCCCAGATTTCTCTCCCCGGCCGATTCCTGGTCTACATGCCGTATGCGTCCAAGGTCGGTGTGAGTCGCAAGATCGAGAGTCGCGACCAACGCCACCGACTGCGCGACATGGTCACCAGGTTGCTCCCCAAGGAGTCGGGTGGTGTCATCATCAGGACGGTGGCTGAGGACGTCACCGAGGAACATTTCCGGCGAGAGATCGAATCACTGCTGGCCATCTGGAAAAAGGTCAAGCGAAAGCAGACCTACGTCCGGAAGGCGCCGGCGCTCCTGCTCCGCGAGACCTCACTCACCCGAGGACTGATTCGAGACGTTTTCAGCGACAAGGTCGATGCGTTGTGGGTGGATTCGAAAGAGCTCTACGACCAAGTCGAGGCGTATCTCGAACAGGTCGATCCGGAGCTGATGGAGCGGGTCCATCTCTACCAGGAACCAACGGCTCTCTTCGATCGCTTCGACGTTGAGGGAGAGATCAAGAGCCTTTTCCGGACCCGCGTGGATCTCCCAACCGGCGGGTATATCGTCATTCAGCCGACCGAAGCGCTGGTGTCGGTAGACGTGAATACGGGGCGTTACATCGGCAAGCGAGACCCCGAGAAGACGATCCTGCATACCAACCTCGAGGCAGCACGGGAGATCGCCAGACAACTCAGGTTGCGAGACCTCGGTGGCATCATCGTGGCCGATTTCATCGACATGAACTCGCGCGGCAATCGCGACAAGGTGCTCCAGGAATTGCGGAATCACTTGGCGCACGATCGGGCCCGCACCAAGACCCTGGGAGTCTCGGACCTAGGCTTGGTGGAGATGACCCGGCAGCGAATCCGCCCGTCGCTCTATGCTTCCATGACGACGGTGTGTTCGACATGTGCCGGGACGGGGCGCGTGTTCACACCCGAAGTGGTGGCCCGCCGCCTCGAGCGGTCACTCCGGCGGGTTGCCCAGGAACAAAAGGAACGGCAACTCGCGGTACGACTTCACCCGGAAGTCGCCCTCTATCTATTGGAGGAGGAGCCGAAGCTGATCACGGGCCTGCGGGAGGCCACCGGACTCAAACTGGAGTTGCGCGACGATCCCATGATGCACCTCGATGAATTCCGCCTGATGAGCCAGCCGGCCGGGCGGGATGTGACCGAGCTCTATGCCGTGGCATGACCCATCGTCACTTGCTCTAACCAACTGGCCTTGCTAGGTTTACCGATTCCGTGCCAGACACGAGTCTGGTCCGCACGAAAGACGACGGTATGTACGCGATCTTTAGGGCCCAGGGAAAGCAGTTCCGGGCCGAAAAGGGCAAGACGATCCAACTCCCCCTGATGGAAGTCGAGGCGGGTGCCAAGGTTGTTTTCGACGACGTGCTCCTCACCTCTGATGGCGATACCATCAAGGCGGGAACACCGACCGTCAAGGGCGCCAAGGTCACCGGGGAAGTCATGGGCATGGCCAAGGGAGAGAAGATCTACGTGTTCAAGTTCAAGCGGCGGAAGGGATATCGCCGCAAGACCGGTCATCGGGCGAAGTTCACCGAGGTCCGAATCACCGATCTCAAGCTCGGTTGAGGCAGAGATGGCACATAAAAAGGGCGTCGGCTCCAGCCGAAACGGTCGCGACAGCAACCCCCAGTACCTGGGCGTGCAGAAGTACGGCGGGCAGCAGGTGGCTGCCGGTAACATCCTCGTGCGTCAGCGCGGCACGAAGTTCCATCCGGGGAAGAATGTGGGTCGGGGCAACGATGACACCCTCTTCGCTTTGGTGGACGGGGTGGTCCGCTTCGAGCACAAAGATCAGCGACGGAAACAGATCTCGGTCTACCCGGCAGAATCCGGCACAACCTAGAGGTCATTGGTCATCACGAGTCGACGGGCCGGGGGGAGTTTCCTTCCGGCCCGTCGCACATGGAAACCTCCGGCTGCCTTCCCACGTACGTGCGGGTGTTTCTCGACCTTCTTCTGCCCACCTAGCCGTGGGCCGATACCCATGGAGGAATCATGAGTGGTGTTCTCGATCGTTTACGTGAAGAACTCGACCAGCTCGGAGACAAGGTCAGCGGTGCCCTCGAGAAGGGCAAGCTGCACCTCGAGCGAACCAATGTCGTGGGCTTCCGGAATGATGCGGCCCGCGAGCTTGGGATGCTGGCCTGGAAGAAGAGTCTGGGTGAGGAGTTCGACGAAGCACGCTACGAGAAGCTCATCGACAAGATGAACGACTATAAGGCGAAGCTGGATACCATCGATCGTGAGATCGCCTCGGCCAAGGCGGAGGACGTCTCCGTGGGAACCGATCCCCCACCAGCATCAGAGCCGGTGACTGCCGAGGTCGAGGTAGTCCCGGAAACGGAAGAGGCCGCAGAGGAAGACCCTCCCACGGCCTGATCCGCAGGCGGGGCGGGCCGCTATCTGATGGCCGCCCGCTCCAGTTCCGCCGCGATCCTCTCTGCACCGTATACCTTCTTCAGCGCCTCGGTGATTGCCGCGGTATGGACCGACACGGTTCGCG
>Ga0326597_10012253_pt1 | contig 11307 bp, 25 predicted proteins | sample RVTome_12_FD_203789 | JGI IMG/M metagenome (GOLD analysis project Ga0326597, IMG submission 203789) | Soil microbial communities from uranium-contaminated site in the Upper Colorado River Basin, Wyoming, United States - RVT100D185 | ecosystem: Environmental > Terrestrial > Soil > Contaminated >... | reverse complement strand
AACCAAGTGGTACTTTAAGCCTATTAGGAGGAGCTACACCGGGCGTACATCCTGCATATTCACAGTACTATATACGTAGAGTGCGTATGAGTAGCAGTGATAAGCTAGTTGACCTATGTAGAAAAGCAGGATTACATGTAGAATTCGCTATGGGATTTGATGGTAACGAAGATAAAGGTACTCAAATAGTTAGTTTTCCATGTGAATCAGGAGAAAAAGCTATTCTTGCAAAGGATATGAGTGCTATTGAACAATTAGAACTAGTTAAAACTCTTCAAACCAACTGGGCAGATAATGCTGTTAGTGTAACAGTATACTATAAACCAGAAGAACTAACCGGAATTCAAGAATGGTTAACTAAAAACTATAAAGAATCATGTAAGAGTGTTAGTTTCCTTTTACATAATGAACACGGTTTTCACCAATCACCATATGAGGAGATAACAAAAGAAGATTATGATAAAATGTTAGATAGGGTTGATATATCATTTTATGGTAAGATTAATACAAGCGAGTCAATTGACTCTATGGAATGTGCTACCGGAGCATGTCCGATAAAATAAACGAGGAATAAAATATGGCTATATTTAAAAAAAGTAAAAAAGTTGAAGAAAAGATTGAATTAGTAGAAGAATTAGTAGAACCAGAAGTACTTGAAATGGTTGAAGAACTAGTTGAAGAAGACTTGGAAATTGAAGAAGTTGTTGAATTAAAAACTTCAACTCCAGACCCAGTATCTATTGCACCTGTTGCTTTAGATAGACATGGTAATCCAAAGAAAATAGTAAAGGCGAGAGGAAGATAATTCTTCTTTTTCTTTATGATACAATATGATTACAGACAGATAGAATATCAAAAAGCTTGGAACGAAAAACATTATTATAACAAAAAAGAAGAACAAGACGTAACTCATAATATTAGATTAAGTGAAAACCTTAGTTATGTTTTTAGAATGTTCTTAGCATCAATGCTTTTTATTGCTTTTATTCTATCTATGTCAGCTTAACATGAGCCTTGATGACTATTGTCACTTATGTGTAGTAAAGAAAGTTTTAAATAAGAGTAATGCTTATGAATATTATAAAATAAATGAACCTGATAATGTTTTAACTGAATGTTATTATATTTGTGATGGTTATAAATTAATATGTGAGTTGATGAATCCAAATGACAAATATGAAAGTAAATTTTGAGAGATTAGTAAAACATGTAGGTAAACAATGTCCATGTAAAATAAAAGAAGCAATATGCCCTTGTCCAGATTTTCTTGAAACAAAGGAGTGTATATGTAAACTTTTTATAGAGGTAAAGAATGAATAATAGTATAACATTAATTAGTTTATTATTAACTACATAAATAATAAGACAAGAAAATAACAAATTGAGGAATATAAAAATGAAACACGAAAGTAATGGAATAACATATAGTAAACCTAACGGTGGAACATATAAATGTAAGAACTGCGATAAGCGGTATGATGACAAAGAAGAGGAATGTAAATGAGTGATAAAATATATTTATTTACAACAAGTAGATGTCCAGCTTGTCCTGCAGCAAAACAATTTGTTACAGACAATGAACTTGAAGATAAAGTAGAACAAGTACTAGTGGACCAGAGTGTCGACGGCATGGCTCTCGCAGAGAGCTTCAATGTAGCAACAGTACCTACATTTATAGTCCAGTTAGAAGGTGACACATTAAAATTAAACCTTGAAGAATTTAAAAGACAATGGAGTCATGGTTTCAGATGACTGATGAAGGATTTTATGGTTATGTTTGTTCGAAATGTAAAAAATCTGATAAAATAACAGAAGTTGGTGAATGGGGCGGAATGCTAGATTTAGAATGTAAAAGATGTAATTCTAAAAAGATGGAGAGAATATAAATGGTAAGTATAGATACTAAATTTAAAGATAAGCCTTGGGGTTATCATACAACACTTGCCGAAGGCAACGCATATAAAGTAAAATACTTAATTATATATCCCAGTCATGAATTATCTTACCAATACCATAAACAACGAGAAGAGATATGGACGGTATTGGAAGGAAGAGGCATAGCGACGATTAACGGTATTGAAAGACTTATAGAAATGGATGATGTTATAAATATAATACCTTATGCTAAACACAAAGTAGCAAACCATGGGAACCGACAACTAATAATACACGAGGTTCAGCTAGGCGATAGGTGTTTAGAAGATGATATAATAAGATTGGTGGACCCATATGACAGAGATATTCGGACTTGAAGAAATAGTAACTTTATATGAAGATGGATGGGAAATAAAACATTCAACAGACCCAGAATACAGAGGATTATGTGACCCAGGAGAATACATTATATACCTATACACAAACAATATTGAAACAGAACACGAATATAACGTAACATTAATACATGAATTCTTACATGCTCATGATTGTACAATGAGCGAAGCATTAGTGGAACGAAAAGCATATGAGATAGTAGACCATTTTCCAGAGGTAATAGACTTCATAAAAGACTTATATAGAATAGAAAATGAAAAATAATTATAGAAGACGAAGCGGTGTAGGACCGGATGGAGAATACTTATATAATCAATGGTTATGTATGGAATGTAATACTTGGTATTGTGAAGAAACCCATGCTAAGTTTTGTTGTGAAGTATCCTATATTATTTTACCCAATACATAGGAGTATCTTTAATCCAATTAGGAACACCAATATATATATCCGCTTCTTCTAAATAATCAATACCTTTATAACATTCTAAAACATAACTTGAAGTCAGACTATTATTGTCTGGTATATCAATTCTTAGAATCAAACCATCATCCAATAAATCATCTATAGTATCATTCATAGTACATACTCGGTATTCCTTTTAATTTTTTTAATTGAGGCATTGAACTCTCCCAATGGAAAGGTATTTCACCAACCATGGTTGTGCTTTCAAATTTCATATTAGGATAATCCATATTATTAATTTTAACAGCAAAACCACACCTAACACATGATATTAAATGACACGATTCCTCATATCTTAATTCATAACTATTTGGCCAACAATAAGGACAATAAGCAAATTTTTCATCTCCCTTATCTTTAATAAGAGCCATATAATTATCGCCTATAATAATATTGTTCTGTTGGTTCTACTCCAAAATATTTATGAATAAAATTATTAGGAATAACACCAAAATCTCTATAACTATTATCATAATCATAAGATTTAGTAGCCTCATACATTTCTTGAATGCTAAATAAAGAAGGTTGAAAATTCTTAATTAATTTAAGGTCACCATTATCAACCATTTGTTCAAGCTTAAGAGGTAATTCTGTTTTCATTTTTCATAACCCGGAATAAACTCATGAATAATCCTATCCACACCATCTTTATTATGATAAACATCCACTATACCAAAACCCATATGGGCCTGAATTTTCTTCCCTCTCATGAAAGGAGTCTGACCACAAAGAGTACCACTTTCAAACCCATGAACATTTCTAATAAAAGCATATAAAGCTTTATGATAATGACCACTGTGAACAATATGAGGTTTTTCACCACCACTGAAAGACTCCACAAGTTTCTGTAACTTATAACTAGTAGCATAAGCACTACCATCATTAGCATGAAATAATTTCATCTCAACATTTTTAACTGGTTTTATAATGCCTTCCATCTCACCAATATGAGTATAATTTTTAACACGGTTCTGAAGCTCCTCACCAACCACAACGCCACCATTCCCTTTAATCTTGTACCATCCATCATGATTACCATCAATACCATAAATAGGTTGTTTTAACTGATTCAATAAACCAGCAGCATAATTAATCTGTTGATTAAAACCAATATGAGTAAGCTCATAAACATGACCATCCCTACCACTCATACCTTCTAATGTATCACCAATACTAATAATAAAATCAATACTCTCCTTATCAAACATCCGTTTCATCTTATCGAACAACTCAGGTTTAAATTCCTTGTGTCCGATATGACTATCTGAAAAATAACCATATTTAAAATGACGACCTGATATTCCAAGTCTCTCAACTTTACCTGGATTAAAACCAGCCCCTGATTTAATAGCAGTGATTGCCTCCTTCTCTGTAATACCTTGTTTATCTAATAATTTCTCTAAATTACTTCGTTCATCTGTGACCATTAAAAATTCCTCCGACATATGTCTATAATATATTCAAATTTAATCCTTTAAATAAGTTATGTAAGTATAAAAATTTTATATAAAAAAAATTAACAATCACTATTATTTGGAAAAATATTTTTCCAAAACACTATACCCCTCTAATGGCACAAGTTGTTTTGTGACAAACAATAGTGTAACAAAAAATATATACCCAAAAACTTTCTATATATATATATAAAACAATCCATTTTTAGCAACCAAATTACACCCCTAGTATACATATTTCCACACTAGTATATAAATATCCTTCTCATTAGTATACTAATTACTATACTAATATACTAATATCAAAAACCAAACATTTATATATATTACTTACTAAATTATTATTATGAAACAAATAAAAATTACTCAAAAAAAAGGTATTGTCCTTAGTATTAATTATAATAATAATACTAAATTTATAACTAAATCCTTTATGTTAAAAAGTGATTTCCATAAAAAAAGAATAATAAGAAATTTAAAAAGTAACTCTGAAATAATTACAAATCATAATGGTATTTTTAGCCGTCAAATCTTAAGCGATGGCATAAGAAGAAATAATAATTATCATAATTTTAAAGACGGCTTATATAAGCACGAATTCAATAATAAGTTATGGGTAGGTATGAAAATTTCCCATAAAAAAGTTGAGAACTTAAAAGCATATTTTAGGGTTCAAAACATAACTTTAATAATTAATTAATCATTTCGGGATATCCCGAAAAGTCACTCCGATGGGGGGCTTAACACATAGGAATGGGTAAGCGAAGGCGTCACCCCTTAGATTCAGTAGTCGTGAGATTATCATCTTTGGTATAGTAACTTCAAGCACTCGGATTCAGTAATTGTTTTATGAATTACGATGACTATGATACACACAATCATTTAAGCAACGTCGTGATGATGTTTAATCAATGAATTCAGATGGAAATTCTGGACAATAGCCTTTAATGTTAGACTAAACAAATACTGGTTATTGCGAAAAATTAGTCTTAACTCTTTAGGGGAAATTATTCCCTTATCGTTTTAATGCAGCCAAAGACGGTTACAAGCCCGTAAATGCAGAGTAGAACATAAAAGAAGTAACTCAAAGAAGTTACTCAAAGGTAAATAAAATGGAATTACATGAATTAGAGTATTTTGCAACAGAAGAGTTCAACGAAGATGATATTAATTGGGGAGTGATTTAAATGGCAGAATTATATATTTGTGAGGATTGCAAAGAAGAGTATTATGCACCTAAATATGTTGAAAGACCTAATGTTTGTAGAAAGTGTTACAATGACAGACTTTAAAGATTTATGTTTTTGGAATTCCAGAACATATGGTTCAGCTATCAAGATTAAACAAGGAACATTGATGACAATTTTTGTCATTGGATGTTTGATTACACCAGCAACCAATTGGATTATCCCAATGGTTAAGAAAATTATAAAAAGAGATATCATAATAAGATATGATACACAGAGGTAAATATAATGGAAAAATATAATAAGTTAAAAGATTTAATTCTTAAAGAATTAAATGAGGAGTTAGAGTTTTTACAAATAACAGATATTGAACCAAAACGGGCTCATTTTCAACAGCTTAAATGGACAGTATCAGCATTAGCAGATATATTCAATTTTGCTTTTGATGATGAATCATTTATCGATTTTAAAGCATTGGCTTTAAAAGTTGAAAAAGTCAAAGCAAGGAGGTTTGATTAAAATGAATAACTTAGACAAATATATTGAAGAGTTTGACGAGTTGACTCAGAGAAAGAGTCAATTACTTCAAGCTAAGTTAGAGATAGATGAGGAGTTGGGCACAATCAAGCACCAACTTAAAGTTAACGAAGTCAAGATTCATAAGTTAATGTGATTATACTCAATGAAGTATAACACAGGAGGTAACTAATATGAGTGAATTAAAAACATCAAAGATGGACAATAAGTCCTTTGAGAAGCATATCAAGGCTTCTACTAAGAAGAGGTTTGAAACATTAACCTTAGAACAACAGGCTAAAGCCACAGCTCTTAAAGTGTTTGTTTCAGAACACTTAAAGTTTCCTAAGGAAATTAAGGAAAAGGTTACAAAACCTTTACTCGGTGGTTATAGTGAAGTAATTAATCCAGAGTTAATTGATGAGGAAGGTGTTTATACTTATGAGACCATAAGGAAAATACCTTTAAGTCCAGAGACGATGAAGGAAAACATTCAGGAACTTAAAAAGGTTCTTAAGATGTTTTATAAGACTGATAAGAAAGGAAAGAGTACTCCTGACTTAGATGACTTTAAGAAAACTCTTAAGACCATTAAGTTTACAAAGGATGAAAGATTTGAGCCTTTTGCTTTATTCATCCAACAGCTGAAGAATTACTTCATCAAAGCTGAATCTTATGTAACTATGGTTGATAAGATTGTATCTGGTGAACAGGGTTATTTGTTAGCCACTGCCTTCGCTGAGTTTAAACCAACGGACATTAAGAAAGTTGAAAGGTCAATCACCTTCAAAGGTCCAATGGCGATTGGTTTCAAATCTGAAAAGGTTAGAAAGGCTTATTATAAAGCTTTGCGAGACCCGATGGTTCAAACACCAACGATAACTCACACCTTAAAGATTCAAGACACTGTAGTAAGTAAGTTCATTCAAATGAATAACTTTGCCTTACAGGAATGCTTTGCAACTCAAGACTTCAAACAAACGAAGTTGAAGAAGAAGCGAGAAACAGCAGTGTTTTGGGATTTCAAGAAAGCTAGAATACCTGAAAAGTATATAAGTGCTTTTTATGGTTTCCTTAGGGGATATAGCTGGAAAGATAAGGGAACCAATGACACTGAATTATCTGGTTACAAAGGTAAGAATGAAGCACAAAGAGAAATTCGGGCAGCTAAGAACAGGCTGACTAGAATGACTAAGGGTGTTATCAAAGTTCTTAAACTTAGTAAACGTGGTAAGAATGGCTGGAAAGCAGAGACTGAAACAGTTAATGCAGAAGTAGATTTGTCTCATCTTCTTAATGAATTCAACCTTGCTAATAAAAAGCAATTAGTTGAGTCTAAAGGAGAGATGGATATATTTCTGGAGACTGTTAAAATGAAGCAGTTCGAAGAGCTTAGATTAGAACCTAAGAATGATATTGAGATGAAGGTAAGAAGTTACCTAATCAAAGAGTTCATCAAGGTTTATAAGAAAGCTTGTCGAGAGCGAAAAAAGGCATTGAGGGTTTAATGCCTTTTATTTTTTCTTTTATTTTAACTAGTATGGTATTAGAAAGGTTCGAATCCTTTCCTAGTTGTTTACTAGATTGACTTTGCCAGTAGTCAAATAGTTTTTTTAGAACTGAGTAAATAAATGGTGATGCTTATGAGCTAACTAAAAAGTTTTGAAACATTAACCAAACAGTAAATCCACCAGGGAGTCGGGAACCTCTGCAAAAATTTTCTAGTATACCAGTATTACTTTATAGTAACAAATCTTAGAATATACTATTATATATTATAGATAACTAATAAACAATATTATAAACAATATTATAAACTATATATTATAAAATTATTGTTACTATATAGTAACAAATCTTAGAATATACTATTATATATTATATACAAATACTCAAAATAAAAAATTATAAACTCATTTAAAGGCACAAAATACTATTAAAGCGAATAATAGTATTGTTACTATATAGTAACAAATCTTAGAATATACTATTATATATTATAAGTAAATAATAAAATCAAATTTCTTTAATTATTAAATCAACACACACATTTAAGGTTGATTGATTGGCTTGGTAAGTTGATTGATGTGAAACCTGATATGTGTTATATGGTTGATTTGGTGACATAACAACAAAATGGACTACCAATCTATTTTAGCGTGAGTTATGTTTTAAAGGCAAACCCCTAAGAAATGTCGGGATGTGAAAATGTCTGAGACACTCTGCGTTTAGGTCGCAACCTATTAAGCGTAAAGAGTTTGTCACTTGAGTGTTTTAAAGACATAAACCCTTATCAAAAGTAGATGGACATTTGAAATTGATATTTAAGGGTATAAACTTGACGATTTCGTCAAGACAGTGTTTGACTAAGCACTGTCTATTTTTATGGCTCTATAAAGGTTCAATTCCTTTAAGGGCACTTACACTCATAACGAGGGAGGTATTCGCAAATGAATACTAAACAACTAAACGCATTAATCAAGGCTTTAAAGAGCGTTGATAACAAAGGTAAGACAAAGACAACATCTAAGGTATCAAGTGGAATTGAAGGACTTGCTTGGTGGGAAAAAAAGTTTGGGTTTGACTTAAAGCAAAAAGACTTAAAGGTTAAATGCTCTAATGGAAAATCATATCCTGCTGTTAAAGGCATTACTAAAGATGGAACAGAACTAACTCTTGTAGCAATTAGAGGTGGTAATGTTTATGCTAAACCATTTTAAATAATGGTTTTCTTTTATTTTTAAGACTAGAAACAACATTAAGGATTGAGGTATAATAATATGACAGATGAAGATATATTTAATGCAGAAAAAGAATTAGAGAATCAAATGTTTTGGGAAGCAAACGAACAGATATTAAAAGACATTAAAGGCAAATAAGTGTTTGTAACAATATTGTTACAATAATTAAATGAAGGTTACAAAACTTAAACAGGACTTAAGAGTTCTTGGCTTATTTAAGCCAAACAGTAAGTTAAGCCTTATAAGGTTTAAATATGAAAACAGCATTGTCTATGTTGATGGAACAAAAATAGGAACAGCATATTTTGATGGCAAGAGGTATATATTTAATGGCAAAAATAAAAGTAATCAAACCGATAATAAGGGAAGATATCTTCCCAAAACTCAGTATAACAGGAAATGTTCTACCAATAAAGGTAAAACTTCAAAGTTGGGACTAACAATAGGGGATATTATTAAGGGTTTGTAACAATATTGTTACTACTGATAGGTACAGACGGTTTAAAGGCGATTTAAGGCACTTTGATGCCTTACCCTTACCTTACCATTACTTTTAAATAATAATGGCTTCTACCCCCATAGGATTGGCTGTACGTGGATGCTAGTGTTATGTTACAACTATTGTTTGTTCCAATTGTTTGGTTTCTCTGTTTTTAAGCATTATTATTCTTATAGGAATATTTTATTTAAGGTTTTATTCTTTTTGGATTATTTATCGTTTCTTATACTATTGTATAACTATAAATAGTTATATTTTAACGTATATTATTATTATATTATAGTAATAGTTATTATATTATTGTATGTTATATACATTGTATGTTACATATATATGGAACAATCTATTGTATTTGACATATAATAGATATAGTTATAGTAGTATGTAACATAAAGTAGTGGTTATACTATTATTTGACATACTATTGTATAAGGAATACGAGGGGTTGTTGTCACTGTATAGTTGTAGTATGGAGGAAACTATGGAAGAAAAAATAATATATGCTTGGGATATTTTAACAAAAGAAGCTAAAAGTAAGTTAACAGGGCAAGAATTTGTTAATTTAGTAAAATCGATAGTAACAGAATATGAGTTTATGCTGAAACATTTAAACTCTGACCAATTAAGACATTTTGTTCATCATTGTGAACGCTTTGGAATAACGGATTATGATGGAAGATTAAATGAATTAAAAGAGTTTATTCAAATAGGAACAATCTGAGGTTTAACAATGTTAAAACTTAAATTAAAAAAACAATTAAAGAAATTAAACACGATAGTAACCATTAATATGGGTGGTTGTGCTGTATCAGCGATAGCCATATATAGATGGTTAAAAAGTCAAGGTGTTAAGCCAAAAGACTTAGTGTTTGCCTTTGTTTATAGATGGGTAGATGATTCATTACATCATAATCAAAAAGTTTTAAAATCAGATTCAAACAATAATTTAGAAGCCCCACAACATTGTGTTATTAAATACAAAAACAAATATTATGATTCAGAAGGAGAAATAGACATTAAAAAATATATATATTGTTTGGAATTCCGTAAACTTAAACAAATACTTGATTGTGTTAATGATTTCGGTTGGAATTGTGATTTTAGAAGAAAAATAGAACTACCAAAGATAGAAAAAATGCTTAATATTAATCTTAAAGATATACAAAGAGGAGAGAAAAATTAAATGAAAATTGAACTAACAAAACAAATGCTTACAATATCGGAGTTCTTTAAAGATTTAGAACATTATTATGTTGGTGGTTGTGTTAGAGATTTAGTAATGAAAAATGAACCAAAAGACTATGATTTAATCACTCCAATTACACCAGATAAAGTTGAAGAGTATATAAAGTCACAAGGAAGAAAAGTATGGAAACAAGGTGCTAAATTTGGAACATTAGGTGTTAAACTTGGTGAAAATATAATTGAAATAACCACTTTTAGAACAGAAGATTATAAGCCAAAAGATAGAAAACCAGAAGTTCAATATACAACATCATTAGTTGAAGATTTAAAAAGAAGAGATTTCACCATTAACTCCTTAGTAATGACAAAAGAAGGTAATATAATTGACCATTTTAATGGATTAAATGATATTAAAAATAATATTATTAAATGCGTTGGTAGTCCTAAATTAAGATTTAAAGAAGACCCTTTAAGAATACTAAGAGGTATAAGATTTAAAGTTAAATATGATTTTGATTTTGAAGAATTAACAGGAAAAAAGATAGAAAGTTGTAAATGGTTACTCTTAGATATAAGCAAAGAAAGAATAGTTGAAGAAGTTAATAAAATAATGCTTTATTGTAAAGGTGTTCAAGTATTATTTAATAATAATATATTTCAAGTAATTATACCAAATTTACATTTACAGAAAGGATTTGACCAAAATAGTCCAAATCATGACTTTACATTAGATGTTCATACAACATTAATAGTTAATAATGTTGTTGATGATTATACTGAACCAAAATATTTATGGAGTGCTTTATTACACGATATAGCAAAACCACATACTCAAATCCTTCATAAAGATGGAACAAGATGTAATTATATTAATCATGATTTACTTGGTAGTATAATGGCTGATAGTATATGTAGAGATTTAAAAATGAGTAATGATGATAGAAAATTCATTGTTGAAAGCATTAAAAATCATATTCAAGATGATAGTTGG
>Ga0326597_10012252_pt1 | contig 11307 bp, 10 predicted proteins | sample RVTome_12_FD_203789 | JGI IMG/M metagenome (GOLD analysis project Ga0326597, IMG submission 203789) | Soil microbial communities from uranium-contaminated site in the Upper Colorado River Basin, Wyoming, United States - RVT100D185 | ecosystem: Environmental > Terrestrial > Soil > Contaminated >... | reverse complement strand
CGCGGGTTCCCATCGTCCCCACCGCAATCCTCTTCGACCTGCGCCTGGGCAGTTCCCGCGCGCGACCGGACGCCCCCATGGCCTATGCCGCCTGCCAGCAAGCTGCGGCCGGTCCAGTCGCCGAGGGCTCCGTCGGGGCCGGGACCGGCGCGACCCTGGGAAAGCTCTTCGGGATCGGCCAGGCCATGAAGTCCGGCCTGGGTACGGCCAGCGTGGAGTGTCCCTGGGGGGTACAGGTCGCGGCCCTGGCGGTGGTGAACGCCTTCGGCGATGTTCGGGATCCGGCGACCGGGCGTCTCCTGGCCGGGGCCAGGGAATCCCCCGAGAGCGACCGCCTCGTGGACACCGCAGCGGCCATGCGGCGGGGTGTCATTCGCCGCGGCTATGACAGAGAGAACACGACCCTGGCCGTCGTGGCGACGAACGCTCGCATGACCAAGGTCCAGGCGACCAAGATGGCCCAGATGGCGCACCAGGGCCTGGTGCGGACCATTGTCCCCGTCCATACCAGCCTGGACGGCGATCTGGTGATCGGCCTGGCGACGGGTCCCGCCGAGGGCGGGATCGAGGCGGATCTCAACGTGGTCGGCCTCGCGGCCGCCGATGCCGTTGCCGAAGCGATCATCCGGGGTGTGAAGACGGCGACGTCCCTGGGCGGGCTTCCCGCCTGGAGGGACCTCCGGGCATAGCCCGCGCTCTCGACGGGGTGTCAGCCAGCGGGAGGATCTGAAGGGCAGAACGGAGCGGGATCTCTCGGGGGTTCGACGGGTTCCTGCGAAGATTGGCCGGACGGGAACAGGAAAGCCGCAGTTCCGGCAGGGGCAGAGGTCTGGCTTATCCCTTGCCCTGTTTGGAATCCGTGTCTTTCTTCGGCGTCACGTCAATGGCGTCCTTGCCACTCACGGAATCCTTGAAGCCTCGAATCGCCTTCCCCAGGCCGCTGCCGATGTCTCCCAGGCGATTCGCGCCGAAGATCAAGAGGATGATCACCAGAATAATAAGCAGTTCCGGGAGTCCCAGGCCGAACATGTTGGCTCTCCCCATGCAGCGGTCAGCTTTCAGCTACCAGCGATCGGCTAACACCACGTCAGACATGCGGACGGCTGATCGCGGACGGCTGACGCGCTCCTGTGTGCCCGTAGCATCCCCCACCGCCCATACCATGTCAATTGAAAACTGACAACCGACAACTGACAACCGGTCAATTTTGCGTTGTCGGTTGTCCGTTGTCCGTTTTTCATTGATGTCTATTTGTATGGTAGCCGCTCGTCCCCCTGCCGCCGGGTGATCCGGACGTCGTCCAGGTGCTCCAGGAACGGGATGGCGTACTTTCGCGACACGCCGAAGAGGTCCTTCATCGTCCCCACATTGATGCGCGGTTGCGTCCGGAAATGGGCCAGGACCCGCTCGCGCAGTTCCTGGTAGGGCTCCCGGTGCAGGAAGAGGTCCTCCTTGATCTTCACCAGCACCCCGTCGTCCACCATCCGGCGGAAGACCGCCTGGGCCAGCTTCCGGTCGGCTTGGAGGCCGGCAAGCACCCCGTCGGGCGTTGACGGTTGAAAGCCGGCCCCGCGGTAGGCCGCCTCGATCTTCGCCTTCAGCGCTTCTTCGGCCGCGGACAGCGTCGGGTGGTGCGTCCCCAGGCGGACCTTGTCCCGCTCCACCGCGATCCGATTGTCCCCGGTCAGGCGCGTCAGCATCCAGCCGAAGGTCGCGGCGGTCAGTTGCGGCGGCAGCTTGCGGCGCAGCTCTTCCTTGGCCAGCCCGTCCTTCAGCGGCTCCCTGGCGTGAAATTCCGCCAGGCGCGCCAGGATCTCCGTCTCCAGCAGGGCGACCCGTTCCGCGTGGAGGGCGCCGCCCTCCCCCTTCGCTCCCACGAGGACGGCCGTCCCCTTCGCCGTGAGCTCCCGCAGGCTCTCGGCCACCGTCGCGGCGTCCAGATCGCTCCGCCCGCGCAACTCCTCGCTGCTGACGGGGGCGAACCCCGCCGCCAGGAGGTGTCGTTCCATCCGCTCCGTGGCACTCCCCCGTTCCAGGACGCGCAGGTGCTCGACCATCTTGGCGCGGGGGCGCCGCTCTCGGGGCGGGTTCGGATCCAGGATGGCCCCTCCGCCGATGGTGATGGCCGGGGAGTAGCTCCGGACGACGTAGCGATCCTGGGGCAGCGCGGCCGACGGCGACTCCAGCCGCAGATGCACGTAGGTCTCCTCGCCCGGCTGCAGCTCCTCTCGATCCAGCAGGACCACCCGGGCCAGCCGCTCGCTGGTCCCGAGGTGGAAGCGGACTCGGGTGCGATTGGTGAGCGGGCGGGGCGCATCCGGCAACAGGGAGAGCGTGGCATCCAAGCCCTGCGACGGGCGAAGCGTTCCGGGCAGGCACAAAACGTCTCCCCGCTCGATCTGCGAGACCTCCAGCCCGGGCAGGTTGACGGCCGTTCGCTGGCCGGCCACGGCCCGCTCCACCGTCTGACCGTGCACCTGGAGGCGCCGCACGCGGGAGCGGAGGTCTGCGGGCAGGATCGCCACGTCGTCCCCGACCGTCAGGCTCCCCGCCCACAGCGTCCCCGTGACCACGGTCCCGAATCCCTTGATGGTGAAGACCCGATCGATGGGCAGCCGCAGGATCCCGTCGGTCCGCTTGGGTTCCGCGGCCGCGGCCTGGGCCTGGATCGCCGCGAGCAGGTCGGGCAACCCTTGTCCCGTCGTGGCGGAGCACGGGACCACCGGGCAGCCGCCCAGGAACGTGCCCTTCAGCGTCCCGGTGACCTCCGTCCGGACCATCTCCAGCCACTCGCCGTCCACCAGGTCGGCCTTGGTCAGGGCCACCAGCCCCCGCTTCACCCGAAGGAGCTCGCAGATGTGCAGGTGCTCCCGCGTCTGCGGCATCACCCCCTCGTCGGCCGCGATCACCAGGATCACCAGGTCGATGCCACCCACGCCCGCCAGCATGGTCTTGACGAAGCGCTCGTGGCCCGGCACGTCCACGATGCCGGCCATTGTCCCGTCGGCCAGCGCCAGAGAGGCAAAGCCGAGCTCGATGGAGATCCCCCGCTCCTTCTCCTCTTTCAGGCGGTCGGTATCGATGCCGGTCAGGGCCTTGACCAGGGCCGTCTTGCCATGGTCGATGTGGCCGGCCGTGCCGATGATCACGTGGCGCATGCCTGCCTCTCCCGCTCGCGTTCGCCACTATACCCCGGCACCCAGGACGAAACAAGCCATCCTGTGGACCTTTGCCCGCGTCCCCCTTGACGGCAGCACGCCGTCGGACCTATCCTCCGGCCGGGCCGAGGCCTCCGAGGGCGACCTGCCGCAGATCGCCTCCTGCAAGCTGGATGAGGTGCAGACCCATCTGATCATCACCGACCACCTTCTCCAGACCGGCGGGATGCTGATCAACAAGCCGTTCTTCGACCGCCTCTCGAAGCCCGACCAGGATCTCATCGTCAAGGCGGCGAAGGACGCCTGCGACTGGGCGATCGCCAAGATGAAATTTGGCGAGAACGCGCTCCTGCTGGATCGCCAGCGCAAGGGCATGCAGGTGGTCATCCCGGATGCCGAATCCTTCCGGGTGAAGGCCAAGCCGGCCATCGAAGATCTCTTCAAGAAGGAGTGGCCGGTCACCACCTGGGCGGAGGTGTTGGCGCAGTAAGTCGGCGAGCACGCGATCGCGCCTCGTGCGCGCAGGTGGAGAAGATGGCTGGCGTTGCAGAGCTGGCGGAAAAGGAACGCCGGGTCAGGCAGCTCTTGGAGAGCAAGGGCCTGAGGGCGCTCCTCCTGAAGCGTCACGCCAACTTTTCCTGGATGACCTGTGGCGGCCTCAACCTCGTCGGCCTCGCCACGGATCTGGGCGGCACCTCCCTGCTCATCACCGGAGACTCGAAGTATCTGCTCGCAAACAACATCGAAGCCCCCCGCATGATCGGCGAGGAGGCCGTCGAGCAGCAGGGCTTCAGTCTGGAGACCTTCCCATGGTACGCGGATCGGGAGAGCGCCCTCGTCAAGGAGCTCGCGGGGGACGGCCCCGTTGGCTGCGATGTCGCCTACCCGGGCACCGTGACCACGGCCGAGGAGATCGCGCGGCTTCGCTACGCGCTCACCCCAGCGGAGCAGACCCGCTACCGGTGGCTGGGCGAAACCGTGAGCCTGGCACTGGAACAGACCCTCATGCAGGTCCGGCCGGGCGAGAAGGAGTGCGAAGTGGTCGGCCGGCTCTGCGCGGAGCTCTGGAAGGATCGGATCGATCCCGTCGTGTTCATGGCCGCCGCGGATGACCGGATCGCCCGGTTCCGCCACCCGATTCCCACGGAACGGGGGGTGGAAAGGTTCCTGATGGTGTCCGTCAACGCCCGGAAGGGGGGCCTCATCGTCTGCCTCACCCGGTTCGTCCACTTCGGGAAGGTGCCCCCGGCCCTGCAGAAGCAGTACGAGGCCAACGTGTTCGTGGACTGCACCTTCATGGCCCACACGCGGCCGGGCACCGCTGCCCGGGAGGTCCTCCAGAAGGGATTGGACGCGTATCGGGACCGAGGGTTCCCTGAGGACTGGAAACTGCATCACCAGGGAGGGGCCATCGGCTACCAGCCCCGGGACTACCGGGTCACGCTCAATACCCCGGATATCGTCCAGGAGGGTCAGGCCTTCTGCTGGAACCCGAGCATCACCGGAACCAAATCAGAGGACACCATCCTGGCAATGGCACGGGGGCCGGAGATGATCACCCGTCCGTTGCTCTACCCTCTCCTGTCCGTGGAGGTGGCCGGCATCCGGTTTACCCGGCCAGCCATATTGGAGAAGACGTAGGCGATTCTTTTCCCAGCCGGGAGGCCCGCCGCGGTTGGACGGAGGAGACCGCCGGCCAGCTCCTGCCCGGATCTCGCGCGCCGCCGAAAGGAGAAATCATGCCTGCGCCGCTTGCCACCCGGGCCGCAATCGCTCGTGCGGTCACCCGCGCGGTGGATGGGGTCGAACTGGTGGACATGCATACGCACATCTATCCCCCCGCGTTCGGCCCGCTGCTGGTATGGGGACTCGACGAGCTGCTGACCTACCATTACCTTGTGGCGGAGGTCCTGCGTCAGCGGCCCATGCCGGCCGACCGCTTCTGGGCGATGTCGAGGAAGGAACAGGCCGAGCTCATCTGGGACCAGCTCTTCCTGCAGCATTCTCCCGTGTCCGAGGCGTGCCGCGGCGTGCTGACCGTGCTCCACGCCCTGGGCCTGGATGTCCGCCGGCGCGATCTCAAGGCGCTGCGGTCGTATTTCGCCCGGCAGAAGGTGGCGAAGTACGTGGACACGGTCTTCGCCATCGCCCGCGTGCGCTACGCCGTCATGACCAACAACCCGTTCGACGACCAGGAGCGCCCCGTCTGGCTGCGGGCGCGGCCCAGCGACCCGCGCTTCAAGGCCGCCCTGCGCCTGGATGACATCCTCCTGGCCTGGCCGCGACCGGCCGGCGCGATGAACGAGTGGGGCTATCGCGTGAGCGAGGCGCTGACCCCGGCCAGCATCGCGGAGGTGCGCCGTTTCCTGGGCGACTGGATCGAGCGGATGCAGGCGGTCTACGTGGCCGTCTCGCTGCCCCCGGACTTCACCGCCTTCGACCAGAGCCCGTGCGCGCGGCTCATCCGCGACGCGGTCTTGCCGGTGGCCCGCGAACGCGGCGTGCCTCTGGCTCTCATGATCGGCGTCCGCAAGCAGGCCAATCCGGCCCTGCGACTGGCCGGCGACAGCGCCGGCAAGGCCGACAACGCCGTCCTCGAGCGCCTGTGTCGGGACTATCCGGACAACCGGTTCCTGGTCACCTACCTGGCGCGCGAGAACCAGCACGAACTGTGCGTGACGGCGCGGAAGTTCTCCAACCTCATGCCCTTCGGCTGCTGGTGGTTCCTCAACAACCCCAGCATCTTCGCCGAGGTCACGCGGGAGCGGCTGGAGCTGCTGGGGCCGAGCTTCATCCCCCAACATTCCGACGCGCGGGTGCTGGATCAGCTCATCTACAAGTGGGCCCACGCCCGGCAGCTCATTGCCGCCATCCTCGCGGAGAAGTACACCGACCTCGCCGCCGGCGGGTGGGCGGTGTCCGCGCAGGAGATTCGCCGCGATGTCGCGGACTTTTTCGGCGGCAACTTCGAGCGCTTCCTGGCCTCAGCCCCCAAGCGGGTGGGGTGACAGCCTGCCCGGAGCGGTTGGCTCCGTGTGCCTGCGCTGAAGAAGACGGCGATCCAGACCCCCGGGGGTTCACGACTGCGATGACACGACCCCGCATCGTTATCACGGACTGCGATCACGGGACCATCGCTATCGAGCAGGAGATCCTGGGCGATCTCGCCCAGATCGAGCTGCACCAGCGGAACGACGAGGCGGCCCTGCTCGCGCTCTGCCCGGACGCGGACGGCATCATCACCCAGTACGGGGCCTTCACCCGCCGGGTGCTGCAGGCGCTCCGGCGATGCCGGGTCATCTCCCGCTACGGCGTGGGCGTGGACACCATTGACCTCGCGGCCGCCACCGAGCAGGGGATCATCGTGGCCTTCGTGCCCGACTATGGAACGGATGAGGTCAGCAATCATGCCGCCGCGCTCATCCTGGCGCTGCACCGCCGCGTCCTCCCCCTGGATCGTGGGGTCAGGAGCGGGCACTGGGATTTCCGCCTGGGCACCCCCATCCAGCGCCTGACGAAACAAACGCTGGGCGTCATCGGCCTCGGCCGGATCGGAACCGCCCTGGCCACGAAGATGCGCGCCTTCGGCCTCGCGGTCATCGCCGCCGACCCCTACCGGACGGAGTGGCCGTCCTGGGTCCGCCGGGTCCCCCTGGACGAGCTGCTGCAGGCCTCGGACATCATTTCCCTCCACTGCCCGCTGACGGCCGAGACGCGCCACCTGATCAACGCCACCGCGCTCCGAAAGATGAAACCCACGGCCATCCTCGTGAACACCGCGCGGGGCGGGGTGGTGGACACCGAGGCCGTCCTCCAGGCCCTGCGCGAGCGATGGATCGCCGGGGCCGCCCTGGATGTCCAGGAGGCGGAACCGATGCCCGCCACCCATCCCCTGGCGGGCCTGGACAACGTGATCCTGACGCCGCATGCCGCCTGGTACTCCGAGGATTCGGTCGTCGAGTGCAAGCGCAAGACCGCCCTGGCGGTCCGCCGGGTCCTGGAGGGACAGATCCCGGCCGCCGTGGCCAACCCCGACGTGCTGAAGCACCCACCCTGGATAAGACCACCATGACTGGGAGCGCCTGCGGCTCGCGCTCGCAGTCTACGCTGGGTGGTTGCCGGCAACGAGGAATTCGCGGACGACACTACCCTAACCGCCGCGCAGGGGGAAAACGGTCTGATGGTGCGAGGGACACCTTGAGGCAATAGATCACACTGCGATGCGACAACGTAGAGAAAGGGGGGACCGACGACAACTCTTCTTTGGCGGAGTGTCTAACCCAAGCTCGACGAAAGGAGGCTTCCCATGAGGACCGCGTCAAGGGCGCTCATGCTGCTCGCCGTGATGATTCTGTCACTAGCGGTCATCGGTGCGACGGCGGAGGCGCAGGCCCCCAAGTTCGTCCTGAAGTTCAACCACGTGCTCGGCGCAAAAGAACCGTATCACCAGGGATTCCTCAACTGGGCGAAGCGTGTCGAGGAGAAGACCAAGGGCGGCCTGAAGATCGAGGTCTTCCCCAGCGCCCAGCTTGGTGTCGAGGAAGACATCATCGAACAGATACGATCGGGGGCAAACATAGGGCAAAATACCGACTCCGCCCGCATGGGGAACTATGTTCCCGGGATTGCCATTATGAATGGCCCCTACTTCGCCGAGAATCTTGATGAAGTGACAAGACTCCAGAAGTCGCCGACCGTCAAGGGATTTCTCGACGAGCTGGCGAACAAGCACGGTATGAAGGTTCTGTCCTATAGCTGGGTGCAGGGTTACAGGCACTTCTTTACGAACAAGCCGATCCGGAGCCCCGAAGACTTGAAGGGCCTCCGCATTCGGACTCCCCCTGCGCCCATCTGGCAGGAGTCGGTGCGTGCCCTGGGCGCAACCCCCGTCGCCCTGGCGTTCGGCGACATGTACCCGGCGCTGCAGCAAAAGGTCATGGATGGAGTGGAACTGGTCTACAACAATATCCCAGCCGGACGCTTTTACGAGGTCCTCAAGTATGTGAGCGAGACCCGGCACATCATGCTTGTCAACTTCGAGGTGATCAGCTCGAAGTGGTTCAATGCCTTGCCTCCGGACTACCAGAAGATCCTGGTCGAGGAATGCGAAAAGGCCGGGATCGAGACCTCGAAGCTCATCATGGACAAGCTCGAGAAAGAGGTGAAGCAAGACCTGACGACAAAGAGGGGGATGGTCGTTGTCGATAAGGTTGACCTGACGGCCTTCAAGAAGGCCGGGCAGAAAGCGTACGAGGTCTTGAAGATTGCCGATGTCAAGGACAAAGTCTTTAAGGAAATCGGAAAGAAGTAAGTGGGGGGAGAGGTTCGGGGTTCACGGTATAGCAGATAGTGGTCCAGGGCCTCTGGGTTCGGCGTGATTCGAACTCAGGTGCCCTGGACCGGGAATTTCGTCTCTGTTCCGCCCCCGATCCTTCCAGACAACCGGGCTCAGAATGAGCGAATACCTCTGTGGGTGAATCAGGCTGCGGGGTGGGCCGCAGCATAGTTCGCCCCCCAGGCCTCGCGGCGGCGGGTCCGGGCCACGCGGAGCGTGTTCCGCCGGCCCGTGATCCCGGCCGCAGGGTTCCCGCGGTGGTAATCCCACGGCGTGAGGTACTGTAGGACGCTGTGAACCCGGACGGTATTGTGCCTCACCACCCAGTCGGTAATCGCGCTCGGGGTGGCCAGGTAATCTTCGGGCGTGGCCCTCTACCGGGCGTGGAGGTGTTGGCTGATGAAAGAGATCTACGAGTGGATCTGTAAGCAAGAGATGCGTATCGCCGAATGGTCATTGGCGATTCTTTCATTATTGGTGTTTGCTGCGGCGGTAGCGCGATTCTTATATCATCCCATGAACTGGGCGATGGATGCGGCAACATTTCTTTTTGCCTGGACGGTCTTTCTGGGCGCCGATGCCGCGATGCGATTGGATAGACTCTTCTGCATCGAAGTGTTCACGGGTAAACTCCCCTGGAAGGCGCAACTCTATCTCAAATGCCTTAATTATATGATCATTATTGTTTTTCTAATAGGTATGATCGGATATGGCCTCTGGCTTTCCTACACGACCCGGTTGAGAACCTTTCAGGGGATCCCGGGTTTTAGCTATACGTGGGTTACCCTCAGCGTGCCGATTGGCTGTGCTCTGATGTTGATCACCGCGATCTTGAAAATCAAGACGTTCCTGCGAGCGATATCGACGGGTGAACCGATCGAGAAGCGTGAAGAAATCGTGAGTGGTGAAATAATCTGAATAGGGGTCTCACTGTTCTCGACTGCGGGGAGGTTATCAGGTGACGTTGGTAATGATTCTATTTTTTCTCTTCATGCTAATGGGAATGCCAGTCCCTTTTGCCTTTGGCATTTCCGGAGTTGCCTTCTTTCTGCAAAATCCAACGTTGCCATTGACGATGCCTGTTCAACAGGTGCTTTCCCAAACACAAAACTTTCTTCTGCTTGCAATTCCATTGTTCATTTTGGCTGGCAACTTACTCAACGAGAGCGGTATTACCGAACGAGTATTGAAACTGGCGTCGGTCCTCACAGGACATATGCGTGCCGGGATGGCACAGAGCAATATGGTGATAGCTGCATCGCTGGGCGGGATTACGAGTTCGGCGATTGGTGACGCCGCCATGCTCTCGCGCGTGTTGGGGCCGGGCATGATAACCAGGGGATATTCCGGAGGATTCTCGGCCGCCGTTATTGGTTGCAGCTCATTGATCACGACGATGATACCCCCCGGTATCGGGCTGGTTCTATATGGCAGTATCGCCGAAGTGTCCATCGGACGGTTATTTGCGGCGGGGATGATTCCCGGCATTCTCATGACGATATTCCTGATGGGTGCGGTCGGTATGAGGGCCAAGCAAAAAGGGTATCTTCCCGAAAGAGAGAAGCGGGCACCTCTCAAGGAGATTGGAAAAACTTTCATCGATTCCATCTGGGCTTTTCTTTTCCCGGTCATCCTGATAGCCGGATTACGATTCGGCCTGTTTACCCCGTCCGAAGCAGGCGCTTTCGCGTGTGTATATGCCATTGCTGTTGGAGCCATCGTCTACAAGCAGTCTTCCTGGAAAGGATTGCACCAAACACTGGAGAGTACCGTCGTCGATATCGGAATGGTCATGTTGCTTATCGCCCTGTCGGCGACATTTAGTTACGGTATTGTCTGGGAGCAAATACCACAAAAGTTGGCCGAGTTCATGCTGGGGATTTCCAATACCCCCTGGGTGGTCATGCTGATCATTATCGGATTCTTACTCGTTGCCGGAACGGCTGTGGACTCCACTGTCTTGATCCTGATGTTAACCTCGATTTTGGCTCCGGTCGCCGAGCAAGTCCACGTCGATCTGGTGCACTTTGGGATCATTATGGTGCTGACTCTTACCCTTGGGTTATTGACCCCACCGGAGGGAGCGGTCCTTTATATTGTGTGCACTATCTTCAAATGCTCGCTCTGGGATTTTGTCAAGGAAGGTTGGCTGTTTATGTTGTCCGTTGTCTTGGTGGTACTCATGGTCATTTTCTGGCCGGATTTGGCTTTATGGCTTCCGAATCTGACATTTGGAAAGGCCGATTAACCTGTGAGGAATTTGCTTTCGGTGTGGGTTGCCATCCCCCCTCGGCGGGCCCGCGAAGAAGGGTCACCTTGACCTGGTTCAGTTTGCGCGTGATCAGCGGGTTCGTTAGGGCCCCAGACGGGGAGTGGACGGTCTACCACAACTGGTACGACACCGAAAGCCAGATGCGGAACTTCCGGGGCGCCGGTGTCCTCTCCACGCGCCTGGACGTCAAGAACTCGCCCGTAGCGAAGAACGAAACGTTTGTCGAGGTCTTCAAATCGCCCATGCTCACGGCCGCCTCCCTCATCGGCAGCCTCCCCACCATCATCCTCTATCTGTTCTTGCAGCGGTTCTATGTCGAGGGCCTGGCCCGGGGCGCCGTCAAGGGGTAGTCGCCCAATCCCCCGGCACCCGCGCCAGCGCTGCACAGAGGATTCGACCCATCCATCTCAAGACGGTATAATGTGCCGCCGGCTGGCCATCGTTCGGCCGGATTCCGGTCCCGGGGATCCCGCAGCAAGCAGAAGGAAACAGCCTACATGCTTCCACTTTGCGTGTATCTTCCGTTCAACCGCGAAAGCCTG